>Ga0214917_10001501_pt1 | contig 29801 bp, 23 predicted proteins | sample LL_1208_BB_MetaG_FD_177983 | JGI IMG/M metagenome (GOLD analysis project Ga0214917, IMG submission 177983) | Freshwater microbial communities from Lake Lanier, Atlanta, Georgia, United States - LL_1208_BB | ecosystem: Environmental > Aquatic > Freshwater > Lake | place: USA: Georgia | collected... | reverse complement strand
GGCAGCGTCCAGACTAAACCCTTCGGGCGGCCTACGGCCGGTCTGGACTCTGCCTTTCTCTTCCGTTTTTAGCCAATTATGGGTTTTTTGTTAAAACCCAATTTTACAGAAACAATTGTGCACTACTGAAACGGACGGCAAGGGTAGTATTTCTAAAGTTTCAAAAGACCCGAAAAAAGACCGTTGGGTTTATTCGCACCAGTCGCAACCGGATGCTGAGATTTTTGAAACGCAATATCGGACAGTTGAAACGGTTGATGGATACTGCCCGCAATTCGGTGACTACAATTGCCTCAATAGCGTTGGACAAAATTACCGCTCGGTTGTCCCCCAATTGGAGGGGTAACAGCTTAGTCGTTATCTAGTTCCTTAATTGCGTGTACATAGGTTGTATCAAGCCCCGTTAATTGCGCATAGGGTCGAAGAATATAGCTAAATAGTGTCGCTTTTCGAGTCGGGATATAGGTAGTCCCATCTGCTGAGGGAATTAAAAACTGACTTTGAGTCATGTCTTGAATGCGTTGATCGAGATAGACTGGCGAACAAAACAATACTGAAAGCTCTGGTTTCGAGATACCCTCATGCTCAACAGCATAAAATATCGCATGATAGGTCAATGACCGGTCGATAAAAATAGTGGTGTAGACAGAGATCAGGTTAATTGAGGCAAAGTATGAGAGCACGATAAAAAAACCAGTTAAAAAATTAAGCCGTTTTAAGGCAAGTTTGAAACTTGCCAAGGCTGCAAATGAGGCGATAATCGATATATAAAATAGTTGTTTAAAAACTGGAATCGGCAACCCAAAACCAAATACGATTTTTTGCAATAGAACGGTCAGAGAAGCCACGCCTAGGGTAACGATAGCGATCAATCCAACTGTTTTTTGCAATGACATGTTACTCGGGGTGATGATAAACGATTTCATAGGTGGGATTTTGGATAATAGTATCGCTTTTAAAATGACGGCCAGCGATTAATACCGCAACCATGGTTTGGCGGTACCGTGACCAAAATGGGTTTCCAAATTCGTCGAAATTATGGGAATGATAGCGGGGTGTGATGGTGATAAACGGAGAATTGGTCGGGTAGGTGAGGGGACGTTGGATGGTTGCCCACCTCGAGTCCACTTGCATCAACGGTGAGTCACCGTTCGGCTTCCGTCGATCAAATAGCAAATACACCGGCGTTCCCGGATGCCCCTTTTCGAATTTTGTCACTTGCTGTAGCAGGTCCTGGGAATTTGCTTGCAATGAGGTAATGGCGGTTTGTGTCGCCTGATGGATCGCGATTTGAGTTGGCAAATAATACCCGAAGGTGGTGGCCGCCGTGATCAAAAATCCAACGATTGATAGGCCAAGAAACCAGGTCTGTTTGGATTTGGAGCGGGCGCCGGCAATCTGGATACATAAAAAACCATAAATAAATAATAAGATTAGTCCAAATGGGAATCCATTCCACTGATATCCTTTACTAAATGCAACGATGAAGATGCCGTACAAGATGCTTAATAGTGAAATTAGTCCCAGATAATAACGACTTACCAACGCCGATAAAATGACGAGAATAATGCCGGTAACGGGACTGAGGATTCCGATCGAAAATGGGGCGTTGACCACGTGGTCGCAGGTATGGACCCACATAAATTGTGCGGCTGGAACGATATGCTGGATTAGTCGGTCTGGAGACACTAAAACCCCGTATCCCCGAATGCCGTGAAGTGTGGCGATTGGATCCGTAAGTAAGTGATACATGCCCAGTAGATACCCAAGGCCAAGTGGTATACCAGCTCCGAAAAACGCGGTTTTGGGGGCCGCCTTTATCGCCGCCCACAACGGCGGAAATGCGAGTGCGATAAGCCCGAAAATTGTAAAAACATTGTACGTTTTCCACGAAAATGCGAATCCGCATAATAGGAAAAAAAGCGCCCACCACCGGGTAGGAAATGGTTCACGGTCCAATGCAACTACGAGCATTGCGAGCGCCACTGAAGATGATGCGATGGTGAATGGGAAATCATAAAATAATTTTCCGGCTCCGTAGTACCAAAACCCCATAGATAATGTTGCAAAGCCAAATAAATAGGCCCATTTATCAGAGTGGCCAAGACGATGTAAGCGATATCGAATTGAATGGATTATGAGGAATAGCGATGTGGTCATCATTGCGAGGCTGATCGAGTACGCGCGTTTTGGGAACGGCAATACTAGGCGGGATAAATCAATGAATAACGATGAAAACGCATCGGCGGCCGGCAGATTTAACTGCCCGTAATGGTAATACAACCAGTAGTCGGGTGCGTGAAAGTCGATTTGATAGAACCACGACATTCCCCAAGCGTAGATGGCGCATAGTACCGTCAGAGTGGCATAAAAGAGGTACCCTTGAACTCGATTTACTTGGGTAGACATTAACGGGAAGAATCGCAGCTTTAACCCAAAAAAGCAATTTATTTAATGTCGCATAATAACCATTATATGAAATAGTGGAACAGGGGAGTCTTATGCTAAAGTTAGAAAATGCAATTTAATAATTCGCCGGACGTGTTAATTATTGGTGGAGGCATTAATGGTATTGGTATAGCCCGGGAACTCGCGTTTCGCGGCGTGTCCGTTGTCGTTGTTGAGAAAGGAGATCTCTGCTCGGGGACCAGTAGCCAGTCGTCCAAATTAGTCCACGGTGGGATTCGATATCTCGAACATGGCGACTTTGGTCTTGTTGCGGATGCCTGCCGCGAGCGATTTTTCTTGACCCAAAATGCGCCGCATCTTGTGTCCGTTCAGCCTTTTATCCTTCCGATTTATAACACCGATAAACGCCGCCCCTGGATGATTCGGATTGGACTGTTTTTATATGAATTATTGGCGCTTCATCGCCGTTTGGGCCATAACCATATGATTTCTGTTTCAAAGGCTCTCCAAACCGAGCCGCTACTACGATCGGAAGGACTAGTTGGCGCGGCGGAATATTTTGATGGCAAAATGGACGATTCACGCCTGGGTATCGAAATGGCCATGCAGGCTCGAGAAATGGGCGCCAAATTTCTTACCCACACACCGGTCATTGGGTGTCATATTGCCCCAAATCCAGAGGTCAATGTATTAACCGATGGGACCGAGCGTACGTTTACGCCCCGCATCGTCATCAATGCTGCGGGGCCTTGGGCGGATTCGATATTAGGAATGACGGGTATTTCAAAAACTCCGTTATTGAAGCCTACCCTTGGAATTCATCTTGTTACGCGTCCGTTGGCGTTGACCCACGCGCTTCTGATTAGTGCCGCATCCGACAACCGTGTGATCTTTGTCATTCCACATGATGGCTATAGTATCGTGGGGACGACGGATACGCCGTTTGATCGTTCTCCAGATACCGCTGCCGCAGGTGTATCGGATATTCAATATCTCGTTGCAGAAGTCCAGCGAGTCTTTAATGTCAGCTTAGGACCATCCGATATTTATGCAACATTTGCAGGGCTTAGGCCTTTGTTGCGCTCGAGTGCAACGACAACAGCTGCAATGAGTCGGGATCATGCGCTGATTCGTCATACGGCCAATTTCATGTCGATTGTTGGAGGGAAGTATACCACGTTTCGCTCGATGGCTGAGGAAGTCGCCACGGCAATTATGATGGGGTTGGATCGCCCATTCTCCGGTACAACCCGGGGGCTTCACTTGCCAGTAGGCCCCTTCCCCACTCCCGAGACCAGACGTCGGTCCGTTGTTGATAGTGCCCGTTATTGTATTCGTAATGAATTTGCACGCCATTTGTCGGATTTTTTGAGACGTCGAACCGATTATTTTTTTAGGCAGGGAAATGGCCTTGAAGTCGTTGAACTAGTCGCTGATGTTTTTGCCTCAGAACTAGGGTGGTCGATCGATGAAAAAGTGCGAGAATTATCATCTTATCGTCAGTCTATCGGTGACATGCATCAGCAGATTTATGACGCCTTCAATTAAGCTCACATGGTCCGACGTGGGGCCTAACAGTGGTCCTGCAATGGTGTTTTTACATGGTTTTTTGGGCAGCCGTTTGGACTGGGCAGACACGATGAATCGATTTTCCAATGTAAGGTGTTTGGCTCCAGATCTACCCGGCCACGGTCAGTCACCATGGGACGATACGGTAGATTGGGATAGCCTAATAACAACGCTAAACCATGACGTCCTAAGTCGAAATTTGTCCGATATCGTCATTGTTGGATACTCGATGGGGGGGCGAATTGCGCTTGAGTGGGCCAGGACCGCTCCCGGACTTATCCGAGGGATTATTTTAGAATCCGCGTCTCCCGGAATCGAAACCGATGTCGAGCGCCGAGCAAGGGCGATTTTTGATCGTGACATCGAACGGCGCTTGCGGACGATGGCCCCCATCGATTTTATTGATTGGTGGTGTTCGTTACCGATGTTTGGGACGTTGAATACTCATCCCAATTATTCCCAGCTTCGGCAAATGAGGAGCCAATATAGTTCAACCGTAATGTGTCGAGCGTTTCAAACGTTGAGTGTGACAACTCGAGAATCGGTATGGGACCTGATGCATACACTACCTATTTGGGGATTTATTACGGGTGAACATGATACAAAATATGCGGCGATTGCGACTCGAATTATAGATCGATTTCCGACCGTTTTAGTCAATATTTTGAGCAACTGTGCCCACAATGTTCACTTCCAAGATATAGAATTATTTGCAAATTCGTTGAGTTCCATTCTAGAAGCCAAACGATTTCCATAGTCGACGAGATCTGGAACACGAAGGTGGATTTCGAAAATTGTGCCCACGAATTGCATCGAAATACCGTTTAAGGGTACAGTTTCGTATTATGAAATTATTACTTATCGGTTCCGGCGGCCGAGAACACGCCATTGCCCGACAGCTTCGACAAAGTCCCCGTTGTACCCAACTCTTTATTGCACCTGGAAATCCGGGGACAGAGACATTGGGGACCAATGTCCCAATCAAGGATTCCGATATTGAAGGGTTGATTCAGTTTGCAAAATCTAACGACATCCAATTAACAATCGTTGGGCCCGAAGGGCCTTTGGTACTCGGAATTGTCGATCGCTTTGAGGCCGAAGGGCTTGCAATTGTTGGCCCCAATCGAGTTGCCTCTCAGTTAGAGGGGTCTAAAAAGTGGGCCAAAGATAAGATGAAAGCCTATGGGATTCCCACTGCCGCTTATGAAACATTTAGTGAACCCACCGTTGCCGTTTCGTATATTCAGACTCGCAATCAATTTCCGATAGTGATTAAGGCCGATGGTCTAGCTGCCGGCAAGGGCGTCGTTATTGCTCAGACACTGTCAGAGGCTGAAACGGCCATTAAAGATGCGATGGTTGCCAAGAAATTTAGTGAGGCAGGATCAACCATTGTGGTTGAAGCCTTTCTTAAAGGCGAGGAAACCTCCATATTCGCATTTACCGATGGCAAGACCGTCCTGCCGATGGTTTCCGCCCAAGACCACAAAGCCATATTCGATGGAGACCAAGGCCCCAATACCGGTGGCATGGGGGCGTACTCCCCTGCTCCGGTGGTTACGGATGCGGTATACACCAAGGTGATCGATCGCATATTTAAACCGCTTGTCGACGGCTTTCAGCGCGATGGAATCGTGTACAAAGGGATTATATTTGCGGGACTAATGATATGTGATGGCGAACCTTGGACCATCGAATTTAATGCCCGATTTGGTGACCCTGAAACCCAAGTGGTGCTCCCACGACTCAAGACGGATCTGCTGGATGTATTTGAGGCCATTGCCAATGGAACCTTGGACCGCATTCAGTTGGAATGGGATGAGTCCGCTACGGTTTGTGTGGTGATGGCATCCGCTGGTTATCCGGAGACGTCCGATAAGGGCCGTGTGATTAAGGGGTTAGATACTCCCTTCGCAGATGACGTTTGGGTGGTCCATGCCGGGACTGCCAAAACAGAGTTTGGAGATATTGTGACCAATGGCGGACGGGTACTCGGCGTTGTGGCCCAACGTGATGACCTTTCATCTGCAATTGAGGCGGCCTATCAGGGGGTGTCTCAGATAAAGTTTGACGGGCAATACAATCGCAAGGATATTGCCGCCAAAGGGTTGCGGATACCGAATCCCCCCTCCCACTAACGGGAGAGGGATGTCAAATGGGGGCTATTTCTGGCCGACAACCTCCCGTTTGAGGTAATCCGCGACTGCGCCGCAGATCGAAATTCCAGCCCCAACAGAGCCCAGCCGGAGACCAAGTCCTCCTGTTATTAGGCCTCGTAATCCCCTAGATTTTAAAACGGCTGCCGGCACATCTTTGATTGCGGTTTCAGGAAATCGTGAATGATAGGTCGCACATGGATCAAAAACGTGGCTCCCGCCAGTGGCTGCCAATCCGATTGCAAGATTTGTCGTAAGTGGGTTTGTCTTGCGCTCATCTTGGTATCGATGCATCAAATTGTTATAGGTGAGCAGAAATACCCCATTACGCCCGGCAGTATACGGAGACAGTAGCGCAGAGACCCCATATTGCTTCAGTTGGTTTACCACAAACGTGAAGGGGTTTCCTGTCAATTGTTGATTGCCACCAGCTGCGTTGGTAGTAATTACCTGATTAATAGAGGTGACTAGCAACTCGTATACGTATCCAATGCCTGTTTTAACGGGGATTGGCAAATCGGTGTTGGCAAGTGCAAATAACCCCCCACGTTGGACACCACGCACGGCTGTTGTATTTGAAAAATAAGGAAAAAATCCCTGAGGGCCCTTTGTTTTATAAATCTCATTGATGGCATTGATCGTGGGAATGTTTTTCAATTGCACTACGGTTTTCGCCGTATCTAGTGGCGCCCTAACGGGAGATTCCGTACCTCCACCAACAAAACCGCATCCAAAATTAATTCCAAATCGAACAATGTCGCCTACAGGTAAATTTCCAGCCGGCGAAGCCGCAGGAAAAAAATTTAATGGCGGATTAACGGCGCCAATGAGTTTGGACTGTACAGGTAGATCTTGTATCGGTGTCGGTTTCGGATTTTCTTTGGGGGGGGCTCCAATTCGAGATACGTGCGTTGCGATTACTTGGACGATGGGTGGGGTCATTGGGGCAGTCTCCTCAAATAGTATTTAAAGAGGGTATGTTATTGTAATACCAAGTATTACGGCTGAAAACGATTTAAAATCCTACAAAAATTGACTATTTGAATTCAGTATTTACAAATATGTAATGATTCGGACCACTAAGTTGACATCGGTTAATCTGTCCGGACATCGACAAATTTGCCGCCCCTCCCTCTCCATGGAGATCTGGAGAAGGAGGGGGAAGCTGTTAGTAACTTGCCGCTTGTCTTTCACTCATTGTTCGATAGAGGGTGTTTGAAATTGCGAAGCCTAAACCGACGCCAATATTCCTTAGTCCACCACCTGTGAATATTCCAGATATACCGCGACTCATAACGGATTTTCCGGCATCGATCGTCATTTTAATTGAACTATCAGTTGTATTTACGCCCAGTCGCAGTCGTTCGGATATCTCTGCCTGAAGATTATCGAAGTAATGACTCCCAAGCACTGCGGCGATTCCGACCTTAAGACGAAATATGAATGGATCTTTTTTCCGTTCTTCTGGGAACGATTGATTTGCAGTTGCAAATATGGCGTTAAATACAAAGTTTCTTAAAAAACTTGCAGGTCCCGCTTTGGATATCTTGCTCATTCCTTCCTCTTTTAACGCGGAAAAGAAACCAGTGCTCTTAGATGTCGCATTTCCGGGTTGGATCAATCGAAGTGCGACTTCTGCAGGCGTCAATACGACTGTCTCAACACCGGTCGTTGCCAGTGCGCCCAATACTGGGTTGACTTTGTTATCGCTAAACATCTGTGTCATTTCAAATACGATATATCTCTGAATCATTCTAATGGCGGTCGCCGGCGTATTCCCTTTCCAGAATCCGGACAATCCAGAATTTCGATAAATATTTGAAAATGCTTGCGGAGCTCTTAATAGTTGAACCGGCGCGGACCCGCTCAATTTGGCGTCGTTAATCGCGCGTCGATTTGCTTGAACTGCATTTTGAACATGAGTTACGGGCGTCCTTAGGAAGTTCTCTGAAAATGCGGCGATTCCAATTTTAAAAAATTCAAAACCGATTTTTCCCGCTGTGCTTTCGCGGGATTTTTCCGCTGCCTTATCAAATAGGGAGAGTCCCAATTGTGCGGCTTTTGATAGATCCGGCAGAGAGAAATACTGAGTTGCGATTGCGACTTGGGGGGCATTGTCTGCATGCACAACAGGTCTTATCGTCCCAACAATTTGTCTCCAGGCATGGATGGGAATATTTGTTTTAACCCTAGATGAATTTTGGGAGGAATCTTCGCTGGAAGGCTTGTTGCTATTGTTGGATCGAGTGTAGGCCACGAATGTCGCGCCTGCTACCGTTGTGGCAATTGCCACGGACTTTATCCAGCCGCTCATATTCGTCCAGCCTGAGAGTGGTGTAATGTCATAAGAAATCCCTCCTGTGTGTGTATTGCCGGTCGTTTTACACAATGGAGCGTGCCAAGGATATTTAGGCAGATTTAATGTATTGTTATACAAAAATGAATATATTTTTTGTATTTATATCAAAAACGTTAATTTGATGCGTTTTTTTTGAGAATAAAAAATCCCTGGTATTATCCAGGGACTTTTTTCAAATTTGTCGAATTGTGGGCTGGGCTAATTTATTACCTGGTCGTATCGGATCGACGTGGCCCCTTATGGAAAGACGGTTTGTTGGCAGGGCGTTGGAATCGAGAGTTGCGGCCTCCGTTGCCATTGGCATTACCTGCATATCCGCCTCCTTGACGTTGACCGCCGTTGTAGCGGCCCCCTTGGCCACGGTATCCGCCGCCTTCTCGCCCTCCACCACCACGTCCGCCCCATGGAACTTGATCGAATTGAATCGGCCCTACGGGCGATAAATCTGCTTGAGCCGCGTCTCGCTGTGCCGTTAATAACGATCCAGCAATTTGTTCAAGGGTAACGCCGCGATCGGTTAAGGTCTTAATTGCATTTTGAACATCTTCGCTGATCTTTTTGGTTGACTGCTCGGCTAAACTAGCAACCAATTCTTCGAATCTAGCCGCTTTGATTTCGTCGAATGACGGAAGCTCAAGCCGCTCAATAAATGTCTTCGTATAAGTTTCGATTTCGCGTAATCGTCGATATTCACGTCCCGTGATAAAGCTAATCGATCGCCCTTGACGCCCTGCCCGACCGGTTCTGCCAATTCGGTGAACATAATGTTCGGGTTGCATCGGAACATCATAGTTCACAACCAGCTCAACATTTTCAATATCTAATCCACGGGCCGCAACGTCGGTCGCGACCAATACGTTTACGATTCCGCTTCTAAATCGGCGAAGGGCGTCGTTACGTTGTTGCTGACTAATATCTCCATGCAAGGCTTCCGCAACAACACCGACTTGCTGGAGCATTGCGGTTACCTCACCGGTCTTCGCTTTTGTCTTACAAAATACCAGTGTTAATTTGGGTGTATACGCTTTCAACAACAAATGAAGCAATGGGGTTTTGGAGGATTCCGTAATGGCGTAATACCCTTGAGAAATAGTTGTCCCCAACACTTGGGTCGGGGAAATATTCACATGAACTGGATTTTCTTGATATTTTTCCGTCAATTCAATAATTCGTGGGGGCATCGTTGCCGAGAATAGAACCGTTTGTCGGTGGTCCCCGACGGCTTGCATAATTAACTCGATTTCGTCTAAGAATCCACGATCCAACATTTCGTCAGCTTCGTCGATAATAACCATTTCGCACTTGCCAAGGTCTAAACTTCGGCGGCGAATATGATCCAAAATACGACCAGGGGTACCTACAACAACTTGAGGATTGCGACGAAGTTGTTCGATTTGTCGATCGTACGAATGACCACCCAAGATCGCAACGGTTCGAACATGAGGACGCCCTTTAGATAATTGACGAATAACCTTTTCGACTTGGGTTACAAGTTCTCGAGTTGGGCATATTACCAAGAATTGGATGTGCCCAGGGGTTTCACTTGCACGTTCTACAATTGGAATCGAAAACGCCGCCGTTTTGCCAGTTCCGGTTTGCGCCTGTCCGATGATATCCCGACCTTCCACAATTAGCGGAATGGTTTGGTATTGGATTGGCGATGGTGCTGTGTATTCCATCGAGGTGATAGCGGCCAACGTAATGTCGGACAACCCTAAGTCGTTAAATGATAAATCAGTATTCATTAATAAAGTTCCTTAAAAGTATCGAAGTTCCATTACTCACGGTTTTCGATATAATAGGCCGAATGAAATTATCAATATTGATCCCTTGTTACAACGAACGAAAGACCATAGAAACCATTCTGAGCCGTGTTGAAGCGGTTCAAATCCCATGGGAGAAAGAAATCATTGTAGTAGATGACTATTCAGCCGACGGCACAAGAGACTTGCTTCAGTCGCATCCGCTACGCTCGAAAATTACCCATTTAGTCCTTCATCCCACCAATCAAGGGAAAGGTGCTGCAATTAATTCAGGGTTGTCGCACGCCAGCGGAGACGTCCTTATCATCCAGGATGCTGACTTAGAATACAACCCCCAAGAATATCCGAAGCTCTTAAAACCCATAGAAGATGGCGTTGCCGATGTGGTTTACGGGTCCCGATTTTTGACGGGCGAGTCTCATCGCGTTCTATATTACTGGCATTCGGTGGGCAATAAAGTACTGACCTTGATGTCCAATATGATGACCAATCTTAACTTAACGGACATGGAGACCTGTTATAAATTATTTACCAGAGAAATTTACACGCAGTTGACAATTGAGGAAAAACGGTTCGGGGTCGAGCCAGAAATTACCGCCAAAATTTCCAAGATGAAGGCCGCGATTTATGAAACTGGAATTAGTTATTATGGCCGGACGTATGCCGAGGGGAAAAAGATCAATTATAAAGATGGCTTCCGCGCGATCTGGTGCATTCTTAAGTATAATTTGTTGAGGTAAAAGATGGGTGCTCTGCTGGGTAAATTAAAGGCGCATTCAGCCTTGACTTGGTCTATTTTGTTTGTTTTCGTAGTTGCCAGCTGGCCGTTTGTGGGCTTTCCGCTTACCGATGGAGATATCGCGCATTGGGTTGGAATTGCCAAAGAAATTCGGATTCATTCTAATTTTTTGACGAGTTCTCAAGATCAGGCACATGGTCCTTTTTTGTATTGGACGTCTGGGATACTCACCCATTTTCGTCCCCAGTCCCTTTATTTTTATAATTTATCCAATTTGTTATGCGGCGTATTGGGAATTATATGGATTTATTACTATGCCTTTCGCAATTGGCAGGATAAAACCATCGCATCGTTGGCTGCCGTATTGGCATCGACCAGTGTGGTGTGGCTGTATCTATCCCGCACGCCGATGTACGACTGGCCGGCCGCGATATTCTTTTTAGGATTCTGTGTTCACTATGTTCGATATGCCAAGACCGAACGGTTGGTACACTTATTGATCGCGCTTGGGTGTGTCGGTATCGCCGGGCTCAGCCGATTTTCGATTTCGATCGGTTTGTCAGGGTTGTTTATCTTAGGCACAACAATTTCCTTACGAAGATCGCCCTTTAAGATGGTTCGTGATGGATTACTCATGGTAGGTACGACAATCGCTGTTTCGGCACCATGGCTCGTGATGCAAACCAAGGTCCATGGACCTGCATTTTGGGATACGTTTGTATATGATAATTTAGGACGATATATCAAAGAACCGGGTAATGCCCCCGTTTACCATGATTATTATGGATTCGCGTTATATGTGATTGTGGGCATGATCCCCCACTCTTTTTTACTCTTAGCATCCGTGTTTCAAAAGTCATTTTGGCGACGTATTTGGTCAGACAGAGAGCAATGGATTTTGGTAGCTGCGTGGTTACCATGTTTGGCTATTTTCTCGTTTTCAGGACACGTAAAATTGGGTCGGTATATCGCTTATGTCTTCCCGATGATTTTTTTGTTTTTGTCTTATAACCTCGTGAAATTCGATTTGGAAAATCCATCCTTTTTGCGACGGGCATCCAGGATGACGGCCGTGGTGGCGGGGATTATGGCAATTCTTTTGGCGATTGTGGCCAATAATAATCCAGACGCAGTACAGCAGAGTCCTCTATTCGTAGTGTCGACCATTGGGCTTGTAATGGGGACCTTGATTACGTCATGGATCACGATTGCAAAGAAACCTCAGATCCTAACTCAAAATCCAGCTGTAGTCTTGCCGATCTATGCGATGATCTATGGCTTGTTTTTCTCTGCCCTTGCCATTGAGTATCCCCGCGCCGAATTTTTAAAGCCCGTAAGGCGGGATCTCCATAACGCTCTCCAGCAGACCAATCACCGCCCATAAATAAAAGAACTTTCGCCCAATGCCATGTGGCGTATCTCATTTTATCTGTGTTCTAGACGGAGTGTTATTTCCGAATGGATAATGACTTATATATTCAAATAGATTCTTATTTTGTCCGACGAAGTTCCTCAAACCGTGAACGCATGCTGTTAATTTGATCCCGGTATTCCGGGTACATCATCAGTAAGGAACGGGCATCACGTTCGGCATCGTCTGGCCTATTAGCGGTGTAATATGCCCCAATCAACAACATTTTTAGTGTGGCATTATAGGGATATTGGATCAGTCCATCATTAATATATCGAATTGCGTTAACGGTATCACCGCGCATCAACAATACTCGGGCCAAATTACTGTAGGCAAGTTCATATTGGCTGGACGCAATGGATTTAATGTATAACGATTCTGCTTTTACCAAATCCCCGTGTCCTTCATAAATTGCCCCCAAATTGTTAAGAGCCGTCCCGTATCCCAATGGGAGATTGGGCGAGTTTGCAATTGCGGCCTCAAAGGCGGCTTTGGCTGCAGGAATATTATTATGTCGGTAGTACTCGACGCCAACATTGTTGTGGAGCAAAAAACTTCGAGGTTCTAACGCCACATCGTGCTCGTAAAGCCGTAAGGGGACCCGCCAATCGGCGTTACGCGCGATAGTTAACCCCGCATAAAATGCGACAATGGTTGCTATTCCGATCGAAAGCCAGGTTTTCGGGATTTTGGCTGTGGCGGCCACAGATAACAAAGCAATCCAGAATCCCAGCTGAGCCATCGTTGCCCAGTGTTCGCGGACAGTTGCGGCAAGTGGTGCGAGTTGGAATACCGGTCCCAGACAAATAAGTGCCCATAGTGTCCAAAATACAACCTGGCTTCGACGGGATGAATACCGCCACACTCCGTATCCAAATACCGCCATTGCAGGTAGCCCAAACCATAAATACGGGTTGAGCCAACTGGTTTCCACATAGTGATATTCCATATGGAGGGGGAAGGGAATCAGTATAAGACGGAAATAGGTCCAAATGCAGTAAGGGATCGTTTGTAAGCGTTGTAATAGAGACGCTGATGCAATCCATGACAAAACCGTATTCCCTTGAGTTGCCAAAAAATATGCCCGCATTCCTGCATAAAGAATAGAGGACATTGCCAGTAGTGCCGCCATCCATTTTTGAGTTCGATTTAATGGGGCAAATACCGGAAACATAATTAGGCCTGCCAATAATACCCCGAGCGGAACGGCGTTCTCTTTGGTTAACAATGCAATCCAATACAATCCCAGCGCGATTGGTACGATCCATAATCGTTTAAAGGATGTATGGGTGAAGAGCCAAAACACCGTGACACATAGCAGCAGATACATGACATCCCCACGTCCACTGATGTAAGACACGGCTTCGGTATTTAGCGGATGAACGGCAAAAATCGCGGCGCCCCACCCTGCAACCCACAGGGAATACCCCAATCGACCAATAAGTAAAAATATAATAACAACGGTCAGACAATGTAAAATGACGTTAGTTAGATGAAACCCGAAGGGATCAAGGCCCCAAAACGAATAATCGATTGCATATGACATGGTCTGAAATGGTCGATAAAAATCGGAGGCGTTGAGCCGTCCTCCAAACGGAGATGTGGTCAGAATTGAGGGAATATTATCTAGACTTCGAATAAGGCCGTTGCTTGCGACCATCACTTCGTCGTCCCAAATAAACGTACCATCGAGCACATTGCAATAAGTTGCAAATGCCAATGTCATTAATGCAATACTGATCACTAACGGATGCCTTATCCACGATTGAATTCGTTGACTGAGTGTCATGCGAGATCCTTTCTATTTTCGATTATGCAATGCCATATGACCGGCCATACCACGGCCCGTAACCAATCCGTTGACCGCCGCCCAATTTGCGAGCATCCCCCCCGCAATCGCTGCAACAATCGCATCCGAAGGTTGTTTGAATTCAATCAATAACCGAGCGGTTTCGGTGATCGTATTCGAAAAAATCGGAACCACCATCGATTTCGAAATTGAACCTAAAAATTCACAAATCAACCCAGATTCGGTTTGCTGCCATCGAAAAACGGGGCGCGTGGTTCCATCAGGCGCAATAGCGGTTGCCATGATTTGCGTGCTTAACAAAAACGGATCATAGCCTAGCGCCAAGAGGGTCGAGCCGATCATGTTATCGGCTCCTTTATTATTGGTGATGGCCCTGCGCGAGGATATTTCGGCAAATCGAACGCCATTTAAAAATTGGTCACCTATTGTTTCCGGTACCTTGGTGTCACATTGTTGGATGGCAACTTTACTGAATGCGGCGTTTATTTGCACCTCAAAAGTTGAGATGGTTTCGGTAACAGTTGCATTAAATCCACCGGACAAACGGTTCACTTTATTCCCTCGTGACGTGGCCGCGATGACGGAGCTTTCTTCAGGGATCGCAGGTAACGTGATTAAGCGACCATTGATCAGTACGTTTGGAACCACAGAAAATGGCAACGGGGCATTTCCATCCAGACACATCCGTTCTGATCCATAGGCCCACAACTCGGGTACCTCCACTCCAAATAGAGCCAAATGTCGTTCCGGCAACGTGAGCGCCCTAATTTTGATAGATGGTGAGATTGGCAGTGCCGAATAATCGCAAGGAACACTAGGACGAAAAACGGGACCAATTGAGATCGGATGCCGCAAATGGTCAACAACCATTGCCAGTGCGAGTGCCCCGGCAATTTCGCCAAAATGTGCGGCACTGGGACGTTCAAAGCTTGCCAGGGTTGCGTTAGCTGTAGGGAATTTTTCGATTCGCCCAGCAGTTCCAAATACGACCGGCACCGTCAGCGAAATTTCAAACTGTGAACCCCGATCCTGAATCGATATCACAGATCGTGCGTTGTTATAAAATCGAAACGACGCATCTTGGGCTCTCCAATCTTGCGCGTTAGCCTGTGCAATTTGTGAGATTGTTCGCCCTGCGACTACACCAAGCGCGTCTGTATCGACCGTAATGCTGCACGATTCTTTTGATAGCAATGTTGACGCGGTAACCAAACGCCCTTCACCATCATTTGATAAAATACTCATCTGGGGGTGCCACTCGTCAGCGATTGGTTGCCCCTCAAGATAGGCGGCTATGCCCCTAGCTGCATCGACGACCAAATTCGCTCCCATGGCATTCTTGGTCGTTAGCTTGAATTCGAGTACCGCAATTCCGGTATCCAACTCCTGAGTAGAAAGTTCAATGATAGCACCACCCCTGCCAATATGCCTGGGGATTTTTTCATAGGCCGCCGTAATAATGTCGTCAGTATATGTCTGAACAAATTCAGCTAACCGGTTAAATGAGACCCCCTGGCCGGCAACCATTTGAACTTGCCCGATTGTATAGGGCTCCATTGATGATGTTCGGATATCGATCGGTTCGTCCGAGAGTCGACGCATTCGGACAATATCGTCATCAGTGTGAGCGACAACGGGAAATACCCTGAGGACGTCTTTGCGTGAGATTGGGATTCTGATAACTGGGAGCGACGCGATTCCAACGACATTTTCACCCAACTCATTGGCGAGAACGGGCGAGAGCGAACGGGTTTTCCAAACCTGCGGAAGATCGTCCCTGGGAAGGGAAGGAATTGAGCCGATTCGAAATTCAATCCCTCCCGTTAAACTCACGGTTTAGAAATGAATCGCACGGTTACCCGTGGCGGCTAATGCAGCCTCTTTAAGTGTCTCGGTGAAAGTTGGATGAGGATGGCTGATAATCCCGATATCTTCAGCAGAGGCCCGATATTCAATCGCAACTACTGCTTCTGCGATCATGTCTGCAGCACGGGGCCCAATCATGTGAACGCCCAAAATTTCATCGGTATTTTGATCCGCTAAGACCTTAATGAATCCTTCTGATTCCTCGGCAGCACGAGCGCGTCCAGAAGCCTTAAACGGAGCCGATCCTTTTTTGTATGCGATGCCGGCCGATTTGAGTTCTTCTTCGGTTTTACCCACTGCCGCAACTTCTGGCCACGTATATACAACGCCCGGAATTGCATTGTAATTCACATGGGACTTTTGACCCACGATTTGTTCTACGCAGGCAACCCCTTCTTCGGATGCTTTGTGTGCAATCATGGCGCCCCGCACAACGTCACCGATGGCGTATATTCCAGCAACGTTGGTTTTATAATGATCGTCGATATCGATACGCCCCCGGGCATCGACAGACACACCGACTTCGGCCAGTCCAAGTCCTTGAGTATATGGGACGCGTCCGATTGCAACTAAAGCATAGTCTGCCTCCAGATCAACTGCTTCGCCCTTTTTGTTTTCAGCTGTCAGAGTTACTGACTTTTTACCTGATTTAGCACCGGTAACTTTGGTCCCAAAATGGAATGTCATACCCAAGTGACGAAGAGACTTTTCAAGCGCGCGACCCAATTCGCGATCCATTGTGGGGATAAGGCCATCCATAAATTCGACAATGGTTACCTTTGTTCCTAATCGAGCGTAAATTGACCCCATTTCAACGCCAATTACACCGCCACCTATAATTACCATCGACTTCGGAATCTCTGGCAATTCCAATGCGTCATCAGACGAAATGATTCGTTTGCCGTCGAATGGCACCGGCGGTAAAGCAGCCACAGACGATCCCGTTGCGATAATAATATTTCGACCCTCAATTTGGGTCAGGTCTGTGCCATTTTTGATTTCAACGATCCGATTTGGCTTCAATGTTCCGATGCCCAACAACCGAGTAATCTTGTTTTTTTGCATCAGAAAATCGATGCCCTTAGTTGTCGATACAACAACCTCCCGCTTGCGTTGCAGCATTTGTGCCCAGTTGGCTTTCGGTGCAGAAATTTCAATTCCATGAACCTCAAATTTGGTTTTGGCTTGGTGAAACAACTCCGTCGAGTCAAGTAACGCCTTGGACGGAATACACCCAACATTAAGGCAGGTACCACCGAGTGTCGAACGCAGCTCGACGAGCGCCGTCTTTAAGCCCAGCTGTGCACCTCTAACTGCCGCGACATACCCGCCGGGACCGCCACCAATAACCACAAGATCAAATGATTCCATCGGGTGTCTCCTACATTCCAACCAAAAGACGGGTTGGATCTTCTAATTGCTCTTTAATACGAACCAAGAATCGAACGGCCTCAGCTCCATCGATAATACGATGATCATAAGTTACGGCGAGATACATAATAGGTCGCGCTACAATTTCCCCGTTAACCACCATCGGCCGCTGAACAATATTATGCATTCCTAAAATGGCGCTTTGGGGACGATTGATAATTGGTGTCGACAACATCGATCCAAAAGTTCCGCCGTTGGTAATGGTAAACGTACCCCCTTCCATTTCTTGAATGGTCAATTTGCCTGCTTGCGCCCGTTTTGCAAAATCAATAATTGCAGATTCGATTTGATGAAAATTGAGTTGATCAGCATTTTTGATGACGGGAACAACTAACCCTTTTGGGGTTGAAACGGCGATACCCATATCACAATAATCATGAAATACAATTTCTTCACCTTCGACGTAAGCATTAAGTGCAGGAAATTCCATCAATGCGTTACACGCGGCTTTCGTGAAGAATGACATGAATCCTAGTCCAACTTGATACTTTTCTTTAAATGCATCTTTGTATTTTTTTCGAATGTCCATGACTGCTGTCATATCGACTTCATTAAAGGTCGTGAGCGATGCTGTGGTTTGTTGCGATTCGATCAAGCGATTCATAATTGTTTTCCGAAGACGGGTCATTTTTTCTCGACGCTCGCTTCGAAAACCGAGTGCTACGACCGGCTGAGCCCCTGCGGTTTGTTGCACGTCAGTTGCCTTAATAGGTGCCGGCGTATTTTGGACGTCAGACTTGGTGATACGACCATCCTTCCCCGTACCTGACGCGACAGCAACCCCCGTTTCGGCCATTAATTTGGCAGCGGCAGGCGATGCGTGTCCTTGGGCATAAGTCGAAGATCCGCCGTTTGTTGCAGGCACTGACGGCGCCGAGTTTGATAATGGCGCGGCCGGTGCAGCTACAGGAGCGGCCGCAGGCTTGGCATCTGATGCCGTAATGAATCCAACAGAATCGCCAACCTTTACGGTGCCACCTTCGACCGAAATGGTTAATATTCCGTCGATTTCAGCTGTAAGATCCAATGTTGCCTTTTCGGTTTCGAGCTCACAAATCGCTTCATCCCGATTAACGTAATCTCCGTTTGATTTATACCAATTTACCAAATCGGCTTCTTTAACCGATTCCCCTGCAGCTGGAACAATGATGTCTTTTTTCATTACGGACCCTTTCTTAGCTCAATACCTCGGCGATGAGTGCGGCTTGCATTTTTTCATGGCGTTTCAAACTTCCAGTGGCTGGACTTGCGGCGTCAGGACGGGAAACGACACGAATCCCCCAATTATTTAGTGTCCTTAGAATATAAAACCACGCACCCTGGTTGCCGGGTTCTTCTTGCGCCCATACCCAATCAGTGACGTGCGAGTATCTCTTTTTAAGTGCAGCTAGTGCTTGTTGGGGAAGTGGATAGAGTTGCTCAAGCCGGACTAGTGCAACATCTGTTTTTTTCTCGGCGTCTCTCTTTTCAAGAATATCGTAATACACTTTACCGGTACAAAGTACAACTCGTTTTACCGACTTAGGCGTTACTGTGGCGTCATCAATCAGCTCCTGGAAGGTGCCTTTTTCCAATTCCGACACATTGGATACCACTTTCGAATGGCGAAACAAACTCTTTGGCGACATCACGACAAGCGGTTTTCGGAATTCACTTTTAATCTGGCGACGAAGAAGGTGGAAAAAGTTTGCCGGAGTAGTGACGTTGGTAACAAACATGTTGTCTTGGGCACATAGCTGAAGGAACCGCTCCAATCGAGCACTTGAGTGTTCGGGGCCCTGCCCTTCTTGACCGTGCGGCAACAAGAGTACCAGTCCAGAGAACCGATCCCATTTAACCTCTCCAGATGATAAAAATTGGTCTATCAGAATTTGCGCCCCGTTTGCGAAATCGCCAAACTGAGCCTCCCAAATAACCAACGAGTTCGGGCTGGCCAACGAATATCCGTACTCAAACGCCATAATACCGTATTCAGACAAAATGGAATTGTAGACGTTAAATGATGCCGCATTTTTGAGATGTTTAAGCGGGGTAAACGTCGTTTCGTTTTCACTGTCTTTAATAACGGCATGACGGTGCGAAAATGTGCCCCGCTGTGCATCCTGACCTGAAATACGAACCGCGTGCCCCTCGAGCATCAAGGTGCCGTAGGCCAGTAGTTCCGCAGTGGCCCAGTCGACTCTATTGTCTTGGGTAAAGCTCTTTTTTCGGGTTTCCATAAGCTTTTGCATTTTGGAATACAAATTAAAGTCGCTAGGTTCTGTGTAGAGCACTTGGGCGACTGTAGACAATACGGTCTTTTTGACTCCGGTCTCAGGGGACTTTTCAAAGTCCGCGTCACTAGCGAGGCGCAATCCGTTCCATGAGCCTTGGAATGCGACTTCCGAGGGCATGATGGGCTGAGACTTTGCAAGATCAAGCCGCTCTTGAAGAACGATGTCAAATGCTTTTGCGTTCGCAGACGCCGCTGTTTCAGACAACACATTCTGCTTTAGCAATGTATCTAGGTAAATTTTATAAATATTCGGATGATTTTGAATCGTTTTATATAAAACTGGTTGGGTAAAACGGGGCTCATCGCCTTCGTTATGGCCGTATCTTCGGTAACCCAAAATATCGATATAAACGTCGATCCCGAATTCTTGGCGAATATCAAACGCCAACTGCATCGCATAGACAACAGCCTCGGGATCATCTGCGTTAACATGAAATACCGGGGACTCTGTAATTTTGGCGATATCCGTACAATACACACTGGTTCGACCTTCGTTAAAGTTAGTCGTAAAGCCCACTTGGTTATTCAACACGATGTGAATAGATCCCCCGGTGTTGTACCCCTCGACCCCGGACATATTCGAGATTTCATAGTTGATACCTTGCCCAGAAATCGCAGCGTCACCATGAATAACAAGTGGGATGATTTTACGGCTATCCCCCTCATATCTATCCAATTTTTTAGCGTAGCAAATCCCTTGCAATACAGCACCGATCGTTTCCAGGTGAGAGGGATTAAATAACATGCTTAAATGAATATTGTTTCCGCTTTCTGTTGTCAGATCAGCTGATTTTCCAAGGTGGTATTTAACGTCACCGCCCCTTTCGAACGCATCCGGAACGTTTTCTTCAAACTCCGCGAAAACATTTTCGTAAGGCTTCTGAAATACGTTAACCAACACATTTAATCGACCTCGGTGGGCCATCCCCAAAACGACCTCTTTTGCACCGCGATCTGCCGCATTTCGAATTGCCAAATCAATCGCTGGAATAAACGACTCTAAACCTTCAAGTGAAAATCGCTTTTTGCCAACGAATTTGGTATGAAGAAAATTTTCAAATGAAACCGCTTTGTAGAGGCTTTGAAGTATGGATTCCTTTGTTTTTGCGTCATAATGCGGCACATTTGACTTTGGCTCCATACGACGCTGCATATATTCCCTCAATTTTTCATTGCGGCAATACATGTATTCAACTCCGATTGATGCACAATAGGTTTGATTAAGGTGGTCCAAAATAGATTTCAAAGACGCTTTCCCAAGACCCAATTCTACGCCGGCGTTAAACTCTGAATCCAAGTCTGCTTCTGATAGACCAAAATAAATCAATTCCAAATCGGACTTGTGGGACCGACGGGGCCGTATTGGGTTTGTGTGAGAAATAAGGTGGCCACGTGATCGATAGCCGTCAATCAATTTGGACACCGCGACCTCTTTGATAGATTGCGGCGATAGGCCATCTGGGTTTTGAGTCGAAGAGAAGTCGTATCCTTCAAAAAAACGTTTCCAATACTGATCTACCGAACTGGGATCTTCTTTATAACGGGTGTAAAGATCGTCAACAAAGGCGGGGTTAGCGTTGTTGAGATAAGTGTATTTATCCATGGTTGAAAACTCCAAAAGGGGGCGTTTGAATACAACAAATGGCCGATAGGCACGTTTGAAGCGCGGCGTAGTATACTAAAATCACGCACGCGTTGCCAGTCCAAGTGTCAATTAGATTGGTCGATCGAATACTTGATTTACACAACCTCTGACAGGACCCCAGACAAAATTTCGATCATGCGGTCAATTTCGTCATGCGTAACGGTTAGTGCCGGCATAAACCGAATGATGTTAGGTTGAGGCGCATTAATCAATAATCCACGCGCCATTGCCGTTGCGACAATTTTGGCCGCATCGTCTGAGTTGAGTATCAACGCCTGTAACAAGCCCATACCTCTTGTACCGCTGAGACCAAATTGCTCTGCCAGCGCTTGGAGTTTTTGGACAAAATAAGTAGCCCTTACTTGTACATCGTCTAAAAATGAGGGATCCGAAATTGTGGATAACACTTCGTAACCCACTGCGGTCATAAGGGGATTACCGTTATAAGTCCCGCCCTGGTCGCCAGGGTCAAATACGGAGACATTTTCTTTGGCTACTAAGGCGGCGATAGGGACTCCCCCGCCGAGGCCTTTGCCCAGGGTCATGATATCGGGTGTAACACCGTACCTTTGGAAGCAAAAGACGGAACCGGTACGCCCAATCCCGGTTTGAACTTCATCAATTATCAAAAGAAGGTCGTGTTTTCGTGCAAGATCCGACAATTGGTGAACAAAGTCTTGATCCGCGGGGATAACCCCACCTTCCCCTTGCACCAATTCCAACATGATGGCAACCGTCTGATCAGAAATGGCGGATTCGACCGCATTTATCCGATTAAAGGGTACTTTTCTAAATCCGGACACTTTGGGTTCGAATAACTGGGCCCATTGGGCTTTTCCGGACGCTGACATCGTGGCCAAAGTTCGACCGTGAAAGGCATTGTCGAATGTAATGATCTCAAATGCGCCATTTTTGTGTTTTTGGCCCCATTTCCGAGCTAATTTAATCGCACCTTCATTGGCCTCAGCACCGGAGTTGCAAAAAAACACCCGATCCATCCTAGATTGGGTTGCAATGAGTGTCGCAAGCCGAATCATTTCGGTGTTGTAAAATGCGGGACTTGGATTTATGAGTTGTTGCGCTTGGCGCATCAAGGGTTCGATCACCTGTGGGGGGCAATGGCCCAAACAATTGACAGCCCATCCTTGGACAAAATCTAAATACCGTTTTCCCTCGGTGTCGACTAACCAGGACCCCTTTCCAGATTCCATAACAATTGGGGGGCGAATGGCCGTTTGCATTACGGCATCAGTACTTACCATTTCCACGTGCGCTACCTCGTCTATTATTAAAAGTTCGGCGATTGTACTGGTTCAACTCTTACAACTCAACTTCTCCCTCGGCTTAACCTGGGGTATGATGAATAAACTATGATTCAAAACACAAAACTAGAGCCAGTAATGGCAGGTGCTGGAGCACTCTTTAATTATTTCATTTTTAGTACAATCGGATATGCGGTTTTGGCATTGTCTTCCACGACTTTTAATATCAAAGCCCCCATAATTGCGATTAAGTTGGTTCCTTTTTTGGCCATTTTGACAGCGGTGTATTTTCAATTTAGACAATCGAGACGCGAGACCGCTGGCCCTCTCTTTATGAAGTTAACGCCCGGTGAAATCATGGTCGGGTTTAAGCAGCGTCCGGAAGGTAAGGAATGGGCACCTGCATTGAAGGGCCATAAGTTTTGGTGGCTTTTGTTAAGTATCGTAAACTTTATGGTCATTGGAGGTTACTGGCATTTTTTGTCGAATGGATACGTATATAATTGGGTTGAGTTGCTATTGCGAATCGCATTAAGTTTTTTGTTTTTTGGCGCGATGATTACCGTCGGAAATGGCCGTAGCACAGCATTTTTAGGGATCTTAGTTGTAATTGGTTTGGACTACAGCCTCACGCCGTATTTGTATAGCCCTGCAGCTGCTGTCGCGAACGGCTATTTTACATTACCTGCCTTGGTTCAACTCAAAAGCGCGTTATGGGCAGCGCTAAACTCAATGGGATTAATTTATTACCTATACCACCAAAACCCCGAACAATTTAAAGCCACCTTTACCCGTCTCCTCCGCGGCCGCCGGACCGATTAAATGGCGGAGTTAGATTATTTACCTTGAATCGAACGTTCGTGTTCCCGGGGTAACGCCCGGGAATTAACTGGCGGTCACCGTTTCTGCCACGATCTTAAACCGATCCAAAATCGCTTGCCATCCCGCCTTTTGAAATTCGACTGGATGCGTCGTTTCTGGGTCGAAGATTTCGGTGATTTTGGTTTGATTTCCAAGTGCCTCGAAAGTGACTTCTACGGTTCGCCCATCTTCCATCGAATACGCAATTCGTTGATTGGGAATGACCTCTGAATAAGTGCCCAAAAAATCGAATGACATACTGCCATCTTTGGCCGCCATTGTAGCCGTGAAGCGACCGCCAACCCGGAGATCATTCTTTGCCGCAGGGCAATGCCAGTCGTCGCTTGCCGAATTCCATTTCATAATATAGGCGGGCGTTGTCCATACCATCCATGCGTGGTCAACCGGAGCTGTGATCAGCACATCCACTGTAATCTTGGTCATTTCACACTACTTGGTTTAAAAAAAGATCAATTTCTGAAAGAACTCTGTCTGTGCCCTCTTGTGCAAGCAGTGATACAAAATGACTACCCACGATCCCCCCGTCTGCGTACGCACAAACCTCCTTAAAGTGAGATGGATGACTAATACCAAATCCAACTGCAACTGGAATATCGCGTATTGCCTTGATTTTGGCCACAAAATCAGCCAACCCACTGGCAACCGATGTCCTCGCTCCAGTTGTGCCGGTAGTCGAGATTAAATACAAAAACCCGCTTGTCGCGTCGACGATCTTTTTTAACCGGTCATCCCGACACAATGGTGACACTAAAAAAATAATTGCAACATTATGTTTGCGACTATATTTCAAATAGTTACCAGCATCTTCTACCGGCAAATCTGGAATAACAACCCCGCTTATACCCGAAATTTGGGCATCTTTGAAAAATCTAGAAATGCCATAAGCCAAAATAAGGTTCACCGACAACATGAATACGATTGGCTGCGAATACGATGCCCTAAGCCGGGTAACCATTGCAAATCCATCAGCTATATTGGGCCGGACTGGGCCGGACAACGCCCGAAAATGAGAGGCTTGAATGACCGGTCCATCAGCAATTGGATCAGAAAATGGTATCCCAAGTTCGATGATTCCGGCGCCACGATCAAACGAACGAGCGACTAACGATTCCGTTTGCGGAATATCAGGATCTCCTAAGGTAAAGTATGGAATTAAGACGCCTTTATTTTTAAACCAATTAGTTTGCATATGCCATCAAAGTCCCAATATCTTTATCCCCACGACCCGACACATTTAATATGACAATATCCGTTGGCTTGAATTTGATTTTTTCTAAAGCGGCTATCGCATGAGAACTTTCAAGCGCGGGAATAACTCCTTCCAATTGCGATAACCGACGGCACCCTGCCAAAGCTTCGATATCGGTAACCGCAGACAATAAAAGTCGATTTCTATCCTTAAGATCACTGAGCTCTGGCCCAACGCCAGGATAATCAAGGCCTGCAGAGATGGAATGTGCCAATTGAATTTGCCCATCTTGGTCTTGGAGCAAATACGACAACGATCCATGTAAAACGCCCGGTATGCCCCGATTAAGCGCCGCAGAGTGCTCTCCGGAATCTAAGCCGTGCCCCGCAGCTTCCACGGCAACCAATTGGACTGACGCATCGTTTATGAATGCATGAAAAATACCCATCGCATTAGACCCCCCCCCTACGCACGCAATCACGTAATCAGGTAACCGACCTTCTAATCGCCGAATTTGCCGTTTGGCTTCTTTACCAATAATGGATTGGAAATCCCTTACAATTGTGGGATAAGGATGCGGCCCAACGACAGAGCCGATGATGTAATGGGTATCAGTGACATTAGCCAACCAATCGCGAATCGCCTCAGTGGTTGCATCTTTTAACGTTCGACTACCAGATGTTACTGGAATCACTGTCGCGCCTAGCAACTTCATTCGATAAACGTTAAGTGATTGGCGCTGGATATCTTCCGCTCCCATGTACACCACGCACGTCAGCCCCATTAACGCGCATGCTGTAGCCGACGCCACACCATGCTGCCCGGCACCCGTTTCGGCGATAATTCGTTTTTTCCCCATTGCCTTGGCGAGTAGTGCCTGACCGAGTGCATTATTAATCTTGTGAGCACCGGTATGATTAAGATCCTCACGCTTCAAATAAATCTTACATCCAACCGCCGCACTTAACCGAGCTGCAAAATACAACGGCGTTGGCCGCCCGACATACTCTTTTAATAGATGAGTAAACTGGGCCTTAAATTCGGCTGTTCGGGCGACGGAACGATATGTTTTTTCTAATTCCTCCAGAGCCGCAAATAGCGTATCCGGAACATATCGCCCCCCAAATCGCCCGAAATGACCGTGAGACATTACCCGTTAACTACTTCCTCTTGAGACGCTTCTGATGAAGCGGCCTCTGTCGACTGGCTCAATGCCTTAATGCTCAACCCAATCCGCTGTTCTTCTGGGATCAATTTAATAATTTTTACCTTAACGGTATCCCCAGGCTTCACAACATCTTCAACTTTTTCAACGTGGTGGTTGGATAATTCAGAAATATGAATCAACCCTTCCAAGTTCTCCTCAAGTCTTACAAACGCACCAAACGTAACCACTCGGCTTACTTCGCCAGTAGCAACTTGTCCGATCTGGTATTTTTCAGCCACATTCACCCAAGGATCAGCTTCTAGCTGTTTCATTCCCAATGAAATTTTTTGGGTATCGCGATCCACACCAAGTACGAATACTTTTGTTTCTTGGCCGGATTTCAATACTTCGGATGGATGGCCAACACGAGACCATGAAATTTCAGAAATATGAACAAGCCCTTCGACTCCGCCCAAATCAACGAAGACGCCAAAATCTTTAATACTGGTCACTTTTCCATTACGAACCTGACCAATTTCGATTCCGTCAATGAGCCGCGCCGTGTCTTCACGGCTCATTCGCGGCTTCCCAACTTTATGGGAGAAAATAACTTTGCGGCGTTTGCGATCCACTTGAATTACCGCAACTTCCATTACCTGACCTACAAATCCATCAAGATTCTCGGTTTCTTTAATAACTTGAGATGCGGGAATAAATCCCTTTATCCCGTTGTAAGAAACAACCAATCCACCCTCCACTTTAGACGCAACACGAACCGGAACCACGTCTTTGGACTTAGACAAACGGGATAGTGTATTCCAGGCCAATTCATATTCGGCACGACGCCGAGAAAGGACAGTGTACCCTTCTTTGCTCTCAAGCTTCAGAATCATGACATTGACTTCTTCGCCGGGCTTCACATTATCAACAGGAGACTCTTCCGCCTCAAATCCGAATTCTGAATTGGAAATAAAGCCTTCAGACTTGTGGTTAATATCAACCAAGACACCACTTTTTTCGATGCGACGAACAATGCCCTTAATAATATCCCCATCTTGGTAGTCCAGGATCATGCGTTCCATTTCTTCGGCAAATGTTCCATCCTGCCCAACTGTAGAATCTGAATTTCGAACTGGTGCCCCCGATTCGCTAATCAAGCTTTTTTCGAACTCTGAAATCTCTCCGATTTTGGTGGGCTTTAAATCAGAGGGTACAACCCGCTCTGCTACAGCCGCTGTGTTAAATTCGGCGGCATCTTTAAACTCACCGATCCGCGTTCCTTCCGACATGACACTTCCTCCTATGAATACGACAAAACTCGATATTGGGTAATTAACTCAAAAAAATAGATATAATTAGAGTTTGATAATTGTATATGAAACTCCATCGGTTGTACATTCGAGTTTGTGTCATTTGCGATTCGCTATCGGGAACGGTAAGATCAACGGATGACGTCAAATTGGCAGGCCCCAAGCAACGCACATCCATATCTCACAATGCCTAACAGCAAGATCTCGATCGTTGTGCCAGCATCTCCAGAGTTTATAGATATTTGGACCAATGGACCCAAACAGTCTACGGTTGAGTCGCTAGGCGAGGCGTTGTATACCCTGACCTTGAGCTTGGGCGAATTAATCCGCCAAGGACAAGGGTCTTTGCAGATTTTCGAAAAAGAAGTTGCGCAGGACTATGTTACCAATGTAGATCTCGGAATAGAGTGGCTAATTCGGGATTGGTTTAAACGATTTCGGCCAGATGATCGTATTGTTGGAGAGGAAGGTACACGTGATTCCTTTGAATTTGATGACGTGGTGTGGTTCATCGATCCGATAGACGGTACCAGTAATTTTATTGACGGGAGCCCAAATGTCACCGTGCATATTGGCTCGATTTATCAAGGAATGCCGTGGGTTTCGGTTATTGGATTTCCAATTGCAAAAAACGCATTAGTCACCATTAATGGTCGGCATTGGGGGAACATCGATATCGATATGAATACGCAGTCAAAACCCCGATTGGGAACCGAGTACCGAACTGAGGAATCACCTGAGGCCAAAACAATGGACGTTATTGCCTCGCAATTAAATCGGGACGCGTTTCGGGTGAAATCCATTGGTGTCAATGTCTTGGGCCTTGCGACTGGTGTGGTCGATATTTTTTATAAGCCAAAGGCTAAGTATTGGGACGTAATTGCGCCAACAGGTGCTATTGCCCAACTCTTCCCGGGTCGATTTAAAATGTCAGTGACTTATATTGATGCGGATGGGCAGCGTGTGACCCATCCCCTATTTGGGTTCGGACGTGACGTCATCACCTATATTAATGCCCGCCATCAGCTTAATTGCCGGGTCGGACTGGTCATTATAGTACCGGCTGATGCCACCGCGGTTGAGTCAAAAATCATTGAAGAGGTCAATCGGTGCATGTCCCTGTCCTGTTAAATCAAACCATTGCCCTACTTGATTTAAAGCCATCCGACATCGTTGTAGATGCCACAATTGGATTTGGAGGTCATTCCTCGGAGATCGTATCCGCATGCCCAGGCGTCGCCCTTTATGGCGTGGATCAGGATCCCGGTGCGCTCGCGTATTGTGCCGAAAGATTGGGCGAAAAAGCGACATTGATTCCCGGAAATTTTTCAGATCTTTCATCGTTGCTGTCTCCATATGAAATAACGGAAGTGAACAAGATTCTTATAGATCTTGGGATATCCTCTTATCAGTTGGATGGAGCGGGGCGTGGATTTTCATTCATGGTGACAGAGCCGCTGGATATGCGGATGGACCCAACCCGAGGGATTACCGCAGCAGAATGGCTCTATAGGACACCCGAAAAAATGATGTCAGACGCATTTTATATTTGGGGAGACCTTATCCATAATCGGAAATTAGTCCAAGAAATCGTAATGCGTCGCCGTAAATCCCCTATTCAATTGACTGACGATTTGGTCGATGCGGTTAAAAAGTCGTACTACTTTGGCTCGAGACCCAATATGATGAAGACGTTATCTCAGGTATTTCAGGCCATCCGGATTGCTGTCAATGATGAATTTGGCGTTATCCAAAAGTTTTTGAATAACGAACTTGAACTTTTGGCCGTCGGCGGTAGGATTGCCATTATTTCATTTCATTCGGGCGAGGATCGAATGATCAAGCAGTTTTTTAAATCTAAGACCGATGTTTTTAAGCCAATTAACAAAAAAGTAGAAACCGCCACCGACGACGAACTTAGAGAGAATTCCAGGTCAAAACCCGCTAAGTTGAGGGTGTATGAACGCATCCGATAGCGTCAGTGGCATAATCGACTCAACCCTTCAGAGCCGCTGGGATAGCGGTGAAAGCCGCACAACAGTACTCTATCACTTGTTTGAGCAACAGGTTCAAGACGGCCTAATGCCCCGCAGTCAAATTAATGGCATCCAGATCAAAGAAACCTTTCAGAGGGATTCCGTCATTTTTAAGCTTCAAAAGAATTACGGGCGCGTGACGAGGGGCGTTTCTACTCGAAGTCACCCATCACCGCGCCATACGATTCCATTTCGTGACGGGATTCCCTGTTTCTGTTGTCCAGAAGTAATTCAATATCAATGGCCCCAGGAACGCGGAATTGCAATTTCAGTTGGTGATACCCCTTTAATAATCTTGCCTAATATCTCGCCTATTTTCGTACCCCACTTCACCGTTATTTCGCCAGATCACCGCCCCCAGGTAATGGATTGCAGGCGGGCAATTGAATTGGCCGATCTTCTCCCCTGCGCATGGGTGATACAAAATGGCGCTGATGCGGGCGCGACCAATCCATGGCATTATCATTTACAGCTTTTTTTTGAATCAGATTTGCCAATTTTGAAGTATCCCAAACAGGCATTGGGATCGCAGTTAGATGTCC
>Ga0214917_10001500_pt1 | contig 29808 bp, 37 predicted proteins | sample LL_1208_BB_MetaG_FD_177983 | JGI IMG/M metagenome (GOLD analysis project Ga0214917, IMG submission 177983) | Freshwater microbial communities from Lake Lanier, Atlanta, Georgia, United States - LL_1208_BB | ecosystem: Environmental > Aquatic > Freshwater > Lake | place: USA: Georgia | collected... | reverse complement strand
GCTTGTGCTTCAGTCTTGTGCTTCAGGCTTGTGCTTCAGGCTTGTGCTTCAGGCTTGTTGAGCTTCCGGCTTGTGCTTCAGGCTTGTTGAGCTTCCGGCTTGTGCTTCCGGCTTGTGCTTCAGGCTTGTGCTTCAGGCTTGTTGAGCTTCAGGCTTGTGCTTTAGGCTTGTGCTTCAGGCTTGTGCTTCAGGCTTGTTTGTGTTGTGCTTCAGGCTTTGTGTTCTCTGTTGTTCCCGTCCTACAAAATAAATAAATGTCCACTTGATGTGTTTTAAACCAACCGGATGGCGTACGCCGGGCTTGATATCGGCACAAGCAATTGCTGTTGCTATGTTGCACTTGGCCAAAAGGGGAAACCCGACGTTGTCCCGTCGAACATGGGCGCCCACGTGACGCCGTCATGCGTCGCGTACACCGACAAGAACATCCTTGTCGGCGAGCCCGCCAGGCAGCAGCAGTCCTCCAATCCGCTAAACACGTTCGTCGAGTTCAAGCGTGTCATCGGTCGCACCTACGACGAGCGAAGCCTGTGGAAAGATGCAAAGCACTGGGCGTTCTCCCTCGCGCGCCCCAATCCCGAAAGTGAGCCGGACGGCGCGCCTCGATACACCGCCATGCACTGCGGAGACATCATGCGTTTGACAGCCGTGGATCTGTATACTGTGTTAGTCATGCGGATGGTCCAGTCCCTTACCGATCACATTGGCGCGGACGTGCCGCTGCGGTCTCTGGTCATCACGGTGCCGGCTCACTTTGACCACAGCCAGCGGAAGCAGACGCTCGAAGCCGTCAGCAAGGCCGGTGTCGCGTGTCGCGTTCGCGTGTTCAACGAGCCGTCGGCCGCCATCATCGCCTACGCAGAGAACCGGACTGACATTCGGCCAGGGGAAACCGTGTTAGTGTTCGATCTCGGGGCGGGTACCTTGGATGTGACGTGCGTGCGAATCACCCAGCCACACCAATACGACATCTTGGGAAGCGAAGGCTGCTGCGACCTTGGCGGAGCCGACTTTGACCAGCGCATCATGTCCATGGCCGCCGCCCACTACAAACAACACACTCAACGGGATTTGCGCACAAACAAGATCAAACTGGTCAATGTTCGCAACGCGTGCGAGCAGGCCAAAAAGACACTGACCGTCGCGAGTGAAACAACCATCCATATCGACGACGATGTTGCGCCCTTGACGGTCACGCGCGAAGCATTCGAGGCTGCCATTGCCCCGGAGCTGCGGCGCTGCAGCGAGCTGGTGCGGCACCTCTTGCAGCGCTTGCATCTGACACCAGCCGATTTGCACCACGTTATCCTGTGTGGGGGGAGCAGTCGAGTGCCCGGCGTGCGCCGGGCCGTTAAAGCAATATTTCCAAACATCGAGCCACTCACCAACATAAACGCGGATGAATGCGTCGCGCTGGGCGCGTGTCTCTTTGCGCGAGATGCATCCGTCTTTCGCGATGACGGCGGTGATGATGATGACGGCGGTGATGATGATGACGGCGGTGATGATGATGATGACGATGATGGTAATGTCGACGGCGGTGATGATCGTGATGTTGATGGTGATGTCGATGGAAACGGCAGCCATACTGATGGCGGTGATGGCGGATGTGATGATAATGATGGCGGAGAAGATGATGATGGTGATGATGGTGATGACGATGCCGAATGTCGCAAAGACAAGAGTGGAACCGGCTGTGGCGAGCGTCTTGTTGTGCGCGACGTTGCACCTCACACCATCGGCATCCGAACAGGAGAAAACATCATGCTGCCGCTCGTGGCCCGAGGCGCAATGCTTCCCGCCGCAGCCACGCAAAAACTCGTACCGCAGCACAAACGACAGAAGTATGCAGATATCTGTGTGTACCAGGGCGAGGAGAGCAACACGGAAAAGAACAAGTATTTGGGTTTCGTGAGACTGCGAAATCTGCGCGAGGGACACCCTGTTGTCACGCTGGTTCTTGCGGTCGGCGTGGACGCGATCATTCGCATTGACGCGCGTGATGATGAAGGGCACCGCGTGATCGGAAAAATTGTGCTGCGCTGAAACAAAATAACATGCGACGGAAGTAATTGGGTGAATAGGACAAAATAATATGTAACGGAGGTAACGGTGAAAAGAACAACAGTAATAGTGATGCGATCGTCCCTGAAACGACCAGGCGCACGGAAAAGTCAGCATCCAGCGCGAGCCAGCATCAAGTGGTCCCGAACACTCACGCAGGTGCACACGTTTGATAACACGCAATGTGTGGTGGACATGCTCATGGCGCGCGGCGTAAAGCATGCAAAGGCAAAGACCGACACAAACCCGAAGATTGACACAAAAGCAAAGACCGACACAAAAGCAAAGACCGACGCAAAAGCAAAGACCGACGCAAAAGCAAAGACCGACGCAAAATCACTGCTAAAAGCCTCGAGACGAAGCACCCGCCACGGAAAAACCAGACGATGTCGGCCCCGAAAATAGGATGTCTGGGCGGAAATCGGTAAAGCTAGCTTCTAGCTTCCTCGGTAACGTCGGCGTCCGCTATGTTGATGAAAATGAAGGAAAAACGGGTTTCTCAAAAAATCCCTCTAAAAAAACCTTCGTAAAAAAATTATCAACATGACGTCATGTTTGTCAAGTCTGTCTGTTTCGGTAGCTTAGTAGCTTTGTAGCTTGATATGTAGCTTGATATGTAGCTTGATATGTAGCTTGATATGTAGCTTGATATGTACTTTTAATGAATGAACACGCTCCCTGATGTACAGCATCACAAAACGCTGGCCGACACCGAGCGCCAGTAGATAATGCCGTCAGTGGCGATTATTGATTGAAGAACGCAAGTCTTCAAGCGCGTCGTGAGCAAATCGCCAAACCTGAGCGTGAGTATGGGTGTCTCACACAAGTTGCATGCAAAGTTCTTTGTGTAATTTGGCGAAACGCTGCCGTCGTTCACCAGACTCAGGCAGTGCTCGCTGCTTTCAATAATTTCTTTCGCACCAAGAAAGTGTCCGCAGAGCAGCAAGATACTGTCGTGATTACGATCTTCATCACATGTAAAATACCATTGGTCCATCGCGCCTTTTGTTTTAGTGCGCGTGCTGTGATGTCAGCGCGTATCGAAATTTTATGTAAAAATTTTAATACAGGGATGTTTTTTGAAAAACTAAAAGTGTTGAACAGAGTTCTGATTGCCAAGGGAAAATTTGGCTCATGCTACAAATGTACGACTCGCTCAGGCCAAACGGTGGCGTTGAAAGTTCAGACGCGCGAACATGCCAACGCAGACTGGGAGGACCGGATTCATCGGGAAATTGATATTCACAGGCAACTTCAGCATCCAAACGTGTGCACGATGTGGCAGCATTGGTTCAGGGCAAATGCAGTGTACATTTGCCTGGAATATTGCGATCAATCCGTCATGCAGCGCGTCCAGACTTGTTCGCCGGAGTTGAGCTGGGTGAAATGCACCATGCGTGACATTGTGCAGGGATTGACGTACATTCATGGCGCAAACATCATACACCGAGATATCAAGCTTCACAACTTGCTGCTTTGCGGCAATGACAAGGCAAAAATTACGGATTTTGGTCTTGCCACGTGGGGGCCAATCGCGACGGGGCTGGCCGGAACACCCAACTACTTGGCCTGTGAAGTTGCCGAGCGGCAGCCATATGGATTCGCAGTTGACGTGTGGTCTTTAGGTTGTTGCCTCGTGGCCATGCTTCTGCAGGGCAAATGTCCGTTTTCAAGCGGCACTGTGGCGGAGACAATTGAGAACATACGCCAGCGGCGTTTCACCACTGTTCTTCCAGAGGCATGCTCTTCATTTTTGCAATCACATGTTTTTGTCGGACCCAGCGAACGGTGCGGGCTACTTGATATGGATGCCTGGTGCTTGTCGTGATTCGATTTTTCATTTCTTATTTGCTTTTTGTTTCGGCACTAGAAACGTGGAATGTAAATATAATTAATTGTGTGGTTCACTGCAGAAACAGCACGGCAAACTCCGTTTGTGTCATACAAAATTACCGCCTTTCCCGCCTGGAAGAACACCTTCGATTGTAACAAACATTTCTTTTGCAGCACTGTTTGTGCCGTTCGGTCGCGGTCGGATCACACGTTGCACCGGAGGTGAGGCAAGGCTGTCCAGCCTGAGCATCATACTGATTGGCAAAGTACGCGTGTATGGCTCGTTTAGCACGCATGCTGGCGCGGCGAGACTGACGAGACTTGCGAGGCATGTTTACTTTTACTACCCGACACGAAAAAAAAATATCAAACGGACTGCTAATCTATTTTCAGGGTGGGTCAAAACTCAGCAACATCGGACTTTCCCATCACTCGGATTTGAAACTCACTCAACACGCAACATAGACACGACGATTCTTTTCCATGTAAAAGATGCCTCCGCGCGGACCTGTAGTCAGCGGCCGGGTGCTTCCGTCTTCGAGCGCGTACAAGGTGTTGTTCTCGTTGCACCCTGACTGCCGGGCTGAGAACCACTTTTTGGCTGACGAATTTCGCTTTGACGACGCAACTTCTTGCGGCTCTTTGGTCGAGAACCACTTTTCGGACGATGCCTGCTTTTCCGACTTTCTAGACGATGCTCGCTTTCTGGACGATACTCGCTTTCTGGACGATACTCTTTTTGCCACGACCCGCCGCTTTACCGATGCTCGTTTTGCCACGACCCGCCGCGTTGCCGAGACCCGTGATTTTACGCGGCACACACTGCCGACGCATTCGTCCTTGGTGCACGCAATAGGGTAATTTGCAGGCAGTGCTTGCTTCTCGGATAGGCTGCTGTGGTGTCCTGCTGATCCTCGCGGCACAATGATAATGCGCTTCGACAGATCGTAATGCATTGCGCTGCGAATGACATGCTGCACCGGTGCCGGAAGCCCTGCAAACTCGCTGGCAGTCACGCTCGTCACGTTATCATGGTCGGTGGCGATGCACATGAGCGTGGCGCCGGCCGCATACTTCATATTCGCCATATGCCGTTCCATGTCCCACTGGCCGGGCCTTTGTGGCAGACTCGTTGGCGCGTCAGCTCCAAAGACCACCTTCATTGTCTTCAGTGCCACAGCAACGTCCTTCTTGCTTTGTTTGCTAAAAAGTGATGTATCGATGAAGCCTAAAGTTGTCGCCACCGGCGCCGAGAAGCACGGATTCAAGGTGTTGGTTTGTTTCTCCGTGAAGCACGAGTCGAGCAGATCGATGACAAGCACGCGGCCGTCTCTGGTAAGAACCACATTGTTAATAGACATGTCAGTGTGGCCAACCTTGGCCTCTATCATGCGCCGGAAAACAGTCATCATTGCCTTTGCAAGATCGGTAACGGACTTGAAGTGCATCCTCCAATCTTTCCAGGAAACCAATTCAAGCTCTTCGATCTCTTGCACAATCACGCCGTGGTTGTTCGTCTTTGTCAACGGAACCACCTCACCTTTGTAAATCTTGGGCATGATGTCGCCCAGATGCGCCGACACGGACGTCAGCATGTCAACACGCGCCTGCAAATTCCACAACTTGCTGCCATCAATTTCCAAGCGCAGCAGTTGCCCCGGTTTGCCCGGAATGGCAAACAGCACCGAGCAGCCGCCGGTATGCTTGGGGTTTGTTTTGGCGTAGGAAATTTTGTACTTGCTGGCCAAAAACTCTGTGATGATTGGTTCGGCTATGGCCGGGCTTATCGACGGAAAATACCTTGCGGGTATCGGCATTTCTCTATTATGGCGTATGCAATTTTTTAATTTTTAAATTAGCATGCGTGTCTGCATACGTTTCACAACGAACACAACGTAATGCTTGTCTAGATTGTGACAGTCTAGATTGTGACAGTCCAGATGCTGCCACTAGATTGTGACAGTCCAGATGCTGCCACATGTCCGTTGCAGTTGTGCACCTGTTTATCAGCTTGTACGTTGCACATGGTTGGGTATCACCAAAATCTCGGCAAACTTATTTTTAATCACTCGGGTTTCATCAAAAATCAAAGTAATGTAATCAAGTCAAAATAAATCAGAATTAACACTTGACGTAGCTGCGACGCCCGCTCTTCCTGTAAAACAATCCTCCTTGTGGTCCCTTGGATAGTGCCCGAGTGCTTCCGTCCGTCAGGGTAACGCGAGTCTTGTCCTTGTTGCACCTGGACCGTCGAGCCGAGACTCGCCGCCTCACCGGCGGCTTTTGGACCAGAGTCGGCTGCTGTGGCTTCTTGGCTGAGACTCGTGGCTTCTTGGCTGAGACTCGTGGCTTCTTGAGGCACACGTCGCCGACGCATTCGTCCTTGGTGCACGCAAGCGGGTAATTGGCAGGCAGTGCTCGCTTCTCAGACAAGTTGCTGTAATGTCCTGCTGATCCTTGCGGCACGGTGATAAAGCGCTCTGACAGGTTGGGGTGCATTGCGCTGCGAATGACCTGCTGCACCGGTGCCGGAAGCCCTGCAAACTCGCTGGCAGTCACGTGCGTCACGTCATTATGATTGGTAGCGATGCACATGAGCGTGGCACCGGCCGCAAACTTGAGATTTTCCAGGTGCCGGTCCATGTTCCATTTGCCGAACCTGCGCTGCAGCTTTTGTGGGGCATTTGCGCCAAATACAATCTTTGTCAACTTCAATGTTGCATCAGCGTATTTTTTCTCTGGCTTGACCCAAAGAGATGCATCCGTGAACCCAAGTGTGGTAGCCACTGGCTCTGAAAAGCACGGATTTGAGGTGTTGGTTTGTTTCTCCGTGAAGCATGAGTCGAGTAGATCGATGACCAGCACGCGGCCTTTTCTGGTAAGAACCACATTGTTGATAGACATGTCAGTGTGACCCACACGAGCATCTATCATGCGCTGAAAAACAGTCATCAAGGCCTTTGCGAGATCGGTGGCGGACTTGAAGTGCATCCTCCAATCTTTCCAGTCAACCAATTCAAGCTCTTCGATTTCCTGCGCAATGAGCCCATAGTTGCTTGCTCCGTTTACCAACGGAACCACCAAACCTTTGTAAATTTTGGGCATGATGTCGTCCAAGCGCGCAGACACTGAGCTAAGCGCAGAAACGCGAGCTTGCGAATTCCATAACTTGCCGCTATCCATTTCCAAGCGCAGCAGCCGCCCCGGTTTGCCTGGGATAGCGAACAACACAGAGCAGCCGCCGACATACTTGGGGTTTGTGGTGGCGTAGGGAATTTTGTACTCGCTTGCCAAAAACGCTGTCAGGACCGACTCGAATCGCACCCTCTGTGACTGAGACGGGAAATACTTTGCGGGGATTGGCATTTTGCACAATACATGGGTGTGTAATTTTTAGAAATCCACCGTTTGCTCGGGAACCCCCCTCATGTTTGTTCCTATTGTTTGAGTCCCAGAGCCACGGCAATCTCATCTTCGTGTATCTCAAGAAAATGAGCCAGCGCCGCCACTTCGACGCGAAGCACAGGGACTTCCATGCGAACCACCTCGGCCGCCGACAGCGCCGAAACAAGGTTTCCGCGACTGTCGGAGCCCAAGTATGCCTTTTTCAGCTTGGTGATAATGTCCATGACAGAGAATCCCGGAAGCTCTTCCTGAAAAATGGATGCGTACACGTGCATTCGGTCATGCTGGTTGACATTTGGGCGATTTGATGCGACAAACTCGCCAAAATGGGTGTGCCACAAATGCTCGGCCCATAGCCACTCTTCAAATTCTTGCGGATCCATCCTGTCGCTCGGGAAGGATGCAAGTAGTTGCTTGTAGTGCTGTGTGATGCGCCTCAGCTCTCCGAGCCACATGACGGAAGAAGAGTGAAAGAGAAACTGAACTTATATTTTTTCCTCGATAATTTTTATTTGTGAAGGTGGTTTGGCGCCAAGCGAAAAAAAATTTGAAATGCACTTGACCCAAAAGCACAAGAAGAATGTCACAGCAACCGAAATATGTGGCATACCTGTCGGACAGCGACTCCGGGTCAGCGCAATTTCGCGAGTACTACGGCCGACTTCCACCGACACTAAAGCCGCTTGTGAAGATCTTGGATTACAATGAGATCAAAGCCACGTATGGCGCGTCGTGCCCCAAATGGCTGCGTGGGTTTCCGACCATGGCTACATATGAAACAACCCCCACCGTGTGGGAGGGGTCCAAGGCAGTTGAGCTGATGGGGCGGTGGGCCTCGGAAGCCGCATCCGCGTCAAAGCCGGCCGCACCGCGCGCATTGCAGGGTGCCAGTTCGGGCATCGCAACAGCCCCTCGAAACCCTGCCGAGCAAGAGATGGTGACGCTGCCGCAGAACACGGACGGCGAGTACGGTCGTGGCTCCTGTGTTGTGAGCGACGACCTGTACGACAGCCGCATGCCAAACAAAGGGGGCGCGGCAGGCGGAAAAGGAAAGGTTACTCAGAGTGATCTTGCAAGATACACAAACGCACGCGATGAATTGAAGCCTCGCACTAAATAAAAGAAAATACAAAGTTAAATATCAAACCAACATTACACACTTTTAGCTCATCATTGTTATTCATCATTTAGCTCAGCATTGTTATTCATCATTTAGCTCAGCATTGTTATTCATCATTTAGCTCAGCATTGTTATTCATCATTTAGCTCAGCATTGTTATTCATCATTATCACCATTATCACCATTATCATTAATTACCATCATCACCATCACCATCACCAATCATCGTCCATGTCGTCCGCTGGTGTTGGATATCGCTCCTCCATTTCCGCAAAACTATCATCCGTATCATCAGCATCATCGTTGAGTAGCGGCGGCGACGGCGCGCGCGTAGTTCGTCGAACCATTGGAACAGTCTCGGATTCATAATCAGATTGCGGCGGCACCCATTGTTCGCGCCAAACGGCCGCTGCGTATGCGTGGCACGTGCCAACATAGTTTTCCGCAGCCTGCATACTGCAGCACTGGCGTGGCGGACAGGTCCAAGTGAGCTGCTCAACTTGCCACTGCGGCCGAAGCATGCTGAACGTTTGTAAATTATCAGTGGTCCATGCAGTTCCTGGCGGGGGCATCGGGAGAGCCATGATTGGCAAGTGGCATCAAAACCCCGGGTAATCGTGAGGGAAAAAAATACCCGTGTGCTGTTTGACGAATAATATGCAACAAATATTATGTAACAAATAATATGTAACAAATAATATGTAACAGATAAATAATCCTTGGTAAACAATTTTCAAAGCCAATCGCACATCGCGGCAGATGTGTTGAAAAGCTTAAATTTGAATAGAAAAATTTGGATAAGAAATTACCATCAGATGAACACTAGCATCAATGTCTTCGGGATTGTATGCGCCGCATGCGTCTGGAACTAAGCAAATGTGAGTATCCGGTGCCCAGTTGTGAAACCCGTCAATGGTTTGAAAAATACACACATCGATATTCACTCCGCATATTTTCCACTCTTTCACGTGTCCATGATCAACCAGTATATCTTTGCACTTGTCATCCGAAAACGACCAGACGTAATAAACGTGCTCGTAATGTTTCACTTGTTTGCGAATAGATGACAGTGTATGGCCTTGACCGATGTAGTGAACCAACAAAATTATTTGATTTGCGTTCATCGATTCACAAATTAAACCATTGACCCTTGTGATAAGCCCAGGGTTCTGGGCTGACAAAAAACCAGTTTGCATGTCCATGACAATCAGTCCGGTTGACGTCATGTTCGCAGCTTCTCCCTTTCTAACGTAATCGAATCCGATGCATTTGTTATAACTTATAAAGTACGTCATATTTTTTGTTTTTAAATTACGTCATATTTTGGTTTATATTTTTTTTGTTTGACACATGACGTGTCGAGCGTTTTTAGACGCAGACAGACGACTATGGACCGAACGCATTGGCCCTGCAAACAGTATGATGGGAACCGAAATATACGATTGCTGCGGCCGGGGTCCGCCGCACCAGAGTCCCGAAGGCTGGCCGTGCGCCAAAGTTCCGGCAACGGCGAATGTTAGTTTTCAAGACTTGCGGTTTGTGGCGGGCACTGCAATCGCATGGACGAAGCGCGATTTGTATGCTTGGGGATCCGGCCAGGCCGTTATGCGAAATTATGTGATGCACACACCACTCATCCTGTGGTCAGCTCCAAGTGACATTGTCAGCGTCACTGCCGAAGACCGCGCTCTGCTGATTCTCACACGCGACGGGCAACTCTTTGGTGCAGGGAACCGGCACTGGGGGTCGTGCACACAAGAGGAATGGCAAAGCGACATTGTCGAAATTCGGCTGCCAAAGGGAAAACGTGCTGTGCATGTTTTTTTGCGCGCGTACTTTTCCGACACGCACTTGGTGTGCACGGACGGGTCAGTCTTCCGATTCGACGACGGCAAGGCGTCATGGGTTCTTGTTGCTCCGCCTGGTGGCGATGCTATTGCACTGTTGGAAAAATTCACATCATCATCATCATCATCATCATCATAATCAGCTTTAGCTCATTATTATCATCATCACCATTAGCTTATTACCATCATCATTATCATCATCATCATCATCATCATCATCATCATCATAATTATCAGCTTAGCTTCAGCTTTAGCTTCAGCTTCATCGGCTGACTCGTAACATATGTTGGTGATAACACTCACGGCATTAAATTATTTTGAATATGTTGCGGATGAAACGACATGCCCGGTGCTACTCTTACACAGATAGTCAGCTCTGGGAGGAATGACTGTGGGATAATTTCGTCGTGGCCATCGTGGTTCGAGCTGCAGCAAATGTCGCCAGCGGACCGTGAAAGACATTTCGCTGCAGAGCGAGAGCGCAAGGCGGCGTGGGCGGCGCGAGAGGCTGCGCAAGCAGCCAGACTTGCAGCCAAAGTGGCCGAGCTGACGTCGGCAGTAGCAGCTGTACGTGAGCACGCGTCACAGGGCGAAAGGACTGATTTCATAGTCCAGCACGTTACGTGCAGTTGCTACGACGAGGGGAACACGTATAAACGGTTGTTCCTGACTCAACGCCAACGCGACATTGTGTTACGTAGCGTCACGATCGCGGAGTACTGCTACGCGGCCGAACTCATGTTAGGAGGACAGCCCATCCAGCTTGAACCGGGCGAGGAGGAGCCCGACGCAGACACGTGCGTCGAGTCGTACGGCTGTTATGCAACGAGCTCTCCCACGGTGACGTCTGTGGCACAGGACATTATTAGGAGCGAGGATGCAACAGCTGCGCAGGCTGCGAATACGTAGGGCTGACTCTAAAGAAAAAGAATTAGAAAACAGAAAATTGAGATGAAGACAATTGGGAGAACCGAAAAGAACAAGACAAGACAAATGACAGAAGCAAGGGGCAGCTAATTTTTCTGTGAAATATTCACATCAAATACATATATTTGAAATCATAGACAATGTTGCGCCAGATCATGTTGGCTGCAGCTTCAAGCACAGCACCAATGCCTTGGGCCGATTACTTCATGTCGATCGCTTTTCTGGCATCCATGCGCAGCCCGTGCGAGCGCTTGCATGTTGGGTCTGTGATCGTGAAAAACAACCGCATCATCTCCATGGGATACAACGGCTTTATTGCTGGTGCCCCGCACGTCAGCCGCGTGCGTGACGAGCACGAGCAGGCAATTATTCACAGCGAGGTGAACGCAGTGAGTGATTGCGCCAGGCGCGGCGCAGGTCTGCAGGATGCGGACATATACGTCACACACTACCCATGCATCAATTGTTTCCGATCGCTGGCTGCCTGCGGCATCCGTCGCATCTATTACTGCCACGACTATCACAACGATCCGCTTGTTTCGGTGCTTGCCGGAGACGCTAATATTGAAATTCAAAAACTTGGCTAGTTTTTGTCAGAAAAAATTTGAGTTTGTGTGCTGAAAAAGTGGATGTTTGCAAACGCGGTTGACGCTTGCGGTGTGTGGGCGTGCAAAGCACTTCCAAAAGAAGATGTGGTGATTATGCAGCGAATGGGTGCTACTGTGCCTGGGGCTGTCTTCTATGAAGGAACAGCAAGTGAAGTGAACGCATGGACTTGCGCGGCGGCAGACACATGCAAGGATTTTCGGAAAGTTGTTGGTGATTTCATTGCTAGATATCCAAACAACGCAGACGAAACGGGTCCAGAGTCGTGCGGCAGACGTGCTTTTATACGCAGCCTCCGTGCTTTGCTATAACTGCATTCGGCAGACGGTACCTTTTCGTGCCAAACAACGCAGACGACACGGGTCCAGAGTCGTGCGGCTGTACCTTTTCCGCCATGCAAATGGTAACATAAAGTTTTGTGCCAAACAACGCAGACAACACGGGTCCAGTCTGTCAAATGTACCCTTTCTGCCATGCAAATGTAACATAAAGTTTCTGTAAAGTTTACATTAGTACATGCGATTTGATTACGACAGGGGTGTGATACTTTTCATTTTTAAAACATTCACGAAACAAAAGTGTTTGATTGCTATTTTCAATCCAGTAATCTGAAAAATACCAAATTTTGCTATAATTTTGAAATAATGACAGAGGACGTGCAGGGTCTCACATACACGCCGTCGTTCCTGACAGCCAACGAAGAGATGGACCTGTTGCGGCGCATCAACGCGCAGCCCTGGAGCACCGCTCTGAAACGCCGCGTGCAGCACTACGGGCGCGCCTACGACTACCAGAGCCGCGCGCTAGCAGCCCACCCAGCCGAGCCGCTGCCTGACTGGCTTGCGGCGCTGGCCGGCCGCGTGGGTGCAGTGGCACCCGGCAACCCACGCTTTGACCAGGTTATCGTCAACGAGTACACGCCGGGCCAGGGCATCAGCGCGCACGTGGACCAGCCTGCCGCGTTTGGCCCAGTGGTTGCGACAGTCAGCCTCGGCAGCGACGTGGTCATGGACTTTGCGCGCGGCAGCCGCACCGTGCCGGTTCTGCTGGAGCGCCGGTCGCTGGCATGCCTGGACGGCCCGGCGCGCAGCGCGTGGACGCACGGTATTGCTGCGCGCCAGTCGGACATGGTGCACGGCCGCCGCCGCGCACGCGGCACGCGTGTCTCCATCACGTTTCGCACAGTGCGCCCTGTGCAGCAGTTCTAGGTAAGCAGGCTGATCATATCAAATAAAAAATCAATGCAATATATCGCGGTCAAGCTGCGTTCAACGTTCAAGCTTGTAACTACGTAACCTCACGCACTGCGTTCACGCCGCTTGTAACCCCTGTTGCGAATTCGGCGTGCAAGCCTGGCAAAAGCCTCGGAGGGAAATGGCTCGCGATTAATTCGATTGTAGTTTGCAGTGTACCGATTGATCGCCGGAGTTGCACCGAGGCGCCAAATCCAGGGCTCAAACACAATGCCATCACGGTCGCCACCATCGTCGTCGTCGTCATCGTCCTCATCATCATCGTCATTTTCGCGGCGGTGCCACACGCTGGGTGGATTATATATGTCAGAGGGAACTTCGACCGTCAACGCATGCGCAAAGGGGTTGTTTCGCAAATGCCCCCCGTCAAACGGAATGTTTGTGCGGCTCCGGGCCGATGGGGTTTGCAAAATGGCGTGCGCACTGTCGTTGATTGCTGCTGTAATTTGCTCGTCCGTCATGCTGCTTATTTGCTCAAGTGTGTACAGGGGGATAACACCTGATGACGACTTTAGTGGATTAGCTGGCGCAGCGGACGGCTTTTTTGACAACTTGACTGATGGTTTGGCAGGCGCAGCGGACGGTTTGGCAGGCGCAGCGGACGGTTTGGCAGGCGCAGCGGACGGTTTGGCAGCGGATGGCTTTTTTGACGACTTGACCGGTGGGTTGACTGACGGTGTTTTGACTGGCGGTGTTTTGACTGGCAACTTGGTCGGCGCGGCAGACGCAGCAGGTGGCTGCTTGTCTGGCAACTTTCGAGCCGATGATTTGGTGATTTGCTTGCCCACATTGACAGTTGTCTCAACCTGGACGGCCGGCACGCGGCGCCTCACAGTGTCCTGGGGTTTGATGTCGACTGTCTTGGCAGCCCGTGGCATGTGTCTCTTTGTCAATCGACCAGCATTGTTAAATTTTTTATGCGCGTTGGCACATGAAGAAAGATCATGAATTCACTGGACGCCGATGAGGTGGCGCGCAAAGCCATGCTTTCGGGAACGACACTCGCGCCCGCTGAGCCAATCTCCGCACCTGCAGCGCCGGCGCTTCCGTCCGCTAAAGCGAATCCGACTATCACGCTTTCCACGCTCAACATTGTCATGCAACACACGGTCTTCCGGTTGGCATTTGTTTTTTTTGTCTCGTTTGTCATGCTGGTCGCGATCAACCCGCCTTTTGTTCAAGCGCGAACCAACCGGAAACGAAACGCTCTTGAGGCTGCGCCGTGCAGCTACGGCCGCGCCATGGTAGCATCGGGAATCATAGCCGGTCTGGTGGCGCTCGTTCCGCTTGGACTGAAGCATCGTGATCGCATTGGGGGTGCGTTTGTGTCTATGCAAAGCTGGATGAAAACAAAAGCAGGGTGATATCTATATGACATATAAAAAAAACACCACGTGTTATGTAAAGCATGAGTTTTCATTGCCACTGCTTGGAGGGCTTGAGCGTTCGAAAATGCATCGTAAACATGCGATGTTGCTGCTGCTGCTGTCCTAAAAAACAGGCGTCTGCGCGTGGCCGGGCAGCCACCCATTCTCGCGTGATGATGATACACGACCTGTCTCTTGATTTGTGCGTGGTTAGTGCGCCCCATCGGCATTTGGCATCGCTCGGGGACGATGACCAGGAAGAAGAATGGGACTTTCTCACTGTGGGTAAGCAAAAAGATGTTGTCTTGTTAGCCGGACCGCGTTTCACGCATTTCGCTCGGGCCGATCTGGAAACGTACAGGGGACAAAACATCTCGGACGTTTTTCCGCGTGGCATTGTTGATATTTTGATGCCCGTGCTGGACATGGCTCTTAGCGGAAATTCGTCGCAGCTCCACACAATTTTCAAATCGCAGAGTCTGACCATGTTTGCGTATCCAATCACAAACGAAGTGGCTGACGTGATCGGAGCACACGTTGTTTACCGGCCAACCAAATACACGCAAGCCGATATCGCCTCGCTCATCTCGCGCGGCACGGCGGTCCGGCACACGGCTGCTGTCACAACACCATAAAAAAAACACACTCTAGATGAAATGGCCAGCGCACTTTCAGTCGCAAATAATTTCTTTGTTATAAACCAGAAAACCACACTGTGCAGCACACAAAATGACCAAATTTGGATTCATCACAAAGCACCGGCAGATCGATTTTGATGTTCGTCGACGAGACGCGCAGCGCCAGCTGGATCGTGCTGATCGCAGCACAATACCTGTCATTCTGGATCTGTACGGCGAGCAACGCATGGGATTGGAGCAACACAAGTTTGCTTTTCCGGCTGATGCCACCATGTCGTCCGTCCTCAGCATTGTGCGAAAGCATGCGGCGCCTCCGATCCGGGAAACCGAGTCTCTCACTGGAATTGTCCTAATGTTTTCTAGCGAGGACGATGTTGACCCGAAGCAAACACTACTCTGTTCTAGCCACACGCTGGCACAGGTTCACAAAACATGGGCGTCGAACGATTCAAACCTTTACGTTATTTTTTGCCTGGAGAATGTTTTTGGAAACTAAACGTGACGCGGGTCAATCATTTTGTGATTCCTACTAATCAATTAATACGTGCAATGAATGGTATGAAATGGCAAATTCATTGCTGCGGCATTCCACGCCCACACCGCGCGCACGTGTTGGACGCCAAAGCACAAACATCGCATTTCATCGCTTGAATGCCCATCGTGCGACCGCATGAGCACAGTGTGGCGGCCAGCCATGACGGCTGATATTTGCACGTTTCGCATTTCAAGGTAAGGTTCACTCGACCTTTGGTAAACGCAAGCTGTGTAATTTCGCCACCCGTCACATCGACCAAAACGTTGCAAAAATTGAGGCGCGCAGGAAAATGATATCCCTGCGGGTCTTGCTTCTCAATCTGAGCCTTGAATCGAGCCATGTCCACGACATACGTTTCGTTGTCAACCTTAATGGTAAGCCCAACCTCGTGATCAGCGTCGACAATGAAGCCCGGGCAGCTCATGGTGAATGTCTCTGTAAATTTACATTACGCAATTACGTCATCAATCTATAAAATCACATTATACAATGACATCATCATCATCTACAAAACGTCATTACTTGCGCTCCCAGCAGATGGCAGAGAACCCTACGCGGGAGGTAAAAACATAATATTTATTCCTTATAATGTATTTCATAATCCTTTCCAGCCATATTCCCTTACTGACCGTATTTCTCACCGTTAGTTTCGAGGACAAATTTATGTCATCCTGCCGCCGATGAACAATGCACAAAAAACTGTGCACGTGTGGGTCAAAGATTCTGCTGGCAATGCTCATGATTTGATGATCTGCAACAACACTGAACTGATAAGCAATCTCAAGAAACGTGGAATGCCTCACAGCTATCCGCAGTTCTATGATGAGAAAAAATACCAAGATCTTCTTCGGGCTGCCAAAGATCACCTCTGTGGTCCATCTGTACGGATTGAAACAATGACTTACATTGTTGTGAGCATTGTTGAGGAATTGATGATGTGATTGAATTGGGGAAGATGAAACATATAATTATATACACGTCATCGTTGTTTCTTTTTGTTTTTTTTTGTGTCGAATGTCCAGCGACGACAAGGAGGATGATATTTTCTGTAGCACGCAAGATTTATTTCGATGTCTTAAATGCCACCAGCCACACCCATCCGGCAGCCAGCTGTGTGCTTCGTGTCGCGTTGCAGCCAAACGTGTTGCTATGAGCCGTAACACTGCTGATGTTGACGATGCCGATGGTGCCGATGGTGTTGATGGTGCCAATGGTGCCGATGATGCCGATGATGTCGCCGTCAGCGCCGACGGCGTTGATTGCGCTGGTGACAGCAGGCAGACGCCACGAACGTTTGCTCACATTGCAAATGAACTAACGCGCCGTGATTTTCAAGTCATGGCCAAACACCTGACAGAAAATGGTTTGCCAGTTGGCAGGGTTGAGCGATTGGACCGCCTGTACGGATATTTACGTTGCGCAGCGAGCCTCGCGAAGTCGCAACCACTTTGATTTGCGCCGAGCTGCGCAATGTCGTCCGATGGCTGGACGTGGATAATGCCAGCACGCTTGTATCCCTATTGTGCTCACAATGATGTAAAAATACAAAAAAAAAGAAATGATAAATATTTGTGAAATTATCATATTTTGAAACATGGCGCGAAACCGAGAACCCGCAACCATCGAGGATTTGGGCAAAGTCGGCACCAGCTTCCACGGGGGAATCGGGTTCTATGGAGTTCTCATCCAGATCGGACATGTTGGGCAGTCCCCATCGTGCTCAGAGCCATGCTTTCGCATCTTGCGCTTCACCCAAAGCAAGAAGGATATGGTGCGTGCCAAGAAGGAGCTGGAAGCAAAGCTGGGCAACACGGGAAACATCCTGCACCACATGAGGGACGAATTTACTTTGATCTGCACCAATCTCGAGCGCCAGGTGGACCCCAACTATGTGTGGCCAAAAGCAACGCAGCTCAAGCGCGAATTCCTCGACCATGTACGTTACATTGACGAAGATTTTGTCAACAACCGCAGGGCCCGCCGGACAGGGAACCAAGAAGAAGCAAAGGCCAGGTACACAGAGTATGTGAAGCGTTTCAACAAAATAGGCTGGGTGAAGTACATGCGCAAGGTGCACGGAATCCGCGAGGACGTTGATGTTATCCCCGGCATGCACACCGAGGCTGAAACGCAGAGTAGCGAGCTCAATCGGCGCGATGCCAAGGCGGCGAAAAAGGCTGCCGCCGCCGCTGCCGCCGCCGCTGCCGCCACCGCTGCCGCCGCCGCCGCCGCTGCCGATGGTTCTGATGGTGCCGATGCGGCAGCTGATTCTAAGATTACTGCCGTGGTTGATGCGGATGATGCGGATGATGATGATGCGGATGATGCGGATGATGCGGATGATGCGGATGATGATGCGGATGATGATGCGGATGATGATGCGGATGCTGATGCGGATGATGCAGAGCGCGCGGCCCCTCCACCTTTTCCGGAAAACGCGCGGCAGAGCGGCCAAAGGTTTGCTGCCGTCTCGTACATCCTGGATGAATCGGATGAAATGGAAATGCTGCTGTACATTCATGCAGTGTTTAGCAGCGAGAAGATGGCAAAGGCGTGTGTTGTCGACGAGCTCAATGACAAGCTGTATCCGTTGCCTGTTGATGTTGTCGACATGTATCAGTGGATTTACCCACTCCGCATGACATGGGAGAACAACTCACTATCATCACGCGTTGACGGCCTGGAGGAAACCTGCGCAGAGACCATGCTGCAAGACTCGCAGGCAAAGCGCCGCGAGGCGGCCGAGCACAATCGCACCCTAAAAGAAGAAGCGCGCAAGAAAAAGAAAATGGATGCCGAGGTGCAAAGGCAGCTTTGCGAGCGTCTTGGAATCTCTGCGCGCGAGTTTACCGACATTATCGAAAATGAGGAGATGGGTACGACTAGCATTATCCAGCTGTGCAAAATTGAGGACGATGCCGAGCGCATGGCGGGTGTGCGCGCACTGCTGGACCGGATGGCGGGCCCCGCGACCAATTAAGTTGCGGTCAAGAGACAAATCGAAATCAAAGCGCAAGCGATAACATCCTGATGACGATAAACACTAATAAAATAATTTGTAAATGATACCACCATAGAAAAAAAAGGCTAAGCGCAATGTCTGTTGCCGAGTGTGCAAACCCTGTGGAAGATTTTTTCCGTCTGACTAAAACACTCTTGCTGGCGGTGCGCAATGTGTTTCCCGAATGTCTCAAAACACAAGAAGCGCTCGCTCAGCTCGAGTTTATCGAGGCATCTCGGATGGACAGCATGAAGGAAATCTTGATCCGAAAGTGGTACGAGACTGTCAAACCATACATCAAGGATTGCGTGGCAAAGAACGACAATGTTATCCTGCGCGCCAACATTGACATCCTTGAGAAGCTGGACATCAAGAGCAAGTGGAATGATCCCGATTTCGACCAGGAAAGCAAGGATGTGCTTTGGGGCTACATCAACTCGCTCACGTATCTGTCCTGCCTGTACAGCGAATCAACGCCTGAGCAAGTGCAGGGCATCACAGCGGCCGCCAGCCGCCTGGCCGAAAAAGCACAGTTTGACGTGACCGAGGACGGCAAGTTTTCGTTCAACATAAAGGCATTTCAGGCCCTGATCACCGATCAGTCGGCACAGGGCGACCTTAGTCAGCTGATGCAGAGCATGGGCCCGATCATGGGTGCGCTGGGAGGCGCGAGCGGCGGCGCCGACGGGTCTTCGGGGCTGCAGGCGTTTCTGTCGTCGCAAATGTCAAACTTTTCCAGCCTTTTGCAGCAAAAGCCGCCGTCGTGATCGTCGTGGCCCCGCCAATAATTACCGTTTATCAGATCTAAAGAAAACGGTTGCATATGTTTGACGGGCGCCGCACGGCACGCGAATTGATCCGCAAGAGTCATGTACTCTTGGAACAAACGGGATTTTCTCGTGAGCTTTTGTTCACATCACTGTATGCGCTGCATATCTTTGTGCCGATCATAGCCACTTTCCTATACGTTGTCATGCCAGCTACGCGGCCAGTTATTGCTCTGCTGACGGTCGCGATTTTGGCAGTTCAGCTGTACACTCGCACATGCCCGCTTGCCAAGCTCGAGTGGGCGCTTGTTCCGTGCGCTGGGCAGATGACATGGAGAGGGGCAGACATTTTAAAATCCATCATGGTTGTGGATAAAAGGACCAAATTTTACTTTATGATTGCGTCCACCGTGTCGGCTCTCGTGTCCTTGTGGCTGGTAAATAAGCTTCTTCCGAAATGATTTCGAATTGCACAATCAAAACTTGATCACAATTAAACCAATTCAACCAATCCAAACAACCAACACAAACCAAAACAAACTCAAACCAAAAAACAAAAACGAAACAAATCGAGCGAGTCGACTAATTCAAACTTTGATGTTGTCTGCCTGCACGGCAACAACATTGTCGGGCATCAAGTCTGTGCGCCCAGCCGTTCGCATAGCGTCCGACCTCTCAGCGATACGTTGCTGCACAACGCCAGCCCGAGATGCAACCCAGACCTGAATGGAGCGACCGTCAAAGGTGATACGGTAGTTGCTACACTCCGAGCGCACTAACGCAATGATCCAGCACAGCACTTCAGGATGCAAGCGAGGCACAAATTCAATACCCTCGACCAAATCGTCTGCAGTTGCTAGCAGTGGCCATTCGCAGTCTGTTGGTGTGGTCAAGGGGTATTCTCGTGGACTTGGTCTGACGTCACCGCGCTCGATCGCGTCTCGCAGAGTTTCCAGCAGCCCACGCATCCGGGAGCAAATGTCCACATTAATACAAAAAGTAGTTGGCTTTTGCAGAATTATCCACAGATCAGCATCAATGTGCAGATTGGCGCGCCTAAACAGATCACATAGAGCGTTGCGCAAACCGCGAGGCCAGTGCTCGGCACCCGTAGGTTCTTTGAAAAATCTGCGCAGAGCAAGCGAGATGAGACGCACGTCAGCTGGCGGAACTTTGGCGCTCTCTGCAAGCAAAGCAGCCACGTTTTCACTTATAGCGTCTGCCGTCATGATAAAAATAAATCACGTGGTAAAAAAAAGGAAGGAGGGGTTGGGGTCGAAAAAAACCTATCTTTGTACACCACACCACCCATGTCGGCAAGCCGATTTATCCTTGGCCCAGACAACATTCCAAGGCTTAATCCGGCATGGGCATCATCCAACGTTCCCTCGGCACCGCCGATGCCGGACAGCATGCAGCCGCTGGCTGTACCCACGAATGTGGCCGACATTGTTACGTTTAACGAGCAATTTCCAGACCGGCCAATGCGCATGGCGCCAGACACGGGGAACGCGATGACAGCCGCGTTGGCCGCGCAAGGCGCATTGTTTGATGAACTGAGTGCTGCAATGGCTGCGTATGAAATACCGCTGGGCATGCTTGCAAACCTGAACGAATCGACAGAGCGGTTCAAGGAGTTTTTCGTCGACGACAGCGGAAGCATGTGCACGGCGGACGGAGAGCTCAGGGATGGCACATGTTGCACCCGCTGGCGAGAGTGTGAGGAGCGCATCACCACGATGCTGGATATTCTGGCTCACCTGCCGTGCCCGGGAATCCGCATACAATTTTTTAACCGCCGCGCAATCATCAACCTGACGCACGAGAATACCAGCCCTGAGGAGTTTAAGAACATTGCTCGTCGCGAGGTTCGGCAGGCATTTTCAACGCCCCCGAGCGGATCCACACCCATGCTCGCCAAGCTGCTCCGCATTTTTGCCGACGCCAACGCGCGATCCCAAAAAACATACGTCTACGTGTTCAGCGACGGGACCCCGGACGAGAACAAGGCAGCCATATGCAAGGCAATCCTCACGCGCAATGCTGAGCGCATTCACATGAATCTCATGTCGGTCAGCGGGCGTCCGGGCGACACGCAATGGATGAAAGAGGTGGAGGAAATGGCCATGGTTGACGGCACGCCATCATTCCTTGGCGAATACGACGACTTCAAGTCCGAGCGCGACGAGGTGCTGCATGACCAAGGCAGCGGATTTCCATACACCTACGGCTCCTGGCTGGTCGGTTGCTTGTGCGGCGCTAGCTTTCCCGAAACGCTCGATGCCATGGACGAGGGCGTGCCGTTCACGCGGAAGACAATGCAAGAAATTTGCGGGCGCACCATGCTGCCGGAAGAGTATGGCCAAGTTTACTTTACGCGCTTTATGCAAAACGAACGCAAGACTCCAGAGGAGAATGCAGGCAGCTTTCGACTATGGCACCATCTCTACTCGCAGTTTGCGCGCGACGACATAACATCGCACCAAATTCCCGATGTGATCGCCTACCTTAAGAGCGCGCGAATGACCCAGTGAGCCGGCCATATGCGAGCAGCTAATAATAATCACATATTTCTAATTTCGAAATTAAATTATTTATTTTTAAAAGTAAATCAAACAGACGCATTCTTTCTCATGGCCGGCCGGTGGAAACCAACCGAGCGTGAGTATAAATCATATCAGGCTTTGTTCCCAGGCACGCAGGCAACGTGCATCGCATGCAATGCCGTATTTTCACCTCCATATGTGACAGAAGTGCTTTGCGAGGCTTGCGGTCGCAATGCGAGATGCAAAACATGCGAGAACCGCGCAGCATGGGTGCCAGTTGCCAACAACACAAACTTGTGGTGTGGAAAATGCCATGCATTCACTGTGCTGCCCACCGCAAACGGCTAGTTGCTAGCACAGAACTCACTGAAGCGCAGGGCCATGTCGTCGCGGATAGCAATCATGTGAAGACGCAAGCGCTTGATCTTACTTTCTGCAAAATATGGACACGTTTCGGTCTGCCGCCGACGGTAAAAGTCCAAGGCTGTGTCAAAGAGATGCTCGACTGACTCAAACGCCGTTTCTTCGGGAAGTTGCGTTAACAGGCTCATCGGACCCTCAATCCATGCGCCGTACCATCCGCGCACCGAGCACGTATCGCCCAGACACAACAAGAGATTGCGGACCGCGTGGCGATTTTGAAGTGACTTGACGCGGTGGTAACCGCCGTCATCATCACCAGCATCACCAGCATCACCAGCATCACAAGCATCACCATCATCATCAGCATCACCATCATCACCAGCATCACCAGCATCACCAGCATCACCAGCATCACCAGCATCACCAGCATCACCAGCATCACAAGCATCACCATCATCATCAGCATCACCATCATCACCAGCATCACCACCATGTTTATCCTTGCCGGTATCATAATCTTTGGCCGCGTTCGTGCGTGGGAAAGCACAAACTGCTATGTAGTTTACATCGATGGTGGGCACTGTCTGTGTGTCAGCCTGGGTCTCAGCTTGCGTGCCATCATCGGCCTGCACATTGGCCTGCATATTGTCTACCATATCAGCCTGCGTCGACGGGGGTGCACCGCGATCAAATGCATCAAATACAAGCGAGGCAAAACTGTCGCTTGGCCAAACGCGAGGCTGTGTTCGAAATCGCCGAAAAACTCCCATGTGTTGTTGGAAGAACATCAAGGTGGGCGGGCGATCTGGCGACGTGGACTCGAAATACACCACCCCGAACCATGCATCATATAGTGTGAATGTCCACGTTAGCCAGTCTTCTTGCATGTCACCTGATGGATAGCAGCGGATGCACCGGCCCGTGTCCAGACATGCTTGTGCATGGGCGGTGCCACCGAGCGGCGCGACATTAGTGATGCCGACCATGAATTCGCGAGGCAGCTCGCCAAACATGCACTTCAGAGCGCGCTCCCGCTCCTCGAGCTGATCTCGCGCGATGCAACTTTGTGCAACCAATTGCCGCACAACGACACCGACCGCTTGCACAAATGGCATGGTGGTACCTGCGGCAGTGCGCGGCCATGGAATGTCAATGATACCACCGTCCCACGACACAGTGGGGACTGCGTCGGTCAAGCCGGTGAAACACACTACCCGGCGATTAAACAGCCGAGCGGTCCACCGTGACCAATCCACCGACGCCAAGCGGCTGTTGCAGCAACAGATTCCGCTTGTTCGGCAAGTTTTTCGATGACTGATGGCTTGTCCGGTTGCAACATCCACAGGATTCAGCGTAATCACAAAGGACGGAAGCACTCCTTGCACACCGTCATAGTATATGAGTCGCAACTCACGCGCTGTGTACGACATGAGATAAAAAGAGGTTTTCTCCCAGTGCGGGTTTTCAAAGCTTCCTTTCACTCACCCATTCTTCATTTTTCAGAACTTGCTCGGTATTATAAAAAATTGAGTTTGGTGTGAATGGAAATTGTTGGAGATTTGTTGAGCGGCCGCGCACGACCTGAGTGTTTAAAGTATTTGCTCGACACGCTGCGCAATGCACCATTTCATGTATTTGGCGAAAAGCACGAGGGCGTTGGCGTCTACTGCCTGTATTTCAACGGGCGCAACCACCGCTTGTACAACGGACTTTCCGGAGAAGTTCCGCTGTACATTGGCAAGGCGTCGGGGCAAACTGCGTCGCTTGAATCGCGCTTGCGCGAGCACGCGCGCAGCATTCAGGAAGCAAATGATTTGGATGTTTCGAACTTTTCCTACAAATTGATCGAGCTAGCCGATGAATGGGTTTCGGGCTGCGAGGAGCAACTTATCGCACATTTTGAACCGTTGTGGAACACCGTGATCACCGGGTTTGGCAATCATGCTCCCGGAAAGGGTCGGAAACACCAGCGCAAATCTTTGTGGGACACGCTGCATGACGGACGCCGATGGGCTCGACATTTTGATCCCGAGTTTCCCTATGACAAAGTGTGCGAGCTTACCTTGCAGTGGTGTGTGGCTCGCGGTTTTCCTCCACACCAATCTCTCGAGTTTGATGTGATGGACCATTTTTGATTGTTGTGAGACTACGACAATGGCCACGATGATGATGACGGTGATGATGATGATGGTGGCGACGGTGATGGTGATGGTGGTGGCGACGGCGATGGTGGTGGCGACGGCGATGGTGGTGGCGACGGCGATGATGATGGCGACGGCAAAAACCTGTAATATATAAAAAAAATCACTGGAATCGAGCATACACCTGTCCGGGCGTGTTTGTCATTTCCTCGAGCATGTCAACTGTCACATCCATGGTCCACAGGCCAATGCCAAACGGACACTGCCAGCCTGATTCGCCCGAGAGCTGCTCGATCATGTCGAATATCTGGCAACGAGTCGCGCGCCCAAACGCTGCGGTCCATCTGCTTATGGTCTGGTCCGCAATCCCGAGAGACTGTGTGTGCACATTCCCCAAAAACAGGGCGGCAATCAGCAGCGATGTCTCCACCGTGGCCGGCGGATCTGCCCACAGCCGCGAGAGGTGCAAATCGATCAGCGCCATGGCGCACAAGGCCTGCGCCGGAGCATAGCCTTCCAGAGAAACCTCATCCGTTATGGCCAAGCAGTGAGCAGCCCGCAGTTCCGGGCTGATGTGGCCGCTTGCAGCAAACTGCCAGCGCCACGGCGCGCTTGGCCAGTGCAGGGTGGTAGTGTCTGTTGGCAAGCGTCGCTGCGTTGGATCCAGTGTCAGCAGCGCGCAGTACACCGGCCAGTCCGGCGTGCGCTTGAACGGAATCGGCGCCTTGTCGGCCAGATGCTGGCGCATGTCTGCAGGCATGGTTGAGTCGTGCGAGAAAAAGTTGGCGATGGCGCACAGCATGGCCTGCGTGTCTGTTATTGACGAGAACACATAGCTTCCTCTGTTGGCAAAATCCAGCGTCATGCCGACAGCCCACGCCTCGGTCGCCTGCAACGAGGGATCGTTTTCGCCCGCTGGAAGCAGCAGTTCTGGCGCACGCAAGGGCAGCGAATACGCCGGCGTGTACACGTACGGCGAGCCGCGCCACAAGTCAAAATCACACAGCCGCCACCGCTCGTCGGTCCCGAGCAACGTGTTGCCTGGCGAAATGTCGCACACAAAAATTCCGCGTCTGTTCAGCCAGGCCACCGCATTACAGACATCGTCGTGCAGCGCTACCAGCCGGCGTCCAGTCAACACCCCTTGATCCGATACATATTGATGCAAATCCATGCACTGCAGTGGCATGACAAAGCCGCATTTCAGCTGGTTTCCAATTCGAAACGCATGATCGCCCAAAGTAAAGTGCTTCTCGATAAACGTATGGTCCTCTGGCGACGCGGCGGCCACCGAACGCAGCATCTGGAACAGAGCCATCTGATGAAACATGCTTTCCGGAATTTCAGAATGAAATGTTTTGTAACAAGACCCGCAGCCCGGCGACGTGACCACTTGTCCAAACGTGCCTGAGCCAACTTCAATCTGCTCCTTCTCCATGACCCACTGCACTCAAGAGCGAAAAAAAACCCGCCGCATTACCATTTGAGACAACAACATGACGTCATATATGATTTTTTTTCTATCGTTTAAACAAATTTAAAAATCAATGGGAGCTCTGTGTTGCAGCGCGCCGTTTGCTAGACCGCGCCGCACCGAAATGCACATAACAAGCGAGTCTATTGTTCTTGTGCTAACAATGCGGACTGGCACATTGCACCTTGAGAAGCGGATAGAAGGCAGACCTGACCAAGCTGCGATATCGCTGCACAGCGCCATACACAAAGATGGACTTGCCGGAATGGCTCAACTGGCAAGTTATTTTGGCGCGAGATTTCGGCGCATTCAATCACGGCCGCTGCGTGGCGCAAAATGCATAATTTCAACAAACGAAAGAGCTATTTGCGTTACGCCAGCAATAGCAGACTCTATTTTGGCTTCTGTGCGGCAAAGCTGTTCCAGTTTTGTGAGACACCGTATCGCTGCAGCAGCCGTGATCAGCAAGATGTTGTAGTGTGGCCGCAAGATATATTCCGCATCTATATGAACTAAAAATATTCATACCCACGATGCGTTGTATTTCGGTAGTGTGCCTTGCCATTGTGCTGCTTGCCTTCACGATTGCCATCATACAGACTCGCAAGCACTCGCTTCACAGTTCTGGGGTTGGGCCTCTTGTGTTTCACCAAGACGTGCACGACAATGTACGTGAGCAATGGCGGATGCGGATCCAATACGAAATTGACCGTCGGGATGCGGAGCGTCGTCGCGCGTAATCTAATTTCATGTGTGATATCTCTATTGAACCTTTCTTACCTTTCTTTTTTTAACTTTTTTAACTCATAATCTACTTACATAGTTGGTTGCTCGCGTATAACTCCGTCATTTTTTGACTAACTCTCTCAGTTCTAAATAACTCTCTCAGTTGTATATCACATGACAGTTCCCGTTCGCTTGAACAATAAGACGTATATGTTTCTCTGCACCACTTCTGACCCCAAAAACTCCGCACTCACCTCGGTGCACCGCGAGTCGTTGTACAACATCCATTTCGACTTGAACGGGTTTTCCGTGTCCATCTGAACCGCGCCATAGGTAATGTAATGCCCCCTGTCCTGAGAGGCGCCCTCGTGCACAACAAACCCTTGCAGCTGAAAGATCGGATCGCCTCGCTTGTCACCTGACACTCGATGCGCAAAGACAAAGGGATTATGCATTTTCCGTTCTTGATCAAATCGCAGAACCTGAATGAGTAAATACTGCGGAAAGCGCGCAATCTCCACGGTTCGCGTAGCTACTCGCTGCGTTTTGCACGTGTCGCACTGATACATATTAGCCCCATCCAGCACCTCCGAGCGAAACATGCCGGCAAAAAAAGATTCGATGCGCACTTCATTTCCGCCCGTGAATGGCACCGTCAATTGCGTGAAAGATTCATCGCGTGTGGAGACAACGTGGCACGAGCTGCAGGTTGTCATATTCCGCTGTGTTCCGTTAAGGTGTTTTTTTATGCGATCGCGCCCTCCGTTTTGATCGATGACGTCCAGCAGCGCGATGAGCACCTCATGAGCATCCCCCTGTGCGCCCTGGTAGCGCAAGTGAGCTGGAAGATTCTTGTTCATCCACGCCACAACAATCGCGTGTGAAATTACAACGTGTTTGGCTGACGTCTGTCGCAAGCGAGAGAGCGAATACAAAAACTGCACGTTTTCAGGATTGAGGAAATCTCCATTGAACAGTTCGGGCATCTGAAGAATCATCTGCAATGCCGCATTCAGATAACAACTCTGGCCCGCGTTTGCAAACCCAATCTTTCCCGGCACGGTTCCGGCAGCGACTGCCCAGGATGGATGTTCTGCCTGGTGGCGCTTGGCGGGGGGCTCGGCCATGAGCTGGTTTCCAGCACGAAAAGTTACACTTTTTCTGATCCAAAATGACGTAATTTTAGTGAACGAAATGACGTCATTTCAATAACAATGTGACGTCATTATTTTTGCTGATCTTCGTCGTCCGGAAAAGATATCTGATGGATCAAACGGTGGATATATATCCGGTCACCAGGGACGAGTTACACAAACAGATGCAAGCGTGCGCGCAGACCGATGGGCAAAACATACTGGAGCATGGACTGTCGGTGTGCGACCATCTGTTTGATCTATTGAACCATCTTGAGGGCAAGGATGCGCGTTACGCCTGGAAAATACCGCCATGGCTAACGCGCGAGCTGTATAAACGGGAAAAACACCGACTGTGTGACAGCGACACTTTGCGGCTTTACACCACGTACCATGATTGCGGCAAACCGTTTTGCAAGGATGGGCTGCATTTCCCTGCGCACGCATTGTATTCATACCATTATTTCAATCAAGTATTTAACAACCCGACGGCTGCGCAGCTGATCTTGCATGATATGGATGTTCATTTGTGTAAACCCAGCAATGTTGCCAACCTGCTGCAGGCCAATCCCAACGCGTTCACATTGTTGCTTGCTAGCCTGGCCGAGATCCATTCAAATGCTGCAATGTTTGGCGGAACCGACTCGGCATCCTTCAAGATCAAGTGGAAACATATCGACAAGGTGGGCCGCAACCTTATAGCTATGTTTGTGTGAACGAACTGTCTCAGCTTCATCATCGTCATCATCGTCATCGTCATCATCGTCATCATCATCATCATCATCATCATCATCATCATCATCGTGGAATCATTGTGAAATCATTGTGAAATCATCAGCATCATCGATCTCACAATGCTCCAGGTGCCGTAAACACAAACGTCCTCACTGCAGTGCCCGAGATGTTCCCAGGCAGGCCTTCAACAAAGCCAACGCGCAGCATCAGCTTGGCGCCGCCGATATTGTCCGCGTTTGCAGCACCATACACACGCTTCCCTGGCTCGTGTTCGGCGAAAATGCGCAACGCGTCGCGTGTTGCTTGTGTTCCGAGGCCATTATTCTGCGCACTGGGATCTAGAAAAATGCGGAATGAGTAGTTTTCCTCGTTTGCCGAGTGGTGGAAGCCCAGCATACCGACGGCTTGGCCGTTGCTCATAATTGCCCAAAAGTACCCGCGTTTGCCTGACCGCCCCCCAGCAGCCCAGTCCGCCTCTGCCGCTGCCAGCCGCTTGTGCAGCTGATTATACCTCCACGTCTTGCCTTTCATGATAAAGCGCATCACGGTGACGTTTGTTGTTATTGGCGTCAGGGCATCCAGATGCCGCAGTCCTAACTTCTGTAGCAGGGGCTCCTCTGCTGGTGACGCCGTCCAACCAAGAGACATGAAAAATTATGGAGATCAAAAAACGGACAAAAAGAAAAGTAAATAAAAATGAAAAATTAAAAAAAATGAAAAACAACTAATTATGTCATCATATTACGTCATATTATGATATGACGTGACGTCATCGACAGAAATACGTCATAAAAATTAAATACGTAAGTGTGACGTCATTGTTGTGTTTTGGTTTCATTTTCAATCGCTCACGTAATCTCGCCTGCCGTGCGTCATGGGGGACCATGAAACCGCATCATGGGACAATTCTCCGTCGAGCCGGAAAGAGGAGTATCAGCTGGTTCTGCGAACAAGGAAAATGATGGACATTGCGCTGACGCCGCAGGAGATTACCATCTGCAACAAATTTGGCGCCGGACTGCGTCTGTATCCGTGGACCAATCAACAGGCCGTGTTTGTCTCCAGCACTGGCCATGCTGTGCTGGTTGATGTGTCGACTGTTGTTGCCCAAATGCTCGCGCTGGTGGCTCAGATGCAAACTCTGTGGAGTGCCGGGCAGCCGATAGCGAAGCCGCGTTTTGCGCTTGCGAAAATGTCGGCTGGCCACAACGTGGAGGTGGCGCCAGATGTGTTTTGCCGCGTGGTTGTGGAGGGAGACGATGTGAAGTTTTTGACTGGCATGACGCCGATTCTGCTGTCCTGCACCGAGGGCAGTGAGTCGCAGCCG
>Ga0214917_10001499_pt1 | contig 29808 bp, 31 predicted proteins | sample LL_1208_BB_MetaG_FD_177983 | JGI IMG/M metagenome (GOLD analysis project Ga0214917, IMG submission 177983) | Freshwater microbial communities from Lake Lanier, Atlanta, Georgia, United States - LL_1208_BB | ecosystem: Environmental > Aquatic > Freshwater > Lake | place: USA: Georgia | collected... | reverse complement strand
GTCCCAATGGATGTCCTTCATTCTCACCCGGACGCCACGGGCCGAAAAAAGCTGGGCGATTCCGCCTCCCATGACGCCAGCTCCAACCACTCCAGCGTGCTTGATTTCCTTGGGAGTAATTTTTTCCTGAACCCCTTTGTCTTTCTTGACCCCTTCATTCAGGTAGAACACATGAATCAAGTTTTGAGACTCGGGAGTGACCATCAACTGAATAAAAGCATCGGCTTCGATTTTTAAGCCTTCATCGAGGGACCCTCCATAACTTTTTCGGATCACATCGATTGCAGCCAAAGGAGCTGGAAAATTCCCCTGGGTTTTTTTCATGACCTGCTTTTTGGCCTGATCACAGACAAACCAAACAGCTCCGGGAATGGTTCCAACCAGTTTTTCTTTCAGGGAAGCTTTTTCAAATACCCGTTTTTTCTGGGAAGTGGCCAGTTCGTTTGCCCATGCCAAAGCCCGTTCAAAAAGGTATTCTTGGGGGACAATTTTATCCACCAACCCCATTTTCTTTGCGCGCACCGAATCCACAGTTTTTCCCGTCAAAATCATATCCAAAGATTTTTCAAGACCAATCAGCCTGGGCATCCGCTGGGTCCCTCCCCAACCCGGAATCAATCCCAATAAAACTTCTGGAAGACCAATCTTGGTTTGGGGTGAATCACTGGCAATCCGGTAATCACAGGCTAGTGCCAGCTCAGTACCTCCGCCCATGGAAGCCCCATGAATGGCTGCAATGGAAGGGATTTTCATTCTTTCCAGATAAGTAAATACTGACTGCAGTTTCATCAGAGAATCAGCAGAGGTTTTTCCAGAAGCCAAGGTTCGGATCTCTCCGATGTCAGCCCCCGCAATAAAGATGCTGGGCTTTTTGCTCGCAATTAACAGCGCCTTCAAGTTGGAGTCATCTTCCACTTGGCACAGAAGTTCAAAGAACCGGAGCATGTTTGCGCTTGAAAGCTTGTTGGCTTTTTCTTGGTGCTGATCAAACCAAATCACTGCCACGGGACCCTGCTTCTCCAGGATTAGCGATTTTTCCGCTGTGTTAATCAATTCAGGTTTGATTTGAGAGCGAAAATTTTTCAAGTCGTTCTGAAAGTTGTCGCGTGTTAATTCCATGTTGTCCTCAGTTCCTCTCCAAAACGAAAGCGGCTCCTTGACCGCCTCCAATGCACAAAGTTGCCAAACCTCTTTTCAAATTGCGTCGCTGCATTTCCAATAAAAGAGTCAAGACTAGACGGGCGCCCGTAGCTCCCACAGGATGGCCTAAAGCGATCGCTCCTCCATTCACATTGAGTTTTTCATCTGTGAGTTCGCCCAACGCTTTGGACCGCCCCAGTTTTTCCTGGCAATACTGGTCTGAAGCAAAGGCCCTTTGATTGGCCAATACCTGAGCCGCAAAAGCTTCGTTAAGCTCAATGAGATCCAAGTTGGAAAGTTCCAGTTGAAGAGCTTCCAGCACTTTGGAAGTCGAATAAATAGGTCCCATGCCCATCCGTTTAGGTTCGCAACCAGTGAATGAGAACCCGGAAATGGTTCCTAAAATTTCCCGGCCTTCGGCTTTGGCCTTGGCTTCATTCATCAGCATCAAAGCAACCGCTCCGTCCGTGATCGGGCAGGAATTTCCAGGAGTGATGGTGCCGTTCTCTTTGTCAAAAAACGGGCGCAACTTTTTCAGCGCTTCCAAAGTTTGATTTTCCCGGGGCCCCACGTCTGTGTCCAAATACTTCCGATAGTCAGGTTCAATCGCAACTGGGATGATTTCTTTTTGAAACTTCCCCTCTTTTTGAGCTGCCACGGTTCTTAAATGGCTTCTGAGCGCGTATTCATCCTGGGTTTGTCGGGAAATCTTAAAATCTCTGGCCAGTACTTCTGCCGTTTGTCCCATATTGAGGCCCGAAATGGGATCGATCAGGCCTTCCATAATGGCCACAACAGGCTTCAGCCACTGCGGGCGAAACTCAGCTATTTTTTTCAGTTTGTCTGCCGGGGATTTGGCAAAATTCAAAGTAGCAAAGAGCTCAGTCATTTCGGGACCGAAAATCAGGGGCATGTTGCTCATGCTTTCAGTTCCCCCCACAGCCATGACTTCTGCAAGCCCTGCACCGATTTTTAAGCACCCTTGGGCAATCGCTTCCATTGCTGAAGCACAGTTTCGATGAACCGTGTAGGCCGGAGTTGCTTCACTCAATCCAGAGCGCAAAGCAATCACTCTTGAAATATTAGCGGCATCAGCGGGAGTGCCGGCATTGCCAAAAACCACTTCGTCTACATCGTTACCAGACATTTCCGTCCGGGCTAAAGTTTCCGTAAGCGCCGTTACTCCAAGGTGCACCGCAGTGCAGTCCTTCAAGTCTGTCCCTGCTTTAGCAAAAGGAGTTCTCACCCCTGCGATTACTGCAACCCGATGCTGCTGTTCTTTAGCAACCCAAGCTTTCATGTGCCGCCTCTTTCTTTGTTATGTTGCAATGCTTGCCGCAAATTTTCTCGATATCATAGGCATTTAAAGTCGCTAACTCAACTTCTCTGTCGAAGTGAACGGATTTAATTCCCCAAGATTTTGACACAGTCAGTAGGGTTTTTGTCTCTTCCATTAACTTTGCGAGGATGTGATAATTAGAACGTCGGGGCTTTTCGAACAGTTTACTTAACTTCTTTTGGGGGCAAAAAGAGTATGTGGCAATGCTACTACTGCAGGTCACCACTATCGATTGAAGTCCAAACGAAAAACCGACTTTGCCCCAGTTGCGGCAGTGACCTCCACTGCTGCAAGAATTGCCACCATTACGACGATAACCTGACTTCCAAGTGCAAAGAACCTAATAGCGATTGGATTTCGGATAGGGCTGCACTCAACAGCTGCAGTTTCTTTGAGTTTCTCAAAACGGGCGAAGTTCCTCTGGATTCTCTGGAGGCCCTCTCTGAAGCAGAAAAGGCCAAAAAGGCTTTTCGAGCCCTTTTCCGCTAGCCTATTCTTTTCTCCTCCCATTTCTTGACAATCGCATGGCTCCTGAAGTATCCCTCTGCAGTTCAACGAAAGAGTTGTAGGTTATGGCAAATACTAAGAAAACAGGTCCTCAGGATCAAGAAACCCCTAAAAAAACCGCAGCGGCGAAACGCTCGACTAAAGCGGCATCTGATAAGCCATTGGAATCAAAGGCTAAATCAAAGAAGCCAGCTTCGGGTCCAAAGCGCGCTCCTCTAGTCGAAAAAACTTACTTTGTTCGAAAAGGAGAATGCGGGAAGAACTGGAAGCTCGTCGATGCTTCCGGGCAAACTTTAGGGCGGTTGGCTTCCCAAGTAGCCATTCTCTTGATGGGAAAACATTATGCGAATTTTACTCCCAATAATGATACGGGAGATTCCGTCATTGTGATCAATGCCGAGAAAATTCGAATGACCGGCAAAAAATGGGACCAAAAAGTGTATCAACACCACACTAATTTCCCAGGCGGTTTGAAAACAGTGACTGCAAAGGAAATGTTGGAGTCTCATCCGAACAGAATTATTGAAAAAGCTGTCTGGAGAATGATGCCAAAAAGCCGAAGCCATATGGCTCGCCATTGGTTCGCCAAATTACATGTTTACGCAGGTGCCGAACACCCACATGCTGCACAGAAACCACAGCCTGTGACCTTAGCTCATACTACTGAGGGGAGATCATAAAGAATGGCTACTGAATTCATTCGTGCTACTGGCCGAAGAAAAACTGCAATCGCGAGAGTTCGCTTGGTACCAAAAGGCGATGGCTCTATTGAAATTAACGAACAGTCCATGGAGCAGTACTTCCCCAGAGACGTTCTCCGGATGCAAATTCTCCGACCCTTGGTCCTTACAGATAAAGTTAAAGGGGTTTCCTTGTACGGAAGAGTCCATGGCGGAGGCATTGCTGCTCAGGCGGGTGCTTTGGCTCACGGGATCAGCCGTGCTCTCATCAAGTTGGATGAAAATCTTCGCCCTGTTTTGAAAAAAGAAGGTCTTTTAACTCGAGATCCCCGTATGAAGGAAAGAAAGAAATACGGACAAAAAGGAGCTCGAAAGAGATTCCAATTCTCGAAACGTTAATAGTTTCATTATTCAGAAGGCTGAACGGCACTGGGAAACCAGTGCCGTTTTTTTTTAGAAAAACGAATACCGAAGAAAAGCGAACAAGCCGGCTTCCCACTCAGGGGCGTGGGGGAAGTAGCCCCTGTTTTCGATTCTCTGCGCTTTGATCTGAACGTTTAGCTCCGTCATTTGAAAGCGTTTGATGGCACTCACTGAAGAACTCCAACGCGTTTCTTTTTCCAACCCAAAAAGCCGCCCCCGGTTTCGGATCTCATATGAAATCCCCAGTTGTGGACGCCAATTCTCAATGACTGGAAGGCTGAAATCCAAATAAATTCCCTGTGCTGAATTCCCCAAAGGGTGACCTAAAGGGGAATTTTCATTGGACCACCCCTGAGTCCACCGCGAATCCGAGTAAGCCCCATCCTGAGTTTGGACAACTTCCAAGCGAGCATCCCCTTCCCCCAATTTGGGAAACCAAATTCCAAAAAGCCAACTCAAATCTTTTGAGAGCCAGTCACTTGCTCGCCCTAAAGAACCAAAAAAGAATTGGTTATAGAACTTAAAGGTTTGCTTCGGGCCCCAAAGAGCCAAATGAGTCGCAAAATTCTGATGCCTTTTAAGTTGAAGGGCAGGGTCCTGAGAAGCTCCCAGCATCGACAAATAATCACTGAACTCCAATCCTGGGGAGCCGTCACCCCCGAAGTGCATTAAATTTAGAAAGCCCCATTCAAAAAAAGTAAGCGGCCTCATGCCCAATTGCATGGCCCATAAACGGGCATGGGTCTTACCAGTTTCACTCCCATCACTTCCAATCCAGGTCTGAAAAGTAGTGGGACCTAAAAACGAGAGCGGCTTGATCCAGTGCGGCCTTAAGGCCAGTTTCAGCATGTCAATGGGACGGTGGGCTCCCGAAAGAATAAGGTTTCCATTTTTGGCTTCTCCAAATCGCTCAGGGATCCGACCAAAAACCAATTCAGCTCTGCGATAGCCGGCCTTCGCATACCCCTCTTGAAAATACATTTTTCCAATCAAGTGGGAAGAGTTCTCGTGGGCCATAACAAATCCTGGAGTAGCGGCCACTGCCACTCCCCATTCAGTCCCGTGAACCAGCTCAGCATTAAGGTTGAACTCTCCGTAAAGACTTGCTCCTCCGTAAGCTCGCCTTCCCTCTCGAATCGACTGAAACGGATCGACTTCTGCTGCCATTCCCAGAAGACTCAAAGAGCGATCCTCTGCAAGAAGGGCAAAAACACGGGCCTCGCTTTGAAGATACGATCGCCCCAAAATTTCTCTTTCTGATAACAGCCACTCAGGGCCCGCACATTCAGCATTGGCATAGACCATCAATGCTTCCAATAAATCTCCATGACTTTGGGGCTGAAAAGCTCGAAATGTTCTAGCTGAGCAGCCATAAGCTTCGATCCGATCCACCCAACCTGCATTTGGAAGAAGGGGGGGAACGTCATTTGAAATTGCAGCAAAAAGAGAGTGGGATAACAAAAGGAGGAAGCACCGCAAAAGATTTAGCCTCTTCATGATGTGAAATAATACCTGACTTCAATACTTTTAGCTGCTGCAAGCTGGTTACGATGCAGTTATGATAATGGCCTATGAATTCTAACCCTAAATGGCGCTGGCTGATTCAAGTGGGTCTCGGATTGGCTCTAACTGCCTTGTTTCTCTACATGATGGCGCCGTTTATTCTTCCGATTCTTTTGGGAGCTGTTGCAGCTATTTTAGCTTATCCGTCTTATCTTTTTTTCCGAAAATTCTTTTCTCCAAAAAGCTCCAGCTTTATTGTCACGGCCCTCGTGACGGCAGGGATTCTTGTCCCTGTGATTTTACTTTTTTACACAGCCACCTACCGGCTCCTGACCTTGGTGACTCATTTAAGATTGCTGAGAGACGGACAAACCATCGAGGATTTGGCAGAGAACCCAATCATTCGGAGAATCATTTCCGTGGTGGGAAGTTTGGTTCCCCTGAATCGCGAGTTTGTCAAAGAACAATCTTTGGCTTTCCTCGCATTTTTAGTGGAAAAATTATCAAGTTTAATCGCTGGTTTCATTTCCGGTATGCCGGGGCTCTTGGTAGCTGGGGCTGTAACAATTCTTTCAACCTTCTTCTTCCTGACTGATGGGAGCCGTTTTTTGAGGTTCTTGGCCAAATTGTCACCTTTAAAGCCCGAAAGATCTGAAGAGCTTTATCACTCATTTGAAAGATCTTGCCGTGGAGTGGTTTTGGGACTCTTCGCGAGTGCTGCTGTTCAATCGATTATGATGGGGCTTCTCTTCTTTATCACTCAACTGCCCAACCCGGTTTTTATCGGCCTCCTGACTTTGATTGCTGGAATGATTCCCTTTGTGGGTTCGGCACCGATTTGGGTCGGAGCAACTTTTTATCTTCTGGGCAAAAACAATCCGGCAGCTGCTTCAATCATGCTTCTGGGGGGCTTGGGGGTTTCGCTGGCGGATAATGTCGTGCGCCCTTGGGTCATGAAAGAAAATGCTGAAATGCATCCCTTTTTGGCCTTGGTGAGTGTCTTTGGCGCCATTCAACTCCTTGGGCCAGCGGGAATTTTTTTAGGGCCTATTATTGCCGCAGTTTTTGTCTCGTTTCTAAAAATCGTGATCGCAGAATTAAGGAAAGAAACTCTTTTGTTCACCAATTAACTCCAGATACATGAACTCCAAGAACTATCCTCTATTCAAGTCTCTCATGCGGTACCGCTGGCTTCGGCGGTCCTGGTACAACTTGGAGCGTTTTCCTCCATTTTTTCGGGTCTGCTTGTCAAAAGACGGGCTGGGATCTGCCAATGGGAGACAACTCATTTGGGGAAAACTCAGACGGGTTTGTTTAAGCCTCTTTCCCCCTCTGTGCCGGGCACTCAATCGTAAATATGAATTAAGTGGTGGGTGCGTTTCTTGTGGGGCCAGTTGCAAGCTTCTCTTTCAATGTCCCCACTGGGATGAGTCCACTCATCTCTGTGGCGTCTATGAGGATCGCCCTAACATTTGCCGCTTGTTTCCCATTACTCCCGCAGACATTTCTGACAGGAACTTGGTGCTTCCAGACAAGTCCTGCGGCTTCAAATTTTCCAAGGAATGATATTAAATCCCGAGTTTTTCCATTCAAACTGAAACTCATAAGTCAGTCTGACAAACCCGTCTTTTTCAACCAATTGATTCGGAGGGTTGGGAAAAGGTTCAGATTCCCAGAATGCTTTTTTGGGAGCTTCATCCAGCTCTGATACTCCGCAACTATCCATAACCTGAATCCCTGTTACTTCGCCATCCGAATTGAGAGTTACTCTTAGACGAGTAATGTAGATGTTAGGTTCGACTTTTCTTCGCCCAATAGTAAACTCCTTGAGCGCTTTTTCCGCTTCCTCCACCCAAGGTTGATAAATTTCATCTGCGATCCGATTGATGAAAGAAGCATACCGGACTTTGTCTGTGTTCAAAACTGTCTGGTTCCCGAAGGGGATGTCTTTCGATAGAGAGTTGGGGCTCTGGCCAAATGTGAGAAGATTCTTGAGGCTCTTTCCCTCTCGTTCTCCTTCTCCCTCCAAAGTCTCTTCAGCTTGAAAAGCCTGTCCCTCTCGAAAAGCGCCTTTTACGGGGCTTTGAGTTTCCTGTTCCACCCTCTGTTGAAACTCTCCAGAAAACTGGGCCGTTTTATCAGAAGGAGAATCTTTCTCAACCCGCGAGGTTTCTACGACTGGTTTCCGAGGAATATTCAAATCATCAGGGCTTATGATTTCAATCGCCCTATCTTTGAGTTTGAGAACAGTGGAAGCCACGTTGAGATTGGGAATGGAAACCCACAAAAAAGCGCCATGAACCAAGAAAGCCAGCGAAAGCGCACAGATTTGCCGGTATTGATACCCCAAAAGCTTCACCTCATCTCTCAGGATGCCACCGAAAGGGGGCATGGAACAGCCCTTTTTTAATGGAGGGTGGGATAATTGACTTTGACCAAACAAAGGCCAGCAGCATCGGCCGTGAAGCCCGCTTGTGTCCGATCTCCGCTCTCCAGGATCCGCGGAATATCCTCTGGGGATCTTTTTCCCGAGCCCACTTCAATTAAAGTCCCAACTATGGACCTTACCATTTGCTTTAAAAATCCACTGCCTTCAATTTCAAATCGGTAAAGCCCCTCTCGCTCCTCAAACAAATCAAAACGATAAATCGTCCGAACGGTAGTGATAACGGAAGCTCTGGCCCCCTGAAAAGCTTTGAAATCCTTTGTGCCAATAAAGTATGGCATTGCTTTTCTAACAGCATCCCAATTCAATCGAATGGGATAAAAGCCAACGGTGCGGTCCCAAGCACTCGGCACTGAACGCTGAAGCAACCGGTATTCATAAATTTTGGATTGGGCCAGTTTCTGGGCATGGAACCTGTCTGGGACCTGGCGGGACTCTAAAATCCGAATAGCTCGCGGTAAGTTGGCATTCAAAAAAGAGGCCCACTTGTCTGCCGGCATTTTGGGCTCTGTTTCAAAATTCGCCATTTGGCCCTTGGCATGCACCCCAGCATCCGTCCGACTGGCTCCATAGAGCACAGTCTTCTTGCCGGAAAACTTACTAAGAACATCTTCAATCGTGGCTTGAATGGAGGGATCGTGAGACTGTCTTTGCCATCCTGAGAAATCAGTCCCATCGTATTCAATTGTCAGCAGAATATTTTCCAAACTCATGAGTTCTCAGCTCATTCGACGGTATTTGTAGAGGGTATCCATGATCTGCAGAGCGTTCAGCGCAGCTCCTTTGCGGATATTGTCTGTGATCATCCAGAAATTAAGCCCTGATTTCACGGAATGATCCCGTTTCACACGTCCCACAAAGGTGTAGTCGCTGCCTGCGGCTTCAACACAAGTTGGGTAAATCTGATGAGACGGCCTATCCAAGACCTTCAGTCCCGGGGCGCCATTCAGCAGCTCTCGCATTTCGGTTTCATTGGAAAATGGCTTCTCCAATTCCACATTCACGCTCAAACCATGCCCGAAAAAGGTCGGGACCCGAACACAGACGGCAGAAACAGGCAGAGACGGAAGTTCCAAGATCTTCCTGGTCTCTCGAACCATTTTTTCCTCTTCAGTGGTGTTCCCATTTGGCAATTCAGTTCCGATCTGGGGTAGACAATTAAACGCTATTCGGTGTGGAAACACGGATGCTTCCTGATGTTGCCCGTTCAAAAGTGCTGCAGTCTGAACCGATAACTCTTCATAAGCGGCTCTACCGGCGCCAGAAACCGATTGGTAAGTGGAAACCACAACTCTCTTTAATCCAAACTCATTTTGCAAAGGCTTCAAGGCAAGAACCAGCGGCGTTACAGTACAGTTGGGAGTAGAAATCACTTGGCCGTTGAATGTCCTCAGCACGTGCGGATTCACTTCAGGAACTACCAGCGGCACCGTATTCTCCAAACGATAAGTGGAGGAATCATCGATGACCAAAGCACCCGCTTTAACTGCGTGGGGCACATACTTCTCAGTGATGGCGTTCGGGACGGAGAAAAAAGCCACTTCCACCCCTTTAAAAGAGTCGGCAGTCAGCTCCCCAACCTCAATTTTTTGGTCGCTTCCGATTTCCAGTGTTTCTCCCACTGATTCTGATGAGGCCAGCACCCGCAAATCCGGGATTCGAATTTTTCTCTCACTTAAAATCTCCAGAAGCTCTGTGCCGACCAATCCGGTTCCGCCCACTACAGCCAAAGATTTGATGGATTCCAAATAGGATTCTTTCATAGCTCTTCCCGCGTGTGCTCGGCTTTTCTTCCCATGGCCGAACTTTTTACCTTGCTCAACACTTCTCGAATGGGTCCCCAAGCAATATAAAGTGCAATCAAGACCGCAAGCGCCACTTCGTATTTCCAAGTAAAAGCGACGAAAACAACCATAACCGCAACCAAATAAAGGAAACTTCTTGGATGGCGCAAATCAAAGTCCTTGAAACTGCGGAATCGAACAGTGCTCACCATCAAACTTCCCAAAGCAAACATGAGCACCATCATGATGGTCTCGACGTGGGGGAACTGCAATTCCTTGTGAGCCAAGAAAGTAGCTGCAACCATATTCGCAGCCGCAGGGATGGGAAGCCCCAGAAAGTAACTCTTTGGCAACTCACTGGAAATCGTATTGAACCTGGCCAATCTCAATGCACCGCTGGCGGCAAAGAAGAAGGCAGCGGCCCACCCGAGCCTCCCAAATGGCTCCAACACCCAAACATAAGTCATTACAGCCGGCGCTAGACCGAAAGAGACCACATCAGCGATTGAGTCATATTCGACTCCAAATTTGCTCTGACTTTTAGTAATCCGAGCCACTCGGCCATCCAAAACATCAAACAGCCCGGCCAAAAAAATTGCAAAGCTGGCATGTTCGAATTGGTGAGAAAAAGAATTAATGATGGCAAAAAAGCCACAGAAAAGATTCCCAGTGGTAAAGATGCTGGGAAGTACCAAAATATAATGCCGATTCTTTTGGGGGCCCACTTTTCAACTCTCCTTCAACTGAGCCAAGATGGTTTCGCCTCCAACCACCTTATCGCCTTTCTTCACGACAATTTGTGTGCCTTTTGGAAAAAACATGTCGCATCGGGACCCGAAACGAATGAGTCCCATTCTTTGGCCCTTCAGAATGTAGGCTCCAACGGAGGGATAACAAACGATTCGGCGCGCAACTAAACCAGCGACCTGAACAAGAACGATCTTCTGCCCTCTGGCTGTTTCAATCAGCATCGCATTCCGCTCATTTTCCTCGGACGCACGGTCCTCTGAAGCAGCGAGAAAACGGCCTTTGTGGTACTTCATGTCCCTGACTGTCCCGTCGATCGGGACCCGATTAACATGGACATCGAAAAGAGACATGAAAATGCTCACTTTCAGCATTTCCTCATGAAGAAACTCCGGCTCTCTCACATTTCCCACAAAGATCACTTTACCGTCCGCTGGTGAAGCAACCAAAGAGGATCCTATTGGAGGCAGCCTTTCGGGGTTTCTAAAAAAATAGGCGCTGAAACCCGTTAAAAACAGAAACAAGAAAGTCAGAGGCCAGATTCCTCCCAACCAGAATCCGAAAGCTCCCATTAAGAAAACCATCAAAAAGGGCAAACCCTCTTTGACTATGGGCACACCCTCATTTTTCAAGGATTGCCACCCGTTTCTCCAGATGTGTCTTCATTGGCCAGATCCTCTGCGTGGACATCTTCCATATCAATCTCGACCCAAGTGGCATTTGCAGACAAATCAGGAAGTTTTTTTAACTCACTTTCCACTGTAGCTTTGTCCAACAAACCTTTTTCAACGTACCGACCTTGGGTTCTTTTATCATTCAGTTTCCATTTCCAATTCATGTCTAGCATTTTTCTTACCTCCTAAAATTCTGAATCATAATTCCGCCGGCCTCTCCTCAAAGGAGGAATGGCCATTTGGCTTGGCAGCTGGAATACTGCTGGAATCTTGAGTAAAGTCTTTTATCATCTGAGTGAGATCTTTCCCTTCAATCACTTCTTTTTCCATCAAAATTTTTGACAGGTGTTCCAAGAGCCCTCTCTTGGAGTCCAAAAGCTTCTTAACCCTGGAATAAGCTCCGCTCAAAATAGATCCGATTTCGGAATCAATCTTTTCGGCAAACAACTCACTATATTCTCTAGCTGCCGAAAGAGACCCGTTTGAGGATTGAATGAAAGTGGCTCTTTCAGAGGAGAAACTCCGCTGACCACACCCACTCATCCCATATTCCATCACCATTCGTTTCGCTATGTCTGTCGCTTTTTGAATGTCGTCTTGGGCTCCAGTGGATATTTCATTAAAGATCAATTCTTCTGAGACTCTTCCGCCGTACAAGATATCTATTCTGGCCAACAATTCTGAACGGGTCATCAAGTAACGATCTTCTTTTGGAAGTGTCATCGTAAAGCCCAAAGCTCCAAACCCTCTGGGAATTACTGAAACTTTGTGTACCGGGTCTGTCCCTTCGGTAAAGTGGGCGACCAAAGCATGTCCCATCTCATGATAAGCCACTATTTTCTTCTCAATAGGGCTCATGACTCTCGTCTTTTTTTGAAGGCCGGCAATTACGCGATCCACAGCATCTTCAAAATCAGATAAATCGACAATGGTTTTGTCTTTTCTAACTGCCAACAAAGCAGCTTCATTCACCACATTGGCTAAATCAGCCCCCACAAATCCAGGAGTTCTAGCAGCCACTACTTTTAAATCCACATCAGCTGCTAATTTTACATTGCGGGAATGGATCGCAAGAATAGCCTCTCTGCCCTTGATGTCTGGTCTGTCCACCACCACTTGCCGATCAAATCGGCCCGCTCGCATCAAAGCAGGGTCCAGGGTCTCGGGGCGATTGGTGGCCCCCATGATGATCACGCCGGTTCTGGAATCAAAACCGTCCATTTCCACTAGAAGCTGGTTCAGCGTTTGCTCGCGTTCGTCGTGTCCACCGACCGGGGAAACGGCGCTCCGCACTTTTCCGATAGCATCCAGTTCATCGATGAAAATGATACAAGGACTTTTCTCGATGGCTTGGCCAAACAAGTCGCGGACACGGGCTGCTCCAACTCCAACAAACATTTCAACAAATTCGGAGCCACTGAGACTAAAAAATGGAACACCTGCTTCTCCAGCCACTGCTTTGGCCAGCAAAGTCTTTCCCGTTCCCGGGGGCCCCACGAGCAAGATTCCCTTGGGTATTTTCCCGCCAATCGATCTGAATTTTTGAGGGGTTTTCAGGAAGTCGATAATTTCGGCTAGTTCTTCTTTAGCTTCATCACAACCCGCGACATCATCGAAAAGAACTTTTTTCGAATCTTCCGGAACCAACTTTGCCCTATTTTTTCCAAAACTCATCAAGCCAGCTCCCGGGCCCATTTTGAAAGCTCTGGCAAAAACAAATCTCCACAAAATCAACAAAACTAAAAAGGGCAGAATCCAATGCATGAACACGTTTTTCAGAGCTAGATTTTCCTGCTCATATCGAACCCCATTACTTTCCAGCAATTCGATAAGCTTGGGATCCTCCACCGGAATGGAAACAAACAAAGCAGAAGGGCCTTGAGCCAAATAGCCTTTGAGCAAAGTGGGGGAAATTGACACTCGCTTGATTTCACCGTTTTTTATTTTGGATCTGAACTCACTGTAGGGGATTTCCTTGGCAGCAAAGTCTGGCTTGGAATAAACGGACACCAACAAAATCAATCCAACCCCGAAAAGTATCCAAGACCACAGGCCATTTCGAGATGACCAAGGAGGCAGTTTGGAGCGCCCCGGTTTTTCTTTCGTATTGTTTTCGGCCATGACGTTTTAGCTAACACGAAGGGCCATCAAACGCAATCAAAAGACCCGGACTTTAAGCGATTCCAATAACTTATCGCTGATTTGCAGGCCGGAAAGGGAGAATATCCCTTAGTTTCAGGGCTTTTCTCAGGAAATGGCCTCCCAGCCCTTCTATCCAGAAGAGAGGGGCTTTTTCTTCCGGTTGAGGCCCGAGGATAGGCAGGTACCGATAAAACCAGTCCCTGCCTTTTAATCCCCTTGAGAGACTCAACCAGTACTTTTGCTGTTGGACCAAAACATTCTTTCTGTAAGCAGGGGAAGCGCTTTGCACAGGAAAGCGGGAGAAAAAAGTAATCAACTGGTCCCAACAATACTTAAACTCAAAGAAACCAAACGAATCGATAAAAGCCGCGTGAAAGGTTTGAACTGCTTTGCCCTGTTCTCCTTCCAACCCCAAACGGCTGCTTGAAAAATGGACAGCCAATGTTTTTAGATTCCAACGGGCAACGTTGTGGTCTTTTTTACGGTAAATCGTGACCCCTTCAAAGAGGATGGGGGCAAAATCCAAGTAAGCTTGATCTCCAACAATCCCTTTCTCAGGATCAAAACTACAATTCGCCAAACATTGCTCTCCCCACCATTTTACGAATGGCTCCGCTCCTGGTCGAACTCCGATCATACCGGCGTTGTACAACCCGTCGTTTCTTCCCTCGGGATAGGCATCATTCCAGTGTGGAAACACGACCGTGTGGCCTGTTGAAAAAGTCTCCGACAACTTTTCGGGGCAGGCGAAAAAATAAACATCTGAATCACAGTGGAAAGTCGGGCTTTGATAATCTCTGAGAACTCTTTGGAGGATTTTTGGCTTCGAGGAAAAAGCGCGAAAGGCCATTGCACGTCCTTCGATTACTTTCAACTCTTCCGGACTCCAAACATCTTTTAGTTCATACACCCGAACCAGATCCGGGTATTCCCTCTCCATGAACGGGCGTACAAGCTCGTCCAGGGCAAGCAGGTGTAGTTGGACGCCTGTCTCACTCTTTTGCAAAATATTTTCAACCATCCCCAGATAGAAAGGCAGATAGGAAAAATCTGACACCGATGTCACATGAACCGTCTCTTCCCTGCGCTTCCACGATCTGGAGAATTTGGGGACAGGGCTTTTAACGAGTCTTGATTGGGACTGATATAAATTTCGGCACTCTTCGAAAACTTCTTCGGGAGTTTTGCCAGACACAGAAACTTCCACCACACCCCATGAATTTTCATGTTCGGTTTTTTCACTCAGCTTAATGGCCACTTTCCCCGCAGACCGAGCAACCAAGCAAGGCTCCCAAGAAAAGCTGATCACACAAGACGCGTTGGCCACAGCATCCAGATGCAGTTGGGGAGTGACCGGCGCAAAAAATGTAGCGGTTCCCGGATTTGCCCCACATTCCAAAATACTTTGTTCCTGGCAAAGAAAAAGAGTGGGACAGAACTCGTGACTTTTTTTCCAGAAAGCTCTGGTCCAGTTCTTTTCAATTTGCTCTGATGGACAAAAAACCCATCTTTTCTCCATTTGAAAGAACTCATGGTGCTTGTTCTTGAGAGCGTAATTCAAATCAACATTTTCAAATGTAATTTTATGTTTTGAGATTTGCTGGAGATTCTTTTCGCTTAATTTGTCTTTATCTCCGAGCACAACACACTTATCAAATTTTCCCCACGAATATCTTGAACAGCGATTCATTTCAGAGAATTCAAACCACACACATTCAGCACCAGGATTCTCATTTAAGAAGCCTTGGAATCGGAAAAAATGGTTCACAAAACCCTTTACTTCAAATGAATACAAAACTGCGATTTTCATTGGAATTCCCTATTGAGAAGTATCGGCCAATTGTGAAGAAAACTTCACAATTGATTTATGGTTATGAAGCGGGCAGTCAGTTATCCTTATTTAAAGCTGACGTAGGGACTATTCATGATACCAAAAGCACACAGTCTTTTTTGGGTTGCGTGCCTTTTATTCTTGGCGCACTGCAAGGAAACTCCTTCCATTCGGGAACCGATAAATCCCATTCCTGCTATGACTGCTAGGCAACTTCAGCAATCGTATCTTAATGGGAAAACAGATCGTCCTTTCTCCTATCAAGACCCATTTTTTTCAAATAAGATTGGACCCTTCACTATTCTACAACGTCCAAATTGGGCTAATTTCAGTCCCCTTACTGGACTTTTGGAAGGCATTCCGACACAACTCGGAAACGTGAATGGGGTGGTTTTCCAGTCGGGCTCCGGGGCTAATCTGGTTTCAAGTTCCCCCTTGGGCTTCCCAGTTCTGGGAGATCCCCTCAAACCAGTAGGCTTGGACATGGGAATCAGACAGGTTTTGAACCTCGATATTACTGGAGACGGAGTCCGGATTGCCATTTCCGATACGGGCCTGGAGATCAAACACGAAGATTTGAGAGACAATGTGATCCCCAATGCTTCGAAGAATTATCTGAGTGGCAGCGAGGATCCCACGCTTCTTGATCAATCGCAGGGATTTTGTCACGGAACCGCTGTAGCCGGAGTCATTGCCATGACCGGTTGGAACGGTGTCGGGGGGCGAGGTATAGCTCCCTACGCGGGAATCGCAGGGCTGAATTTTTTGGAAGGTTTTAACAAGAATCCTGCCTCTGCAAATTTGTTTTTATTGGATCAGGCTCAAGGAAACTTTGATATTTTCAACCAGAGTTGGGGAGCAGAACAAAATACTTGGGTGCCCACTCCACCTGGTTCCTCCATTGATCTGTACTTTCAAAAACTTCAAGCTGGCGCAAACAATTTAAGAGGTGGAAAAGGGGCTCTTTACGTAAAAGCTGCAGGAAACGTTCCTGAAATCAATGCCGCGGTGGACCCCTATCAACGATCTCCATTTCTAATTGTTGTCGGAGCTTTGGATTCTGTGGATAGAAAAGCGGCATACTCTTCCTCGGGAGCCAACTTGTGGCTCAGTGCCTTTGGGGGAGAACCGGTAACCCCGGGCTCCTCTCCCAAACTTATTACAACCGATTCGTCTGGCTGCCAAAAAGGCCTTTCTCGCTCTGGTAACTGCAACTATTCGAGCAACTATCAAGGGACTTCTTTTGCTGCGCCCGCTATTTCGGGAACTATTGCTCTGATGTTGGAGCAACAACCTCAACTAAACTGGCGGGAAGTAAAACATGTTTTAGCTTCCACTGCACTGAAAGTCGAGCCTGGCAACCTGGGCTGGATCACAAACAAAGCTGGTTTTCATTTCCACAATGCTTTCGGCTTTGGGAAAGTTCAAGCGGAGCAAGCGGTTCTAATGGCGAAGTCTTTCCAGGTGGGAAGTCTTGGAGCACTTGAAACAGTCCAAGGGTCTGTCAACTCCTCGTTCCCCCTCTCTATTTCCAGTGAAGCCAGTGCTTCTTTGGCAATGGAGGTGAGTCAAGATTTGGTGATTGAAACGGTGGCCGTGGAACTGAATTTGGAACATGAGGACCTGCAGAACTTACAAATAGAGTTGATGTCGCCTACCGATTCAACGGGAGCTTCTGGAACCAAAAGCATTCTTTTGGCGCGAGCAAGTTCTCCAGACAGTAGCAATATTCCTGGAGTTAAATTCATTTCGAATGCCTTCTATGGCGAACCTGCTGCGGGGACCTGGACACTATCAATTGCGAATTCTTCGTCCACCCGTTCTGGAAACTTACGGTCAGTAACTTTTTCCCTTTTGGGACACCGCCCCTAGTGAGCTTGGGCCGCGCTTTCAATCAAATCCAAAGTTGCATATTCCACTTCTGGATCTCCTTTGACGGTCTCAACCAGCTCGAGCAGTTGGTCGACATTTTTTAACCGAGTTGAGAAAAATGCAAAAGTAATATCCGGATGATCCTGGGCCAATTGGATCTGGTAACGAGAAGCAAATCTATCAGACCGGGCGTTTGGCTGGTATTTAATCCCAATATTCCCTGTAACAACCCCCAAAGAGCCAGCATACGCATCATAAACAACGGGAAAACCCTTCTCTAAAATCTGTCTCTTATCTGTTTTGACGACTGAGAATCCCAAGTGTTGAAACCCTTCCGGGCTTGGATTCCCCGAACTTTGTCCATTGGGCTCCAAAGCGACCACTCCGGGAAGAACCAACAACTGGCGCCCATTTTGCTCAAACCCTTTTTCCTGATCTGCAGTTTCAGGATTCCTCAACCCTCTTTCCACGAAATCTCGGAGGTTCGAAAATCCAGCAGGAACGGAGGATTTCTTGCGCTTTCTGAGTGAGGTGCTCAAATGACCTCCCCATTCTTCCACTTTTTGGATTTCGGCCGGCTCTCTCTCTTTTTCGGATTGGGCTTTGAAGGACTTTCTATATCCGCGCTTCAACAGACCCAACTCAAAAGTTTCCGAGAGAGGATCCAACCAAAAGAAAATTCCTGCCCCTACCACGAACCCCAAAAATAAGATGAGAAGTCTTTTTCTTTTCACCTCTCCTTTATCGGCCCCGGAGGAAAGAATCTTCATAGTTGAAATCCGGGAGCTGCGCAGAGCATTAACAGGAACGATTCTAGCTGGCGGAAACGGAAGATGGTACTGTACTTATTATGGAAAACTCATTTTTGAAACTAAAACCTCGTTACCCACTTTTTGTTGGAAACAAGCCCCGAGAAGGCAGCCAATTTCTTCCAGTGGAAGACAAATTCTCCGGCAAACCGCTCTGTGAAGTGGCTCTTGCTTCAAATCGGGAGATTGGCGAAGCCATTGGATTGGCATGCGAAGTGGCACCAATTCTTAAAAACCAATCCCTTCTGGACAGAAAATCGATATTGGCCGATTGCCTGAGACAAATCGAGAAAAGAAAAGAAGAACTTGCCCGAACACTCTGTCTGGAAGTGGGAAAAACCATCCGGGACGCTAGAGCTGAAGTCAGTCGCATGATGGATACTTTCTCATTGGCTTTGGAAGAAGTCGGGCGACTTCATGGAGAAGTCATGTCCCTTTCTACCACTGCCAGGGGCGTGGGGTACCAAGGGTTTTGGAAAAGATTTCCTGTAGGCCCCTGTTCCTTTATTTCTCCCTTTAACTTTCCTCTCAATCTGACTGCTCACAAAATTGCTCCCGCAATAGCCGTCGGCTGCCCCTTTATCCTCAAACCAGCAAGCCGAACTCCAGTGTCCAGTTTGATTCTGGGGGAGATTCTCTCAGAAACCGCTCTTCCAAAAGGCTCTTTTTCCATTCTCCCTTGCCCTCGAGAGGGCGCAGAACTTTTCACAACGGATGAACGGCTCAAGCTTTTAAGTTTCACCGGCTCTCCCGAAGTCGGTTGGGACCTCAAGAACCGTGCTGGAAAAAAGAAAGTAGTTCTTGAACTGGGAGGAAATGCCGCTTGTATCGTCGACAAGTCTTCCGATGTAAAGGAGGCAGTCAAACGGATCCTGATGGGCGCTTTTTTTCAGAGTGGCCAGAGCTGTATCAGTGTGCAACGGATTTTTGTCCATCAATCCATCTACCAGTCCTTCAAGAATCTTTTGGTGGAAGGGGCTCGGGCCTTGAAAGCTGGAGACCCAAAAGAAGAATCCACAGATATTGGGCCGTTGATTTCTGAAGCTGACGCCATTCGCCTCGAAACGTGGACAAAAGAAGCTGTAAAAGCGGGAGCCACGCTCTTGTGTGGCGGAAAAAGGAATCGGTCAGTGCTTGAGGCCACGCTGCTTGAAAATGTTCCCGATTCTCAACCCGTTTCATGTGAAGAAGCTTTTGGCCCCGTGGCGACCCTCTCTTCTTTCTCTGATTTTGAGGAAGCTTTGCGAATGGCCAATCAATCGCGCTTTGGACTTCAAGCGGGAGTATTCACTTCTGAACTCACCAATGCTTTCAAAGCTTGGGAGGAGCTTGAAGTCGGAGGGGTTTTAATCAACGAAGTGCCGTCCTGGCGTTCGGATGCCATGCCTTATGGGGGTATTAAAGACAGCGGACTGGGTCGAGAAGGCGTTCGATTCGCCATGGAAGAAATGACCGAGCTCAGATCACTTGTGATCCGCTAAGTAGTGAAGAACGGCCCAAAGAGCAATTGAACGGGCACCGTCTCCTTTCAATTTCAAGTTTAGATACTCGCGCTTGCGATCGATTCTAGAAACATGCAAAAGGTCACCACTTTTTAGCAACCGGCTTTCATCACTTTCACGATCCAACCAGATTGCAGTACCGGAAACCATGTAAATAAAATGTTCCGAGCCGACAATCGGAAATTGAAGTTCCTCCGTTGCATTCAGGTAGGCAGGATAAATAGCTGCTTTTGCAAGCCCCTCATCGAACCCTAAATGAAAACACCTCAAAGGGCTGACAAGGTAGAGCTGAAACCCGCTTTCGGAATTCCATTTCCAGGATTCAAGAGGCCTGATTTCTCTTTCGGCTTTTCTGAAAACGCATCGCCCGGGTCCCCCCTCCAATCCAACCGAAATCCCGGAGGGGTATTTCACACCGGACAACCCACCACTTTTTTGCTGGTCGCAGACCGAAAGTCCCCAGATGGGAGGCTCGTGCCGCTCGTCCTGGACCAACGATGAAAAAGATCCAAAAGAGTCCTTAACCCATTTTTCCTTGTCTATCGGCAATGAGATGAGATTTTTTTTCAGCATAGTAGGGACTTCTTTAATTCTACCAGTACCCTTTCCTAATTTCCCAAAGTCCATTAGCATGGGGTGGCAAACATGAACTCCGCTTGGCTCATTTTAGGAAACCAGCTTTTCCCTCAACACTTTAAAAAAGGTGAAAACCCCTCAATGGTTTTCATGGCTGAGGATCACGAGCTGTGTACCCACTTCAAATACCACAAACACAAAATTATTCTCTTTTTGACCGCTATGCGCCGTTATGCGGCTGAACTACAGGCAAATGGCACCTCTGTTCACTATATGGAATTAACCGCAAAAAATTCCGGGACCACCTATGAACAGAAATTAAAATCCTTTGTTCAAGAGAAAAAGATCACCCAGCTCATTTGTTTTGAAATCGAAGACAAGTTCATGGAATCCCGATTGAAGGATTTTTGTCGCTCAATGGGAGTCCAACTTGAGATACGAACCTCGCCGATGTTTCTCACAACTCGTGAGGAATTTCAGGCCTATTTAAAATCCACTAAAAAACCTTTCATGAAGACTTTTTATGAAGCTCAGCGAAAAAGGCTCAAGCTTCTTTTGGACTCAAAAGGAAAGCCCTTGGGTGGAAAATGGAGTTTTGATACTGAGAATAGAAAACCTTTGAAAAGTAGCCAAACCATTCCGCTTCCCTTGAAGCCTAAAACCACCTCTGAGCTTAAGGCTGTTCAGAAATTGGTGGATACACTTTTCAAGGATCACCCTGGAAAATCAGAGAATTTCTGGATTCCAACCTCCAGACAAGAGAGCATCGACTGGTTGGACCAATTCATAGATGAGAGACTTGCATTTTTTGGCGACTTTGAAGACGCAATGACAGGCCGGTCGGACTTTGTTTATCACTCGGTACTGACCCCTATTTTGAATTTGGGACTGATCACGCCGGAAGAAGTCATTCAAAAAGTAACTTCACCGAAAGTGCAAAAGAAAATCCCTTTGAATTCACTGGAGGGATTTGTCCGACAAGTCATTGGCTGGCGGGAGTTCATCCGGGGTATTTACCAGAACTTCAGTGAAACGGAAGACGTTAAAAATTTCTGGAACCACCGCAGAAAACTTAGCCCGGCTTGGTATGATGGCTCGACGGGACTGCCCCCATTGGATGCTGCCATTCAGAAAACCGTTCGGTTGGGCTACGCTCACCACATAGAAAGGTTAATGGTTTTAGGCAACTTTATGCTTCTTTGCGAAGTGGAACCCCAAGAAGCCCACAAATGGTTCATGGAAATGTTTGTCGATTCTTCGGATTGGGTCATGGGGCCCAATGTCTATGGAATGGCACTTTTTTCTGATGGCGGCATTTTCAGCACCAAACCATATTTTTGTGGATCCAATTACCTCTTGAAAATGAGTGAATTTGAAAGAGGGCCTTGGTGTGAAATTGCAGACGGTCTTTTTTGGTGCTTCATCCAAAAGCACGAAGCTTTTTTTCTGAAAAACCCCCGACTCAGCATGATGGCTCGTTCATTAAAAAAAATGGACCCCAAAAGACTGAAAACCATTACTGCTGCGGCCGAAAGCTTCAAGAAAAAGGTATGCCCTCTTGAATAAGATTTTCGCAAAGGCCTCTGAGATTCCTGTGGCAGTGGATTGTCCAATCCGAAACATAGCTCCTCATTTGGATTTTGAAGAAGCCTTCACCAGAACGCTTCCCGTTCTTGATCCAAGTCTTTCCCCCGCCGACTTGATCGAAAAAATGAAACGTGAGACTCCTTCGTTTTTTTTAATCGGCCTCCAATTGCGGGATTTGTGTTTAGTTCCTTTTGGATTTTCACCGGTTACTTGGGACCACTTTGAATGGACTGACATCGACTCGGACACACGAATCGGAGAGTTCAAAGACAAGCCTTTTACTGCCTATATCGGGCTGAGCATTAAGAGACCTCAGAAAGCGGTCATTCTGTCTTGCGGAGTCGTCTTTCACAACTCGAGGGGTCAATGCTACATGAGCTTGATTAAGCCCCTTCACAAACGCGTGTTTAAATTTCTGTTAAATAAACTCTAAGACGAGGAACCCCGTGGAATTCAAAGAATCCGTAACCCTCTTAACCGAATTGATCGAATCCAGACGCAGCATCAGACTCTTTGATGGAAATCCCGTGCCCGCAGAAGTCATTGAGAAATCGCTCGACCTTGCACTCCTGGCTCCAAACTCATCCAATTTGCAGCCATGGGAATTTCACTGGGTTAAAAATCCGGAACTAAAAGCGGCTTTGATCCAAGCTTGCTTCTCACAAGCTGCGGCAGCCACAGCTTCCGAACTCATTGTCTGTGCTGCGCGGACTAAAACGTGGAAACGCAATTGCGAGGATATGAAAAATCAATTGAGCTTGGCCGAAAGCCGAGGGATCAGAATCCCCAAAGCAGCTTGGTACTATTACAGAAAACTGGCGCCTCTGATGTACACTCAGGGCCCTTTAGGTCTCTTCGGTTTTGGAAAACGCATTTTGTTTTTCTTTCAAGGCTTCTTCAAACCCGTCCCCCGGGAGCCCCTCAGCTCGGGAGACATGAAAATTTGGGCTACCAAAACCGCCGCTTTGGCCTGCGAAAACTTCATGCTGGCAGTGCGGGCTTTTGGCTATGATTCTTGCCCGATGGAAGGGATGGATAGCCGCAGAATAAAAAAACTCTTGGGCCTTCCTAGCGATGCTTTAATTCCGATGGTGATTGCCGTGGGCAAAAGAAGACCCGAAGGGGTAACCCTCCCCCGAATCAGGGGGCCCCGGTCATGGTTCATCAAAGTTATTTAGGTAAGCGGCAATTCGGTAAATTCAAATCCACTTGGTGATCTGGCGTCAAGCAACTATAGATCCAAGAAGTTTGTTGGCCGTAATTCAAACCCTTTTTATAAGTCACTTTCCCTTCAGGATCGATTTCGCAAGGGTTGTTTTCGGTGCATTTCTCACCGCTTTCGTTCCCAGTATTATTAACACCGATGACAACCTTGGTGCCCCGTTCAATAATGGGAGAGCCCGATGTTCCAGGAATGGTCTCGCAGCCCGGTTGGCTGTAGCGGATCGAATCTTCCCAAGTCCAATCCCCTTCTTTAATTTTATGGACCAAGCCATCATGACGGCATGTGTATCCTCGGCGCCAGTAACCGGACAAAATCTCTATGTCTGTTTTCGTTTCGGCATAATCTGATGCCAAAGTCAGAGGCTGAACATTGAATGTGGAAGCAATCTGAGCGTAAGTTTCTTTAAGCTGATACAGAGCCATATCTGTCTTTGTCATCGTTCCATATAAAATTTTTGTGGAACTCACTCGCCCGAGCGAAGCAGCTGATTTGTTGAGCACTGTAAAACTTCGAAAAGAAGCTTCATTAACCACCACTTCTCCAGGATTCAAAAAACCATTCTCCAAACAATGCCCATTGGTAAGGACCATGGCCAAGTCTGTTTCCCGGGAATCTGTAAATCGAACAAGACTGCCCGAACAGTTGGAAAGGGCTATAATCCCTTCAAAATCATAATTTTCAGTGAAATGAGTCGGCAGGCCTTGAATCAGCAGGTTCTGAACCAAGTCTGGCGTTGGCAGAGGCAATGCCCAAGCCTGAGCAAGAGTGACTTCCATCAGAAGAGCCAGCAACCATTTTTTCATACTTCCCCCGGGTAGAAATTATAAAGTCCAGAGACTTTACCTCTACCCGTTGGGATTCAGAAGTAAAAAAATAGTTTTTTTAATATTGGGTGGTTATAGCTTTCAAAGGCCCGAATTTAAATCCATTCGGCAGAGCCAAGTTTGATTTGGGTTGCCCGTCCACCCAGACATAGTCCCCATTTTTAACCTGACTGGACGTCAGATGGACAAAACCATTATCTTCTGGACGAAGTTGAGCAAGCTTGTAGCCGATATACTTTGGCGTCAAAATGACGAGTTTCGAACCCTGCTCAATGTACCATTGCACGTCTGCTCCGAACAAAGCGAAGTCCCCAATATTTTCTGACGTGAGCGTGAGTTTGCCCCCAAAGGAATCAAAGAACGAAAACGCCATAGCATTGACTTGGAGAGCTTCAACAATGAACGGGTAATTCATGAGCATTTCCTTGCAGCTTTGGCTCATGTGAGCTGAGTAGAAGTCCTTAACAGCCAATTGATCCATCATTTCAATTTGAGCATCGCGAATTTCAAGTTCCACTTTTTCAACGACCGTCATGTTTAAATTGAATTGAACCCCAGGAGTTCCAGCAGCAATCAACGAGTTTAAATTACCATTGAAATCAAAGCGGAGATTTCGATAGGAAGTTGGAATCATTATTTGGGAGGCCCAACGAAGTTGAGTGGGTTCTCCATTGACTTCATCAGGAAAACAACGGGATGGAGGAGCGATTGGAATCACTTCTCCCGGTTTTCCTCGAAGGGGTGTTCCAGTTGAAATCGCAGAAACCGGGTTCCTAAATGGAATAACACCCAGTCTTTGAATTTCTTGAAAATAAACTTTCTCTGGATTCTTACATCCGCCCAGAGCTGCCAGGAAAACCAGAGAAACGAAGAAATAGTGACGCATGAATCCCCCTTAGGAAGTGCATCACTCCATTTCGACGCGACGCGACAAATTCTTTAGGTTTAACCATGCCCAACATTGTGAAATTTTTTTAACAATTCGGTTATGGGCTTCTCGTCCAATAAATATAAAGAGCTATTTGCTGCCCGATGAGCTAAGGTGAAGGGAGTCGAATTAGAAGACCTCTGGGCAGGGTGCTCACCGATTTTCTCTCTTGGCACCACTTACCTTTAGGAGGTCTTTCGTGGGTACTAAATTATACATTGGCAATCTCGCCTTCTCTTCAACCGAAGATTCAATCAAGAATCTCTTCAGTCAACACGGTTCAGTTGTCTCTTGTCAGCTCATCACTGATAGAGAAACTGGCCGTTCAAAAGGCTTTGGATTTGTAGAGATGGCTTCGACCGAAGAAGCCCAAAATGTTATTTCCACTCTTGATGGGCGCGAAGTAGACGGGCGCCAAATCAAAGTGAATGAAGCGCGCCCCAAAGAAAATCGTGAAACGCGTTCGAACAACGGGTTTCGCAATAGCTTTAGCCGTTCTTATTAAACTTTTTTTTAAACTTTTTTGGGCTTCAGTCGTTTGTTATCGATTGGGGCCCGGAACGGGAACACGCGACTATGAGCAAAGATGATTTAGTTAAAGTGGATGGGGTAGTTTCTGAAGCCCTTTCTGGAAGCCGCTTTTTTGTAAAACTTGCCGATGGCAGAGTCCTAGGGGCAAAGCTCTCCGGTAGACTCAGAAAATTTCATATCCGTGTTTTAGTGGGCGACAGAGTGACCTTGGGTATTTCTCCCTACGATACTTCCCACGGATTAATTTTGGGCCGTGAAAAATTAGGGCGTCCAACAGAGTAACCTCCTTTGGGGCGCATTAACCCCACTTCTTACTGAATTTTTATGACCTCAAATTCGGTGAGAGATCCTTCTTCAACAGAATAAGAAAACTGAATCGGATGGCAGCACACTTCGCAGTCTTCAATAAAAGTTTGGCGATCGTTGGATAGATCGATGAGTATCGAAGCTACTTGCCAGCAGTAAGGGCACGTGTAGTTTTGCTCAATTTGCTCGTAGTTATCCATGGAAGTATTATGATACTAACAAAGCCAAAGGACAATTTCATGGGACCACAATCCGCAAAAAACGTCTTGGGGACGGAGCTTCTATCGTGCTGCACTCACCCTCCGACTGGATATTTTAGAGATGGGTTTTGCCGAACCGACGAAAAGGATTGGGGCAGACATGTTGTTTGTGCCGTTATGACTCAAGAATTTTTAGACTTTTCTCTGAGTAGGGGAAATGACTTGATAACTCCGAGGCCAGAGTCTCTTTTTCCCGGATTGAAGCCTGGAGACCGGTGGTGTCTTTGTGCCTTGAGATGGAGAGAGGCCTACGAGGCAGGAGTGGCGCCGACAGTTAACTTGGAATCAACACATCAAAAGGCTTTAGAGCTCATTCCCCTTGAAGCACTTGTGGCCCACGCACCCAATTGAAAACTCGGTTTTAAGTAGCATTCGTAAGTTCTGATTTCGAATCGAGAGTGGTGGGTCTGCCATCCTAACTGACACCTTGGAAGCATTTGAAAACGCTAAACTTTTGAAATTCTTTTCGTTATTCACCACACATCCCCTTCCCCTCACACTCGCCATCAAAGTAGGAATCGCACCCTTTTTTGGTTTTGTATCTGCCGAAAATCCAAACCCACTTTTTTTTGTGGTTGTCAGCTTCCATTGAAGCCGAAGCCCCTGAAATGCAAACATATTTTTCATCATGAGTAAATTTCTGCCAATCTCTTTCATAGAGTCGACATGATTCTAGAGCCATAGGGCGTCGGCTAATATATTCATGAAGCTCTCCGTCTTTTTCCCCCGACAAAATCAACATGGACATCAGAGATTTTTCAACGGGGTCATAGTCTCCGGGCTCACAGTGAAGGCTAGACTGCTTAGTTTCAAAACATTGCCAGTAGGGATAGGAATTCGCACTGTTATTTAAAGAAAAGGGGATAGGCTCAGCAATGCAGCTATTAATCTTCAAATCCTGTCGATTAAGAACTCCGAAATCATCCGTTAATAATCCTTGGGGAAACACTCTCCTTAATTTCCGTAAATGATCGCTTTGAGTATCAGCAAGAAGGCTACTGATTGCCAACAGAAATAAAACTAAGAATTTTTGCATTTTTTCAAAACCTCTACCTTTTTATTAAATTCCTCCATCAGCTTTGAAGCTCTAGCTTTTGTTGCTTTTCTCGTTCCTTTGAACTCAGCGATAGTTAGCTTTTTTTGAAGAGGTTTTCTTCATTTACTTAATTTCGTTACCTGACTCACCCTCACGCTGCTTGTTCTTCATGCTCCCAATCGGGGAAAAGCAGAACTGCTGGGTGTACGTGAAGTGCTTTTGCCAAAGCTTTAGCTCTTTCTACACCCAAACTAATACGATTGCTTTCCAGACTAGAAATAGTCGCTTGTGTGAGGCCTGCTTTTCGGGCGAGTTCATTCTGAGTCAGCTCATTCTTTTCGCGCAAAATGGCCAGAATCTCTCCTGTCGTAAGCCGCACTCTTGGTTTTGAACGAACAAAATCTTCCTGCAAGGCTTTTTTAACTTTTTTTCCGGTAGTCATGGGCTGTTATCTCCAATACTTTGATTTGAATGGTTCTGTTCTCAATTAGATAAATCACTCGCCACTGGATGTTAAGAGAGGAACTCCTCGCACCTACCCATTCTCCTTTAAGCGCATGATCTCTAAATCCAGGAATTGCTCGTAACGCTTGTGGCCCCGAAAGTTCCACAACTTTCTTCCACGCTTCATATTGTTTAATTATTTCTTTCGGGCACTTATCAAGCTGTTTTCTTACGCTTTTACTTTCGAGCACAGTCCACATTACTTATTTGTAATATTTCTTTAAGATAATGTCAAAAGGGGCACCTGGGAAATAGGCTGTACTGTCTAGTTATGTAGCATACTGTATTATACGCAGGGCATCTGGTGGAGGTTACTCCAAAGTAGGCGAACCACTTACCGTTGACAAAGAGTATGAGGCGGTATGGAAACGGGCAAGGCTAGATACGAACGAGCTGGCGCGACTTCGTAGCGAAGGTTGGACGGTGAGTCAGTTAGTGGCTCATTTTGGGTTTAGTAGGACGTCGATTAAGCGAGAGCTTAAAAGGCTTGGGGTTAAGCCACTTTCAGTTGAAAGGCTGGCTTAATCTTGGCAAACAACCGTACCCTGCTCACGCTGCTAAGGCTCGGATAACGGCAGAAACCGTCGACAGCTCAGGGTTGAACTTCTTTTTCGGATCTAATAGGTCATACAAAGTTCTACGTCCAATACCTGCCTTTTTAGCAATCGCAAGTTTGTTAACTGTTGCAAGATGTGCAACCAAAACGTCTCGGAAGGAATCCAAATCCCCAGACTTGATACATTCAAGAAGAGTATTGGCCACCAGTTCTGGGTCTTTTAATTCCTTACTCGTAAAAGGTACGTGTTCCTTCAAGGACTTCATCTCGGATTTTTTTTGCCTTTTTAATGTCTCGATTTTGCGCATTTTTATTACCTCCATAAAGAGCCACCACGATGGCAGAACCCCACAAAAAGGAATACACTCGGGTCCCATTAAGCCAATGTAGTTCAATCAAGCCCTCAAATCTTTTATGGTTTCCCAGATGCCCGGTCCCAATTAAATCGAGTCGTGCCAAAACTTGCGTGCGAAGCTTGGGTTGTTGTTCGCTGAGCCACTCCTCAAACTCCATAGTTTTGAGAACCTGATATTTCATTAGTGTGATTGTGCACTAAACCGCACACACTGTCAAGACGAAGGAGCAGAATAGCCCATTTCTTGGTGGGACTATAATCCCCGTAAGGGTAGGCACCATAACCACGCATTTCTGGCCGGGCAGATAATATCGATATTTAAAATTCATCTGTGATCGGATAAGCGATAGCAAATCACGCGAAAGCCCTTTCTGGTAGGAGTTTACGGGATCTATTGGGGTCGAAGGCTTCTCTTCGTATCATCACGGTCAGATATTTTTCTGTGGTACGATCTCGATAGGGTCTTAGCACGATGGCAAGCAAATCAGCTGCGATAGTTCCCCATACTACAGCCCACCGTTCGAAGGGGATAGTCGCTGCTGTTTTAGTCACTTTTCTAAGTTCTATTAGAAACGCTCGACTAATCAAGATGCCAATCAGCGCAGTATAGACGAGAGCCTCAGCGATATGGCATTTTTTAGAAGGGATTTCCTCCATTCGATAATTTGTTTTTAATTCTCGAAAGAGAAGTTCTATGAGCCAACGAGAACTGTAAAGTCTTACGACCTGTTCTGTATTAAGCACCTCTCTGGGAATATTTGTAACGTACAGATGGTAAGTTTTAGAATCGGGGTTGTAGCGGCCTACAATTCGCCTTCTGGGATGAGTAAAAGTGCCTTTTTTAGTGTTCAGTGGCGGGGCATAAACGAAAAATTCTGCGTCCACGTCGATAGGTTCAGTGCCACCACGCTTTTCTATATAGGACTTTAATCTAATTCCAACAGGTTCATTTCGGCGTCGAGGGCGGGTATTTTGATCTACAACACGGGGATTGGAGTTTTGTTTCAATCAACTTAAAAAATAGCCCCCATGGCTATCAATACTGGTAAAAAGCTCATGACGAAAATATCCCAGGTCAAAGATCATAAGCTTTCCCTTCATCCAACTGCCCGCACGGAATCTGGGACCGTCATGTTGGTTCCCAGAAGTGATTTTCACAGAGTTCATTCCACTGCCTCTAACACTCAAGATGACGTGGGCTTTCATAGATGCTCTCATGTAGTTGGTCCATACTGAGGGATAATTTTTTTCAAGCAGATCGTGCAAACGTATTAATGTCGAGTCAGTGATTAAAATATCCTTAAAAAAGGAAAGCTGACCTTGAAGAGGAGCAAGATTAGAACCTAACCTTTGGATGAGTTCACTTAAAACCTCTTTTAATAAGTTAACGAAGTTCGGAGTAAATCTGTCGTAAAAAGCAGATGGCACAATGCTTTTACCAATGGACTTTTCAAAGGAACGGCGAATTCCGGCAATTGTCCTATGGTTGCCTACAGCATAGCCCATCACCAAACTCCAGAAAAAAGCGGGAGCTGATATCTTGCGATTACGCCTAAAGGCGCCCGTCTCACGTCCCAATTCTTCTAGACGCGACCTTGGAACAATACGATTGAGAAAATTTCGAATTTCGATAAACTGCTTTTGAGCCATGGATGCCTCCTTATTATTGTCCACGAAACAACAATGAGAGCAGGCTCTGTGGCTCAACTCAATACCACCAC
>Ga0214917_10001498_pt1 | contig 29811 bp, 20 predicted proteins | sample LL_1208_BB_MetaG_FD_177983 | JGI IMG/M metagenome (GOLD analysis project Ga0214917, IMG submission 177983) | Freshwater microbial communities from Lake Lanier, Atlanta, Georgia, United States - LL_1208_BB | ecosystem: Environmental > Aquatic > Freshwater > Lake | place: USA: Georgia | collected... | reverse complement strand
AAGTCTCATCAAAGAGAAAGTTCAGCGGTTGCGTCGAGAATCCGTTCGTCAACGATTACGTTCTTTAAAGGAATTAGTAAAGAATCCTGGTAAAATAGATAAGAGTTTGTCGCAGCGGGGGCGGAGACTTAATAGGACGGTGAAGAATTTGTGGAGGCTGCGGCAAACTGCATAGGAGGAACATTTCAAAATGTTCGTTGGTCTAAAGTTATATACTTATATTATATAAATGAATGTGTTTGAAAAAATGAAACAAAACAATAGTAAACTAAGAGAAACGGAATCAGGATTTTTTATTGTAAAGGGTAATCCAAATATAAACAAAAATGACTGCTATCTTTTGCAATTTGATGGTTCAGCAGAACCGAATCCTGGTAATGCAAGTGGAGGAGCTATATTATATTCTCAGAATAAAGACCCTCTTTATGAAACAGGTGAATATATCGAGTTTGCTACAAATAACATGGCTGAATACGTAGGATTAATTATTGGTCTTCGTCTAGCAATTGAAAAAGGCTTTACTAAACTACTTGTAGAAGGCGACTCACAACTTGTTATTTTACAAATACAAGGAAAATGGAAAGTAAAAAATGAAAATCTTAAAAAATATAATAAAGAAGCATGTGATTTAGTTTCACAATTTGAATTTATAGCCCTGCGCCATATTCCACGTGATCTGAATAAAGAAGCAGATAGGATTACGAAAGAAATAATAAAAACTAAAGAAACATTTATATTAAATTATGAATATTTAGTTTAATACGTTATTCTAAACTAAACTGCGCAGGGGAAGGGGAAGGCACTATCCCTAACTAAATTTCGATTTTTACATCTGCCGCAATTTCTCCTGATTCAGCGCGATTTTTTAGGCGCTGCATGGCATTCGCCTCCTTTTTGAATTCGATCATTTTATTTCGTATATCTTGCTCAGCTCCTAATATTTCTACAAGTCGTTCGGACGCTCGTCCTTTTATATTCTTATTTGTTGAGTCTATACTCAATACACATCGTATAATTCCGTCTTTTTCTTCACAATTCTGAGAAATTATATCGATGAAACTTTCTTTCACAGGTGCCTGGGAACCTTTTGGAAGATTTGTCAGAGCCTTTTTCGTGTCCTCCTGTATTTTTTTCATCTGTTTTATTCCATATTCCAGACTATCCATGTATGCTTTTGATTCATAGGGCATCTGCTGGCTTGTTAGACTTACGTCCAATTTTGGAGGAAACTCCACAGAGCAATCTACGAATGTTTTTTCTTCACGTAGACTTATTAGGCGAACATATTCTTTTGCAGTTCCTGTGCCTACTGCAGCTCCTCCGTTTCCTGTTTCGTTTGAACTTTGTTTCTCATAGTCTCTACCCGTTTCTAAAAAAGGAGTCCAAAGGGCACAAAAATCTTTATGTAATTGTAAGAATTGTTCGTAGGCCCCCTGAAGAGCCTGTAATTCCTCTCCAGTTGGATTGGCTTTTTTAAGAATTTCTTTGAGTTTATCTGGGGACATTTTATTCGAACCATCTTCGAAGGTTTCCGTGGTTTTTATGGATACAATTATAGTTCGTGAATAAAAAATACTGGATAGGGCGATTAGAATAATTATGAGACACCCCGCAAGTATTATTTTGGTTGAAAGATTTCCACGGATTACCATGGCACACCCTATTTGAACTTAATATAAAATGGCAAGAGCAATCAGTGGTAATTAAAGGCAAACAGATTAGAGGTCTATAGACCATGTCCAGCACTGCCGTCCCAGATTCAGGATGTTATTCAGCGGGATGCGACCTAATAACAGAGGGGGGCAATTTCAGCTCCGCTCTGACGGATCAGAGGGCAGTAAAAACCATAAAATGCTCGGCAGCGCCGCGAGGGTCAGGGCAGAATGGCATTTGTCCTCAGCCTACATACCTATCAAGTCCTTCTTCCAGGGGCGGTAATAGTTCCCAGGCATATTTAATCGGACAACTTCAGCAAATAAATCAATGCGGTGGATTTGTGCAGAGCACTGGAACTCTTTCTGCCTATTCCGCTCTACAAATTCCTGTCCCCCAGCCATGTTCTTTGGTGGCGACTCCACAAGGAAAATATGCGACGTCGGCCAGCCGATTCCAAATATATAATCGAAGACAGAATCCCGTTGTATGTCCTGGTCCAACTACGGCGGAATTGAACTCTACAATGCCGCAGGCACAGGCTCAAAAATATTGTTTTAATCAGCCGAACATAGTTCAGTGAGTGTGGGAGTTAAATCGTGGTGTGTTACAATCTCTTTATGAAATAGCGTATGATAGCTGTGTAATGGATTGTTTTATATGTATGGAACGGTGTTCTTTTTTAGAAACTCGATTTATTAAGGAATATGTTGAAGTCCCGTGCGCATGTACATTTTTCGTTCATATAAAATGCTACAATGACTGGAGACTCACTACAACAATGCTTTGCCCTATTTGTCGTATTCATGAAAAGAGCAGAGAAGTTCAAAGAGTGAATAATTATGATACATGTGTTCGATTGACATGTATTTATTTATTTATAACTATAATGGTTTTTCTATTTTTTCAAAGTTTAGAAGATTATAACCATAATTATCGACATTTCTATAACAATTTATTGTAAAGGCGCAAGCTCAAGCTTGAAGCATAAGAGCTCTTGCATATGCTTACAAAAAGCAAATATTCTATAAAATATATTATAAATATAACATTTTATAGAATTTTGATTATAATTTTCAACAGATGGAAAGGAAGATGTCGTATAAATCCTTTTTTGAAAAAATATAATTTCTTTGTTATTCTTAATAAAGACGTTAAATTCAGTTTCTTTTAGTAAAGATTCATTACATTTATTACACCAATAATATGGACCATGAGGATTAGGAGCAAATAATGAAAAAATACGATATTTTCTAGTAATTCTATCTTAGATTTTGTATCTATATGAAAATTTGCTATCTTTAATTTACATCTATTACAATTCGGAGTATATGAAATCGACGCAATTTATTTTTAGGCTTTTTCTTAGTTATTTCTACTTCTTTACACTTGCCACTACCTTCTTCTTAATAATGGGCTTGCGCACAGGAACAGGCACAGGTTCCATGTCCTCGGCATCATCATCAGCAACACTCTCAGGCACACCTGCCGCGGCCGACGGCATAACTGCGGCAACTACGCTGGCAACGGATGAAGCAGGCTTTGCTACAGGTGCCGACTCAAATACCTCATCGTCATCTACAAGGGCAGTCTCATCATGAGAAGATTCTGTCGCCCGTGCCATCGTTGACGTCGCGGTAGTCTGCCGAGGCTGCTCAGACGGGTCAAAACCCACGAAGGCGAAATCCTTCATCTTCTGTGGCAGATGATGAATAATCATCTGCTTGACCTTCCACGTCAGGCCATACTTGCTTCCTGCGAACCATACCCCAGTGCACTCCAGAAGACCCGTAGCAGTCGCACCCTTCACTAGTAAATCTTCCACTGGAACTCCGCGATAAGGTGTGCCACTCTCGTCAAAGAACTTCGCCTCGAAATCACCATTAATCTTACGCAGCTTTGCCTTCGTCGTAGGCGGATATGGCAGAGGATTGCCCTCCTTGTCCTTACTCAATTTCAGAGTAGGCGTGTAGAATGCGCGAATCACCTGCTCATTCAACTCGGACTTGAACCACACCTTGCTATTCTTTACACCCAACTTAATCATGTGATCATCGAGTGCCTGGAGTGCATTGTGATACTGCTGTAGAGCCTCTCGATCCTGCATTCCGCGGAAACTCAACTCGACACTGTATTCGGCAGTTCCATTTTTGTCGAATACACCTAGACCGAATGGCAGCACCATTTGAGTAGCCGTCTGCATAACGAGCTTCTCGCCGCCATAGTTCAAATACGATGACTTTGCGCCCGTCTTTTCATTTACCTTAGGAACAGTTACAGTAATCTTGTTGACATCAAAGGAAGAAGGTAGAGTTACACTGGACATTCTAGAATATAGGCCTTTGAACTTTCAAGTTTATAAATCTAAATCTGAAGACACCCTTAGGCCGAAAACCGATTCAAATTTTCTGGCAGGGCGCGGACGTGGAATCGGATAATGAATATGCGCCTTGGATTACAAGTATATGAAATATGTTGAATCCAATTCACTATGAACTATCAATAGATTCTTCTATATAGTAATTATTGAAATTGAAATGGATATAGATGTAATTTTTTTTTGAAACTGACTCAAGTTCTTAATCAGTTTAGCCGATATTTAATAAAATCAATGAAAAACCAATGGAGAATGATGAAAAATAGAGGAAAAATTTCTTTGAAAGTTCTTAAACATTTTTTTCAAGATATTTTTACAAATTTCTCCCATGTTTCAATGAAAAAAAATCAGACGCATACGGGAATAGCCTGCTAAACCTAAACAGAAATTGAAAACTGTCCGAAACACACCCAAAAATTTGATTCGATTTCTACCCTATTTGCTCGGTAGATTACTGCGTTTAGTTCATGTCAGCAAATACCACCGGTACAAATACGATGAGCACGGCAACCCCTGTAAAGAGCACGAAGCGTGTAGCTAAAAAGGATGTTACTAGCACGGAGACGCTAGCAACCCCCTCTGTTGCGACGACTGCGACTGTAGCCCCTGTAGCCCCTGTAACCTCTACTGCTTCTACCAAGGTAAGTAAGAAGGCCGCCGCCGCTGCAGCTGCCTCCACGACGGTCTCCACGACGACGGCCACTGTAGCTCCTGTGGCTGCCGCCGCGACTCCTGTAGCGACGACTACTGCTCCTGAGGCCCAGGCCGTTCAGGTCACGAATGAGCCCGTCCCGCAGATGAGCGTGGCCGATGAGATTGAGGCGCTCATCCGCCGCACGTCAGAGCTGCGCGATGCCACCAACGAGCAGCTGCGCTCTCTCCAGCGTCTGCAGAAGCACGTGGCGCGTGAGCTGAAGGAGGCCTCCAAGCGCCGCCGCAATAAGCGTAAGTCAGAGGATGGTGAGAATGTGGTAAAGCGCCCCACGATTTTCACGACGCCTGTTCCTCTGAAGGATGAGCTGGCCGCTCTACTGGGCAAGTCCAAGGGAACGCACATGACGCCTGCCGAGGTGACGAAGGCGGTGCGCTCATACATTGATACACACAACCTGAAGGATAAGACGAATGGCCATATGATCCACCCTGATGCAAATATGCGCCGTGTGCTGGGTGTGAAGGAGGGCGAGGTGCTGACCTACCGCAATATCCAGAAGTTCCTATACAAGCTGTATGACCTGGAGAAGAAGAAGGTGACGACGGCAACTGCGTAAAGACTTCATAGAGTGTAATGAAAATTGATAATGTGAATTAAAATATACAAGATAAAATATAATATTCTTAAATAAAGAAAAAATACAATATATTTTTTCTTTGCTTTTTTCTATCAGACCCATCATCTCATCATCTCATCATCCCATCATCCCATCATCCTCTCATCACCCCCTATTTAGTAAACTCGGTTCCGCCGCAAAAGCTTGACTACTCCGCCAAATGCTCGGCTCCCTGGTTTAATGCGGGTAATTACGATATACTCTCCAGTATGAATATGGCACTAAAATATCAGCTCCGTTATATCTTCTACAAATTTCTATAAAATGAAACCAATCTTTTTTATTCATTTTGAATCCATTTAAAATTGTCTGTAAATTATATGTCTGAGCAAAACCACGTTCATCCAACGGGCGGACAACATTATTATAACCTAGTGCCAACATATCCGAATCATTCGAAATTATACAATCAATCATTTTATTATTAAGTAATTCACCAAAATATAAATCAGCTTCATAGGGAGCAACAATAATTCTATTTTTGTCAGGCCACCAGTCCCGTATTTTTTCCTTAACTTTCTCAACATAATTGCCTTTCGGCGCCCAAGACTGAATACGAAGTTTTTCAATATATTCCTTTAACTTATGCTTTTCAGCCAAATTTGCATCATCATCTAATTTATTAGCATCATCCTCGAGTTTTTTAATTAATTTCAATGTAGTAGCCCGTTTTTCTTTGAGTGCGGATAATTCTGGTTTGCGTTCTTCAGATACCTTTCCATCAAATACAAATACTCCTTTCTCGCACTTGTCAATGTATTCACTTAGCATTTCCTTAATTACATCCGGATTCCCCTTACTTTTATGAATAAACCAAAATATATCAATGCCCAATTTTCTCCCCTCGATTGCATCTGATATTTTTTGTTTTTTACTATATTTTTTTACTAGGGTAAATAATCCATTTACTCCCATGGTGTCATATTCATACTTCAATATAGCACTATGTCTCTAAATCAATTTCACCGACCTCTCAAACGTCGGATTTCGCGCAAAAACGTCCTCTACAACTCTCGGCGAAGTCAGGCGCAAACTATTGCCCGTCTCTACTGGCGCAGGCAAATTCTTCCCCAGCCACCTTTTAACGATTGGCTCTCTCCCAATTGTATATCGCCAAGGAAATTCCTGGGAATCGGCGGCCTCGACGCCTATATAGTCGATAATTTTCCTGCTCTGTCCAAGAATCCAGGCTACCTGCATAGAAAAGTATTTCTTAGCCAGCTTGACCGATCCTCCAGCCATGAAACAACACCATATCATTTCAGCCCATGCCTCTGTCCTCGCTTCTACCAAGTTCAGCCCGAATTCAAAACGGTCCGTGCAGAAGGCATGAAGAAGTTCATGAATAAGAACACGCGTGGCATCCTCGGCACGAAAAATATAAATCGCCAGGCTTTCCTGACAAGGATAACAGTATCCTCCATTTATATTTTGCGGGCCAATCTTGGCACCATCTTCAGGGAATAACCTCAGAATAGCCGAGGCAACTAGGTAAATTCGAATCTTTCTTCGTCGATCCTTTGGACAGAACGCCCTCAGAATTTCACTCCAAAGTTTTAATGGAATATTACTCGGTCCGACGATTGAAATATCTGGGAATAGCACGACTATCCTGGCAAAATCTGAACAAAAAACACGACAATCTATCTGTCCCTTTTTGAAATCCTCCCAGGCAGTTTGGCGAATACGAAGAGGGTCGAATTCACTCGTCTTTGAAGACCCGAACTCATTTTCGAGATTTTTCATATCTTCAGCATCAAGACCATGTCTATCGAACTCTTCCCATTTCGGGAATTTCCCTGGTGAAATTGCCGCGCGTTTAACAATGGCACACGTTTCGATAATTACATAATCTTCTATAAAGTCCATTTTAATGAATTCTCAGACGTCTTGCCAGTGACGTCTATCTTCTTACTCTGGCGAATTTTTCTCCCCAATTCAGCAAAGTTACTGTGGACTTTTTCCCAAAACACAGGTATTCTATACGATGGTATTAGATACCATCCGCCTCCACTTTCAACATTCGCCAAAAATTTCCATAACACTTTCTTATCTTCTTTCGATAACCAAGTAATTTCATCAACTACTTCCATCCAGTATTGTAGAACATCCGTCCATCTTAAATTTCTTTGTAGGCATACATAGATCCATTCACGAACTTCTCCAATTACTTGAAAAGAATTCATAGTGGTCCATTTTTCAAATGTTTGACGAAAATACGTTAGCCAACAATCTTCTTTCGCATTAGGTTCCCATGTTTCTTTGTATTTCTGAAATAATTTGTCCGCGCCTGCTACAGGAATTTCAAAGCAATAATCTTCCAGACGATTACAGACTGGTAATTCTGTTGTTAATAATATACTAAAATTATCGTATTTTTCAAGCGTTTCCTGAATAAGAAGAATACTTTCGTCCGTAAGGAGATGGGCGTGATATAGAACAAGATAACGGGCTTGTAGATTTGTATTTGTCAAAGTTAAATCCTTCTGTCCAGTCCATCTTTGTAGGATAGATGAAAGGAAAATTTTATCTGACATGGACATACGAGCTACATCAAATCCAAGATGGATTTTTGAATATTCATAAGGAATTTTCTTCCCTTCAAGCTCTTCCTCGCTGCCTACGCCCCCTCCTCCACCGCCGCCTACACCTCCACTTCCACTACCACTTCCCGCATCCTCCGAACCATTCCTTGTCACACTGTCACCATTTTTATTCATAATCCAAATTCCATTATTAATTTCTAATTTTTCATTTTCAATTTCTTCTCCCTTTTTATAGGATTCCTGGAGAAAACGAAGTAACGCCGTTCTCTTTCCTGAACCCTTTGAACCTCTCCAGGCATAAGACAACATTTTATTACAAGAAAATATTGAAGATTTAGATTCTGATATTTATGTTTTCTCAAGTTAATTCATTCATCGGATGGTTAAAAGTTCAGCCTAAAAAAATGTATTCAGAACTATTAGACAGCCCATCTCTGTGTGTATCAAATTAAATGTCTTTAATTAAATCCAAACATTCATCAAAAATAACATCCAATCCATTTCTTACAATTCCTTTTCAGTCATTTGAAATAGAAAATACATATATTTTACCCCCACAGACAGATTTTAAAGGTCGTAAATTTATTCAACTGTGTTACAAAGACTCATCCGTTGAAATTCAAGATTTACCAATACTTATTCCCCCTCTAAAAGTCCATCATTATGATTTAAAAAAATCAATGTTATTTCTTGAAATTGATAAGGCACATCCATTTTATCAGAAAATATATCTTCTTCAGGAATTTATAGTTCACACTTTATATAATTATCAAAATTTACTATTTCCGCAACTTTTTGATAATAATACTCAAAACAATTTTACCGAATCAAAAAATGTCAAAATCTTCCTATCAAGTTCCACTCCTCAGTCTTGTGAATCAAAAAATATGTCGATATCTGATGTGCGAAGTTTTTTCCAAATGCCACTCCGTGAAAATATATTCGGACTTTATGTTCATCCGAATACTGAAATAAATATTGGTAAATCTCATACTCCTATTCAGGCTTATCAACTGGCACCTGGAACCTATATTCGCGCCTTGATACGTCTATATAATATCTTATGTGTAAATTCCCATGTTCATAATAAAAAATATCTTCGTATTCAGCATTCTATTCCAACAGTATGGTATGTCGGGCCACCAAAGATTCTATCGCGCCCTCAATTTAGCCAAAATACTGAATCAGATAAATGTCTAATTATTTCGTAATACTTGCGACAATCACTGCCCAGAACCCGAGTCCAAGTGATAGGCATGCTATTGTCAAGCAGAAATAAATACTTAACACATCACTTGTGGAAATATATAGAACGGAACCTAGCCAGAAGAGAATGATTCCAACAGTAACGATTATACTTATTTGCGTAATTCTAGGCTTCAATGTATTCCAATCATCATTATTACCCAAAAATTGCGATGCCTGGCCGACTGCTGTGCTAAATAGGGCTATTGAGATTATGAATGACACAATATAAATCCAATCTCGCACTCCGAATGATTTCAGTTTTGTCATAGTATCCGTGAGAACTGCGGACGCAGATGGACCAGATGCCGATGTTGACCCCGTATTACTGGAAGTAGCACTGCTGCTCATTCTATATACAGTCCCTATCTGGACTAGACATTATGTTTTTTGCGGCCGAAATCATCGCCTACGACTTAATATGTGTTGGTTGAAAAGCAGACGAGACGAATTTTTTCATGGCCTCAGGGCTATATGGAAAAGCATTCGTATTAATTCGCGAAATTATGAAAAGTAAAAATAAGAGCAATAAAACTCCTCCAATACGGAGAAGGACATTGGCTGCTTGAAAATTAAATTCATCTTCGCCATCAGGACTGGATACACCCATTTCTATCAGGAAGACCGACAATATTTCTTCCTTTATAGTAAGGCACAGGGTCAAACTGGCTACAGTTATTTAGATATTTGATAAATGCCCGAATATAAAACAAAAAAATATAAAACACATGTAAAAAAATATCCACTGCCTATTACAAGTATTCAAAGGTGTAGAATAACACGGAAAAATAAAAAGGGGGCGACGTCATGTCTACCAGGTGAAATCTTGGATAGTATTCCTGAAAATATAAAGAAGTCCTGTTCTCCAGGAGCTGACCACTGTATACTTGATAGGGCAAGTAATGTAATGAATGAGACCGAGCGAAAACACGCCCGTATGCTCTTGCGTCCAAGATACCCTACAGAGTGGATCAATGACCCTGATGCGTGGCTTGATAATTTACAGATTGAGTCCGTAATGACACAATTTGAACAGGATACTCCGCAATTTAAATTTTACGGCGTTTTCCCAATAGATTTCTCAGCGCCGAATCCTTATCAGCAGCCAAAATCAGATGGCAGTCCCTCGGCTCAGAAATGTTTAAATGAAGAGCTGTGTAATATACAACTTGCCAGGGAATATGAACAGGGATTTCGTGGTTTAGGGGCGATTTTTAATCTGGATCCTCATTTCAAATCAGGAAGTCATTGGGTAGGACTATATATAAATATTCGTAATATATCCATACCTGAGGTCTATTATTTTGATAGCTATGGCATGCGAGTGCCGAGATTAATTGGGCGTCTCATGAAATCCTTTAAATTCCAGAATAAAAAAACGAGACTTATGTGGAATTCGAGACGATTTCAATTTAGTGATACGGAATGTGGTATGTATAGTATGTATTTTTTAATAGCAATGTTGTCTGGTATATCTTTTAGGCGTTTTTGTCATTTGGCTGTGCCTGATGGAGAAATGTATAAATTGCGTAATATTTTATTTAGTAAATGAGGTTATTTATTGATTTTTCTTATTGATTGGGTTATTTGGTAATGTGCCAAATGATTGTGAGTATATTTCCGATTTCTCCTGTTGAATTGCTTGAAAGGTCATTTTGTCTGTCTTATTTTTGGTGAAATTCTCAGACTTCTGCTCACCAAAATGAACCGTGTTTTCATCGGTGTCCGCATCGGCGTCCGCATCGGCCTCGACCATTTCCTCTGTTCCTGCCATTTCTTTTTCCTTCTCCAATTCAATTTGTTCAATTACATCAAACCACGCATTCTCATATGCATGTCTGTAAATTTTCATATTAAGAGCTTGCTGACGACGCAAATCCAATTCATATCCATTTAGAGTCAAATTAGCCAAATACCATTCCTGGTCTTCGTAGTAATCAACTGCCAGAAAAGTAATAAATAGTAGAGATGCAATAGATGATGATACAGCCCACCAGATTACTACGTCACCTTTGCCAGATGTCGCCAAAATATCGATGGATTTTACCATAGCATAACAACCCGTCATCCCGAGGGTCATAAATACCCCGAATGGCACAATATTCTTCAGGAAATAGAATAGCACATTTGTTAGATAAGACTGAAAAGTCATCTCATTTTTATCGGTCAGCTCATTAACTGTTTCCGTTTTCAAGTAATTGTATGATTCCGATTTATCATTTGAAACAGTATTTGATGAATCATGCGTTTCTACATACGTATTCTTCCAGTTTTCTCCATTTTCAGAATCAAACTCGGACGTGGCAAGAATCACGGGAACGGAACTTAGTAGAGGTGACGCGTCCATATTGATTGTAATATGCTCCTTTGTAGTGTCAATTTGACAATCTAGGATTTTTAACACCTGCCTTACATTACATTCGTCTGATTGCACAGTCAATTTTTTTGCGAAAGGTGTCTGTATTCGTTGGTCTAAAACCTCAATAAGAACAGGAGGAAAGATTAGAATCATGAATACAGGGAGGGGTAGAATTGGTGTGCCACGAAATGGTCCAGGACAAGAAGAAGCGGTTCAAGGAAATTTTTTTGGGCCAATGAATCGTTCAAAATTAATGGATGTTGTTATACAAGATTTTCAGCGACGCTCAGGAGGACTCAATCAAAAACAGGTCGAGCGTCTCAATAAGACTCTCGACCATTATATGCGAGAGGTCTACAATTATGAAGGGTCCAAACCTATAGCGTATCTTAATAAGGCAGTCGTCGGCGCTACTGTTCAGGATTTTGACAAATATCTTCAGCGCCAAAATTCCATTTCCGCTTCTCAGCAGACGCCACAGCAGACTCTCCTGGCTCAACCACCGCCTGGCCAGAGCCTCCAAACGCCCTCTGGCTATTTACAAAACGAGCCCGCGATGCCCTCGACTGATATGTTCGAGGATACGAGTCGCCGCTATGAAGCCATCCAACAGCAGAGAAATGAGGGTCGTGTTCAGCCTCCACCCATGCCCGATTTCCGTATATCGCTACAGGAAGATACGCTCTCACCTGCAACACTATATGAGCAGGCAAAACGGGCCAGAGAGAACGAGGCTGCAGCACAGGCATCCCAGGCTGCTGCTCTACGTCCCCAGCAACAACCACCTACTCCTCTCCTGCCGACGACCCTTCCCCATCCCCAGGCAACCCAGCAAACTCTCGAGCGCATGATTCCCATGCCAGCAGGAATTCCTCCGGCTCTCATTGGACAAGCGCAACTTCAGGCGACAGATTCAATTACTGCTCTTCAATCTCATCTACCCGTTCGCCCTGACGGCCGTGAAATTTACATGACACCGACTGGACAATCCGTCGTCGGCATTTCATCTTCCTATCAAGTCTCCATGCTAGAGGGGGGGTCGGGAAATACAATTATTCAGCCTCGATCCAATCTGGGACTGGCAGATTCCAATCCAACAGTTGCCGCTCCATCTTTTCTCTCTCCGTCTCCTCCGAATCCTTTTCCGAAATCGAGTGGTCAGGCAGTCTTAACTCGTGATGACCCTGTCATGGTCTATCGTGAAAATGAGAGCAATCTTATGATTTATAGTTATGACCGAGATTGGCTAGTGAATAGAACCGAAAATCGCTACCAGTTTTCCGTGAATTTTGATCAGGCGAACCAGACAAATCGTTTCCGCTATTCTCCTTCTGTTCAACGCAAACTCAAGAATATTGTTCGCCTGGAACTTATCAAAGCAATTTTTCCTGTGGAGTCCCTACAAAATCTTGTTCTTCAGGATACATCTGGCTCAAGTGGCCAGGCATTCGGCTCTGTCGATACTTCCTACCAGAGTAGTGTCCTTTCGTTCCCATACGTGGTTGTAAATCTCCAGGAATATGATGGAAATAATAACGGAACGGATAATATTCTTGATAGATCCTTTGGGGCTATCCACTATGATCGCATGTGGGAATCCGATGATATTCATAACTCCGTGGCAACGTCTTCCAAACCTGGCGCTTTTACTACACAGGATAGTCGTGGATATGTAATGCTCTCTCCCAGGTATCTTGACTGCCAGCGAGTTTTTGCTCCGACTCCACTATCCACACTTCAGAAACTTACTATTCAGTTCCAGCGACCACAGGGTTATATTTTATCGGAACTACCTGATACATTTGACATTAGTGAGATTCGTCCTAATACAGATGACAGCTTTCCATCTGCCGTTCCTATTTCTAGTGCAAGTTATTATGGAAATGCCAGCGGTCTTGCCAGCACAAATATAGCCTATTACTTAATACGAACGTCCTATTATTTCCCAAGATCCGCAGTTAATGTGGGTGATCGTATTCAGATTGCAGGGTTTGGCTATGATTCTGCGACTGTTGCTACGACGCCTGGCCTACAGAATTTCGCAGACTGGCTGAATTCTGATTATGGACATCTGGTATGTAATGTAGGATTTTTGTCCACAGACGGGACAACATATTCAGAAGGTTATAACAAACTTGGTTATTGTAATTTTATTATAATTCAGGGACGATATGTCGATCCTAAGACAGGGGCCGTTGCCGTCGATCCTTTCCCAGGAGTTTCAGGCTCAGTTCTATTAAGTGCGAATTCGAATTTAGTGACTACTCCTAAGCGTCTCCTGAATATTAGTCGCCAAGTCAGTCTGATTTTCCGAGTTATTACTCGTGAGAAAGATGCTGTAGGTGAAATACGTGCTGATAATTTTTAGATGATTACGGTGAAAAATAAAATGTAGTTCGAAGTTTTCAAAATAATATATTGAAATGTATAACTTTGAAAACCCTCGGTATAAGGACTATGTAATGACAAAATACTAAATAGAGGATGTATCGTCCGGTTAGGACGTACCTGGGAAGTGCCAGGGCACCACGGAAAAAAACCGCAAGAGAAAAAACTCCGCCGCAGTCACGGCCGCTGCCGTTGCCGACGCCGACCCAGACGCCGCAACAACCCCAGCCCCAACCATTTATTCTCGGACAATTACCTGAAATTAACACCCCGAAACCGCTACAGTTCCGTTCCGTTTCCCCAATTACAGTTCCCAATGGACAAACTCAGCCCCAGCCACCTCCCTCTAGATCTCCCAGTCCATCATCAATTCAGACCCGCCAGGATCAATCCACAAGAACGCTGACTCTTCATAATCCTATTGCCCTCATCCGCCCCCCTCCATCAAACTTCAATCCTCCGCCCTTCCCAGCCGCTTCCCAGCCTCGTTCACGCTCTACAAGTCCCTCCATGCAGGAACGTGTTCAAGCAGACATAACTTTCGCCAAGATTCAAGATACTCTCAACAAGGATTCCTATAATAATTTACACGATAGACAAGCACGATTAAAGAATCTCCCTGCCCAGCTTCTCCCTGTTCCTCCAGACGGCCGCCAAATTTATCAGAACTTGGCCGCTTCCAGCGCAAGTCGCCCCTCTCAGGGAGGAACTAATTCGGGACTGGCAGGATATATTTCACCCAGAGAATTCGGTATTTCTCAGGCAAATACCACAATTTCCCAGCCCTCCTATTTGGAAAGTTTTCAGGATTCCGCTGGTAATTCCACTTCTTTATCTGGCCGCACTACCGATCCGACTACACAATATATTTCCCAGAGACAACTCGGTATTGCCAATGGAAACCCAACATTAGCTAGGCCCTCTTCTGTCCTTCTAACGACGCCGACTTTGAAATCTCAGGGTCAAAATGTAATTATAAAAGAGGAAAATAAAATTAGTTATCGTGAAAATGAGCACAATCTCATCCTATATAGTTATGACCGAAATTGGCTAGAAAATACAACCGAAAATCGTTACGATTTCACTGTGAATTTTGATACTGAATCCCTGCGTGACGGTTTTCGATATTCGGCGTCTGTCGATAAACGTTATCGAAACATTGTGCGTATTGAACTGGTAAAGGCTATAATACCCGCCGAATCTCTCGAAAATATTGTGATTCAAATGGGACCTAATACAAATCCTGCGACGAATCCACTGACTGACACGGACACTACCTATCAAGTCAGTCCCTTGTCTTTTCCCTATATTAACATAAGTCTTCAGGAATTCGACGGAAATAATGCTGGCACTGATGAAAATTTAAATAGAACATTTGCCAATTTACAATATGATGCACAATGGCATACGGATTTACTTCATCAAAATTTACCTGGCTCGGATGTAACTGCTATTAAACAGACAACGACACGAGGTTTTCTCGCAATGATTCCGAAATATATGAAATGTCAGCGGATTTTTTATCCAACCCCCCTCGCGACTCTACAGAAAATGAGTATTCAATTTACTAGACCCAGTGGGCAGATTTTGTCGGCCCTGCCAGACCAGTTGAATATCTCCAATGTGTTTGCAAATACAGATTCTCTATATGGCATCGATTCGTCCAAATTTGGTAATCAGATTCCCGTTGCTCCTATTACAGGGCGGACGGTTACGTATTTGTTTATTCAGACACCCTATTTTCCTCGTTCCGCATTTAGCCAAGGTGACAGAATTCAACTGGCAGGACTCATTTATGATAGGGCTGTTCTTAATTCGTATTTATTCAATGGTGCCGGTCTACGTAATTTGGAGGCCTGGCTAAATAGAGCAGAAGGACATATTATTGTTGGATTAGGAAATAATGGTCCGAATGGAACGGGAACATATCAGGATGGGCCAAATAAAATTGGATATGCCAATTTCATTATTATTCAGTCTATGGCAGTGAATCAAGATGGTGCGATTTATTATGAAAGTGTTGGAAATTCTTCCGATATTAATGGTGCCAATGCACATTTCTGCGAGGGTTCGCGGCGTCTTATTAACATGAGCCGTCAGACTACGGTTATATTTCGTATAATAACTAGAGATTTGGACAGTATAACAAATATTCGTCCGGATAATACATTTTAGAATATTTGAATTTTTAAAATGCTTCTAGAATAATAATATTTTGAAATAACCATATTAAAGTTTGTTTTAATATATTTGAAACTGTTCTTAATTATGGTATATAATTAGAATGTCATTTTTCTTTTATACATTACCTACATATGATCAGACACAATATCGTCCTATTGGGCAGGTTATAGCAACACACGTTGAAGCAGTCAGTCGCGGTCGTGCTTTTTTAGCAGATTTGGTTGGAATGTTTGGAAATAAATCAGACCTTTTAACAAAAAAAGTCGACGATGCTGCGGCAGGTGTTCTTACTACTTTACAGGAAAAAGCATTGGCGAAATATCCAAATGCTGTAGGCATTGTAGGATTGAACTATAGTTTATCAGAAATTTCCTCGGATGAAAATAGTAATTTTATTAGTCTTATTGCAAGTGGAACTGTGCTTGTTTCGGTTAATCAAATGAAACAATCTGCTGGTCGTAAAACTCGTCGCAATCGTAGACAACGAAATCGTTGCACAAACTAGACAGTATTTGTAGAGACTAGTGTATTGAATATTCTAAATAAAAATGATAGGTGGAGATTTAATTGACTTTCGCCTATTATTCCAAGAGCATATCATATTTATTTTTCTCTGGGTAAGTGTCTGGGGATTAACAGAAATAGCATTAGATATCTTTACGGGTAAATCTGTATTTATACGAGTACTTATTCTTAGTTTAATTTTTCTTATATCTTCTCAGGCGCTTTCTAGTTTAGCTAAATGCGGCGAAAAACTGGAATCTGACGAAATTAATAAATTTATTTTAAAATTGCGAACATCCGATAGGGTTAATCTAGAATAATAGTAGGGATGCGAGGACTTAATACCTCGATAGGAGTAGTTATACTATTTATTCTTGTTTTTTTGGTATTACTTAATTACATTAATGTTTCAATCAAGGAAAATTTTGTGGAATACAATAATACTTTACCGATTTCATCTCATATGGAATTCAGTAAAAAACGTTCTCTGGAGACGAATCCTATTATGTCTCTTATAAATCAAATGTCTCCGATAGTTCCACCAAGCGAAAATCTTCAGAAATCTTCTATTCAGGCTCTCAATACAGACAACGTAGATAGTAATGGTTTGCCAGGAGAATTTCAGGTTGAAAAACCTGAACAACCTTTACAGCTAAATCCAAAAGATATGGACCTTGCGGCAAAGGCTCGGTTTTGCCAAGAATATACTACGAGCGCAGATTGTAAAGGATGGGACCCCCCTGTTAGGAACTATCTCGAGAGTGATTATAGTTATCAGGAACGATACAATAGATGGGTGAAATTTACTGAAGAATGTGGGTTATCACTTGATTTGAAAGGAACCAATTTTCAAGGAAATGCACACCAGGGTGGGTTGTTTGTTGGAAAAGAAAACAAACTGGCTCAATTGGAGGCTGCTGTTGGTAAACCAAATAAGGAAAAATACTATAGACCTACTCTTGGAACTTCTAAAAAGGGACTTTTTTCATTAAATAAAGATTCATGTCTAATTATTGAAGAACGTTTAAAATGCTCAACACAGAAAAATTTTGATATTAGAAATTGTTCACAATGTTATATACAAGATAAATGGGATAGAATCGATGATGATTCTCAGCGTTTAGTTCCAGAATTCTATGTTGGCGGAAGTGGTAAATTAGAAGTTATAGTACAACAAGGAAAATCAAATACATTTGAACTAACAAAAGAAGTAAAACTACTACAAGGTCTACCGTCGTTTGAAGAAGGTTCAACATTATTATTTAATTTATCTGGCGGTGGAGGAAATCCTATTATTTATGGCTATTTAGCAAGTATAACTAAGAAGGTTAAACCATTTCGTTTTGAATTAGCACCTCTAATTGAGGTCGATAAGGTTTCTGGGCTTAGACCTGCTATTCGCGGCTTTTTAAATCAAAATGATATCAAAATGAACAGAATAGTCGCGGCAACTGGAAAAAATGAATTGAAACTTATTGTAAAAGTTCCTTTTACTTTCTTAGATACTGAAGATGACGCATGTGTTGAATGTGATAATAGTCCGTTTTTAACAAAGAAATCTAGTGCGGAGTTTTTGAACTCAAACCCATGTTTCGGACCAAATGCGAAGCCAGGTAATTATAATATGGAGTGCTTAAAAGAAAAATTCTTGGCGGCTGGAGGAACGCAAGAAGGAAAAGGATTTCCTAAGAATACGCAAACATTGGCTGGGCTGAATTACGATAAGAGAGGCCGTCCACGTGATTTACCACAGATTGGTGAATATTTATATGAACTTTCTGTTCGGTCTTCGACGGGTCGTTCAGGACGTGGAACGAAATTGAGTGTTGACGATTGGAATGAAGCATCTATGTTTATGATTGGAAAGCCGATAAAAAATGTATGTGACGGCCAGGAAAATATTGCCGCAAAAAATATCAGCAGTGAATGTCTGCAGTACGTATATAGAAATCAAGGTGAAGGCGGTGAATTCGGCTCTACTTATACGGCAGGTTTTACTCTTTCTAGTTTGATAGGAAAATCAGCGGATGAAAAAGGAGCTGCACATTGTCATCCTAAGGCGCCCCTGGACCCATCCACCGATACAGGTAAAAAGGCCATTGAGAATTTACCGAATTTGGCGGCAGTGAAAAAACTGTACAATGATACCCATACAAAGGCCAATAATAATGAATTCAGTATTTATGAGCGCTCTAAGGAGATTAAAGAATGTTATAACGTGGACATCGCTAAGCCTCCAATAAAGGAAGTTTATTGGGTTGGGCCTGGCTATGATTATACGTTCGAGCAAGCCACTAAAGTTGCGAAAGAATTGGGCGGTGAATTGGCTACCTATCAGCAACTATATGCAGCATGGGCATTGGGTGCAAATTGGTGTTCAACTGGTTGGGTTTCTGAAGGCAGTGCTCATTATCCTATAAATGGACAGTTGATTTTCGGCTGTGCAAGTTATCCTGGAGTCCAGTTTTATCAGCCAGAAAGAGCAGGTGCAACAGTCTATGGAATTAAACCTGGAAAGGATTCAGAAGAAGCGGTCAAATATAAAATCCATCCGTTTAATACACAAACTGGTCAGTGGAATTCAGAGGAAGTATTTCCAGTGTTTGATGGTGGATATGATAAGACAAAAGATCAGGCTGCTCAAGTTTGTGCAGATGTAGGGGCAACTAATGCGACATTCAACCAATTAGAGCAGACCCACCGAGCAGGAGGTCAGTGGTGTGCTGCTGCCTGGGTATCTGACTCCAATAGAAATAATGGTTTTTATCCTATGCAGCAAATGCATGGTTGGTGTGGTAGTGTAATAGGTAATATTTCTGAATATGGTGCATCCTACGCCCCCAAGGATTCTGAAGGTAAACCTATGTTCGGTGTTAATTGCTATGGAGTTAAACCAAATAAAGATTCACCTATGAAGCAAAATCGGAAGATTGGTAATTTTTATTCAGATGCGTGGGATAGTCCAAATACGGTTTATTCTTCTTACGATTATTATAAGATTTATCGCCCGATACCTGTCAAAAATGTTGGACTTGTTCATCCTTATTATTTCCCAACATTTGGTAAATTTCCAGTAAAAGTGCAGGTATTTTCGGTAAATATTCCAAATGGACGATGGTATACAACCGATAAAAAACTGGGTCTTTTTGAAATGGTTCCTTCTGTAGCGGAACGATTTACTTTTATTTTAACTCCAGCTCGTGGTAATCAATGGTCAAAATGTTCGGCATCCGGTTTTACAAAAAAACCAGTTGGTCAGGGAAATCAATCTGAGGCTGCATGTAATGCTGCAGGTAAATGCTACAATCCAAAAAATGGCGGGTTCCCTTGTTATGAGCCAGGTGTTGGTGAGAATGCGGTATTTATTCAATCGACAAATGGATTTCGTGTTTGTGCCGAGGAAGATGGAACAATAAATGTAAATAGAACTTGGGATGGACCTTGGGAAAGTTGGTATTTGGAACCAGTACAAGATAATCCACCCTATGTAGCAATTCGTTCACATCATCTTAAATATATGTCTCATAATGGATTGTTTAAAATGTTTGATGCGAAAGCTAATGCAGTGGGTGCTAATGAAATGTTTATGTTGCGAGCTGTTGAGACATATCCTCCCATGACTTAATAGTAATTTATTTATTATTAGTTTCAAAAATTAGGCAAATAATTCTTAATTTTTGAAAAACACATCAAGAATAAAATATGTTCATAAAATATACTTTTTATTAATAGGTGATTTCAATTCTTATGAAGTCAGGTTGGTTCATTATATTAATATTGATAATTACATTAACGTTGATATTTTTTATATTACCAAATAAATCATTAAAGGAAAATTTCAATAATATTCCTCCGGTTCCGTCATTTAGCTCAGCAGTGAATGAAAGGGGTGATAGATATAATTCATTGGCATCTATTGTTAATCCTAATATTCCTACTATTGAATTTACACCAGATAATAATATTATAACTAGGCAAGCTACAGCTACACCAATAGTATCAGGTCAATACCAAGGTGAATTACATGTTTCTGAGCCTCAATCGAATTTACGAGTGCCAACTAAAAATACAGATTTACTTGAAAAAATTAAGATATGTGAGGCTGTGAAAACCACTGAATGCTCAGCATTTGATAATAATGAATTTAATAAATATTGCGGCTTATCCTTAGATTTGGATGGAACCCGATATACTGGAGAAAAACATGTTGGTGGACTTTATGTAGATCCAAGTAAAAAACAAAATGCTCTCGCAAGAAAACCTCGACCAAATCCTAGGGAATTTTCTCCATCATTCGGTACTTCAAAATCTGGATATTTTTCACTTGATAAAAATTCTTGTTTAATTATGAAAGAAAGTATTGAGTGTGAGCAAAAAAAAGATTATAGCTCGCCAAACTGTGTACAATGTTATACTGAAAATACCTGGGCACGTCTTGATCCTGATGCTGTAAGAAGTTCTCCTGATATTTTTGTAGGTGGAAGCGGTATTTTACAGGTTGGCGGTTCTGGCAACATAACACTCACTGAAAAACCTATTAAATTAAATTTATCAGCTGATAATTTTAAAGAAGGAAAAAAAATTTTGATGACGATTACTAGTTACGAAATACAAGAAGATGTACAAGGTAATAAACTTGCCAAAAAAATTCCATCACGTCTATTTGGTTATATTGAGAGCCCTATTTTGACAGGCGGTAAGTATTCAATGGATTTAGTAAACTTGGCGAAAGATACTGGTTCGGGTTTAACTCCTAATTTTCCAAGAAGAACATTTGATACTCCATTGATAAATGGCCAGAAGTTATCCATTATGGGGCCTCGTCTTCAATTTCAGGCAGGAGTAGGATCAACTGAGACAAATCCCATGAAAGTTGAAATAACAATACCTTTCTCATTTATCGAAGTAAGTGACCAAGATGCAACTCTATGTAAAACCGGTCCAATTCTTACAATGAAATCATCAGGTGAATTTTTGAAATCAAGTAAATGTGCTATGGGTCAGCCTGGAAAATATAGCCTTGAATGCTTACAGGAAAAATTCAAAGATATTGGCGGATTAGAGATTGGTACTGGCTATCCCTCAAATAATCAAAAAGCGGCCGAATTATTATTTGTAAAGAATGATGGAGAGGCTAGAACATTGGAAGATATACTTGATTTTTTAACTGATATGATGTACAAAGCTAAACTGGGACGTGATATGAATGGAAATGATATAACAATTCAAGAATGGAATTACGCATCCAAATTTATGTTAGGAAAAGAAATTGATGACCCATGTGGAATATATGATCCTGATACGCCAGTTTCGCAGGTTTCAAATGCATGTCTAAATTTTATTTATAGAAATGAAGGACAAGGAAAAGCATTTGGTTCTACATACACATCTCAAAAGGATTTTACGAGTCTTCTTAATAAAAATAAAAATAAAAAGGCTCTTAATACATTTTGTGTTCCAGGAGCACCACTTGATCCAACTACACCACAAGGAAGGCAGAATGCAAATGAGAGAAAGAATATTCAGGATGTCAAAATATTGTACGATCAATCCCATAGACTTGCTACTGATAATAAAAAAACTATACTCGAAAGAAAAGATGCTATCAAGAATTGTTATAATTTTGATGTTGAAGTTCCAAACACACAGGAAGTTTTCTGGGTGGGTCCTGAAAATTCATATTTACAATTTGAGGCGGCTGAAATTTGTAATCAATTTGGGTCAAGAATGGCTACAAAATCTGAGGCAAAAGTTGCACATAATCTTGGTGCTAAATTCTGCTCGTCAGCGTGGGTTGGCGATTCTGATTATGCTATTAAGATTGGTTGCGATGGAAAACAAGATATTGAAGAAGATGAGCAAGCAAAGAATGCTGCTGCCTTGTGTTTTGGAATAAAACCGACAGAATCGAATTTAGGACCCGACAAAGATAAATATAAATTTAAACCATTCTCGGATAATTCCTGGAATTCGAAAGAAGTATTTACTGTAAATGGGGGGGCTTGCGGTATATTCGGCGCCACGGTATCTCCTGACCCACAACTACAGATGGCGAAAAGTATGGGCTTTGCAGCAACTGGTGAATCTTGCTATGGAGTAAAGCCGCACATTCAGGGAAGTAAAGCAGCAAATGGTGCTGTGGCGGCTGATTTTATTGCAGGAAAATATTCTGCCTATAATGTTTCTCTCAAATCAGGCAAAGTCCAAACAGATTTTGGCATGGCACTTCGTCAAGATGCCGCAATTGAATTTCCTGGAACTGAAGTGGCTATTTTATTCATTGTGAATAATACTGTGTATTATTTAACCCAGCGTAATAATACGGTTATTCTTTCTAGGTCATTTGACTCAGTATTATCGCGTTTTACTATTGAAAATCGGCAGATGGGCAATTGGGAAAATAGATTTTCTACATATATTAAAATGCCTAATGGTAATAATTTGAGTGTAAACCAAACAAATGGAAGTCTAACAGGAGTTTCTGTTAAAGGCCCTTCAGAGTGTTTCACGCTTAAAAATTATAGTGAAAAACCATATGTATTATTGTTAAGTTATTTTCAGAAATATTTGACGAAAAAAACAGACACAACTGTTCTTGCCGATGGAGCATCACCCTCCAAAGACTCTGCTTGGCTCTTGATTGACATATCAACACTAAATGCACGGAATGCTTCATTGAAGACTGTTAAATTATATGAACATATTGATTATCAAGGAAAGGAGTGGATTTTGCCTGAAGGTAAATACAATAAGATGGATTTGGAAATGTATGGTATACCTGCGAATATAATTAGCTCTGCAAAGGTTGAGTCTGGTGTTTTATTGAAATTATATAGTGGCGCAGAATTTAATGGGACGGAAGTTATAATCCCAAGTGATGCTAAGAATTTATTTGATAATGATTTTAATGACCAGACACTTTCTTTAATTATTGAAAGAGGAACCATTGAAATTTCATTACGAAATCCTGCGGATTATATTTATGAGAAGGTTGGGTGTTTCAGGGATACTGGGGATAGAGCTATTCCCTATAATGATGTGGACGGGGAATATAAAAATCGTGGCGTTAACGCAATTAATATGTGTTTTGAGAGAGCAGTGAAAGCAGGACACACTATATTTAGTATTCAAGATTTAGGTCAATGCTTTTCAATGAAAAAGGACGACCCGAGTAGATATGGCAAATATGGAGAATTGCCTGAAAATCAAGCGTATCTAGGTGAAAAAGGACAGATTACTGGTTGTGTATCAAGTGGTCTTGGTGGATTTTGGGCAAATTCTGTGTACAGAATCAAACCAAAACCCGCTCCAGCTCCTGCTCCGCCTCCTGATGTGCCTCCGCCTGTTCCAGCTCCTGATCAGAAATTTGACTTGGTGAATTATGGAAAAACATGGACTCCGCAGGAACAAAATAGGAATTGGTTTGCTGTTGCGTCGTCTGCAGATGGCACCAAACTTGTTGCTGCTATATGGTCAACTGGCAAAATTTATACAAGCACAGATTCAGGAGTCACATGGACTCCGCGGGAAGAAAATAGAGATTGGCTTGGTGTTGCGTCCTCAGCAGACGGCCGCAAACTTGTTGCTGTTGGAAATCAAACTAAAATTTACACGAGCACAGATTCAGGAGTATCATGGACTCCGCGTGAAACATATAGGGGTTGGCGTAGCGTAGCATCCTCGGCGGACGGCACCAAACTTGTTGCTGTTGTATGGTTAGGCGGCCAAATTTACACGAGCACAGATTCAGGAGAAACATGGACTCCGCGGGGAGAAAGAAGGAATTGGCATGGTGTCGCATCCTCAGCAGACGGCACCAAACTTGTTGCTGTTGTATATGGCGGAGGCCACATTTACACGAGTACAGATTCAGGAGTTACATGGACTCAGCGGGAACAAAATAGGTGGTGGCTTGGTGTTGCGTCCTCTGCAGACGGCAGCAAACTTGTTGCTGTTGATTTTGGCGGCAGAATTTACACCAGTCAAGCCTAAACATCTATTCTACACCGTTGTCCACGCCATCGTCTACACCATCGTCCACGCAGTCGCTTCCAGCTCCAGCTCTAAAAATTTTATTTTAAAATATCCTTATAGAAGAATGGATTCTGGTATAAGTTTATCAGGAACAGCCAGCGAATATATTCTCTACCCGTCAAGACCAAAATACAAATCTCAGCATGGTCAATTTGTAAATAATCAAGACTATAAATTCAATACGATAATTCCAGCAGGATATCCTCTTCCTCCAAATACAGAATCAGGGCAGGATTTATTAGAAACCAGTTATTCTTCAATCTCAACAGCGGACCCTTTTTTACATAAATACAATAACAATAAAGTCCAAAATAATTTTAATTCACTCTTTTACACGAATAAATTATCAAAGGAAATACAAAAAAAAGCCGAGGAATGTTCCAAAGCAGACTTGTTTACCCTCATTCGCAATCAAAATACAAATGATTTTATGAGATGTGGCTGGATTTATTCTCCTCCTGTCAATCCAAACATACCGACGCCGCAAGTAAGCCAGGGATTTCTGGGAACAAAGGAAGGCCCATTCAAATTCCTCCAACCAAATCCCCCCGAGGGAGAATGGTTCTGGAATCTCAACGATGCTCAAAAACGTATTCTTACAGACCGTTGTAATGCTCTCAAAGTCTGTGCAAATGTAGGACAGGACTCCTATAAATTTTGCGGATACTGTGATGCAACTCAGAAGGGTGTTCCTGTTGTTGGACAGAGTCTAATATACCCAAATGAGCCTGGACTATCATGTAATGGTCGTCTGATAACATCACCTATTCAGTGTATTCAAGAGCAACCAAATGTTCAAGTAGGAGCCAACGGGCTTATGTCCAACGGAAATACTCCTGATATTTGTTCCCGAATAAATGGGCGATTTTCAAAGGAATGTATTCTAGATGTTATTCAGAATAACGGCTGCTCACAAAAAGGAACTCTCTATACAGCTATAAAAACTTCAACAAATTCAAATAATTACATTGAATTAATACAAAATTCTGATACATTTAAACTCTATCAAAGAAGCACAGATCCGCTCAATGAAGAAATAATATCTCAAGGAAGAGCAGCTACCAAAGACGCAATTATAAATCAAATCCAAAATCTAACCAAAAATGCTAATCTTCCAACAAGCCCAACATCTGCTCTTGGTGCTTCTGCTCGTGATTTATGTACCATACAAGGAGCAATTGATGAATATGACCCATGTACTGAAATTGCTGATACGGCTACAGCACCTTATGATTTAGTATGTCTGCAAAATAATTTCAGACGTCTCGGTGGTCAACCTGCTGGATTAAGTTATCCTACATCGATAACAATAGCTAATATTTATAATAAAATTAATAATTATGGAGAAATACGTACTTATTGGAAGAAACTCATTAATGAAACTAAATCTAAATCCTATTCGGTCCAAATGAAAGCCATGAAAGAATTTTACGGGATAGATTTAAATATTGATTTGAATGATGCACCATCAACTAATCGTAATACTGGAAGAATCATAATAGGCGAAAGTCCTGTTGGAGATATAGGATATCCTCATATAGTATATGGTTTATCAAAAGACCTTCTTTTTATAAGGGCAGTTTCTATCGATCAATCAATTAATAAAGAAATTGATCCATATTTAAATTCAAATATGCTATTGAAATTGATAAATAGAGGACGAAAATATACAGCAAAAGTAAAAAATAATAAGGGAAATGAAGTCACTGTTAAAATTAATGAAGCATTATCAATAGAAAATAATTATGGTCAAAGATATGCTCTAGCATTTCGCGTTGATAAGAACTTGTTAACAGAATTGAACTATCCAGATGTTATTTCAGTAACAATATTTTTAGATTGACATAAACTTGTCAATTCTCAGGTCTGCTCAGGTTAGCTCAGGTCTGCTCAGGTTAGCTCAGGTCTGCTCAAGTCCACAGTATCAAAAATATTTTAATCTAAAAACCCCCCAAATAATAGGGAAAGTTGGGAATGGCCTTTCGTGGAGTATTGCCAGCAAGAACTACACAGGGACAATACCAGAATCGGCAAGATTACAATTATAACACTGTCTATCCTTATGGACTACCTTTACCATCAACCTCTCAAATAGATTCTCTATTTCGCGGGCAAATGAATTCGGCAGTCAAAACAGCTGACCCTTTTTTGAAAAAAGTATATGATAATAAAGTACAAAATGAATTTGATAATTTATTCTATCCTACTCAGTTAAATGACCAAATTTCAAGGTTAGCTAGTGAGTGTCGAAACACCGATCTGGATACACTTATTTTAAAACAAGACAAAAATCGTAGTATTCGTTGTGGATGGCTATATAAACCTGCTTCAAGTACAAACATACCGACGCCGAGATTAAGTCAGGGATATCTTGGAATTCGTGATGGCCCATTTAAATTCATTCAACCTCCTCCAGCAGAAGATGCAGAATGGTTTTGGAATTTGGAAGAAGCCAGAGAAAAGATTCTTACGGCCAGGTGTGCTGCTATGAAAAACTGTGAAAGTGTTGGAACAGATATGTTTAAATCATGCGGATACTGCACAGGAATTGGCCAGGGGGTTCCGGTTAATGCTCAAGGAAGACCTTTATATCCTAAGAATGTAAGAACTAATTGCTCCAATGGTAGTATAATTACAAATGCGAATCAATGTCCGAGAGAAACTGCCAGCCAGCAAATAGTAGGTCCTGATGGTCTAACAGAAGATGGAAAGGAGCCAGATGTATGTGCTTTACGCAACGGAAAATTTAGCAGAGATTGTGTCATGAGTATAATAACTACTAGCGGATGTGATGAAGGCGGCTCTTTGTACAAGACAGTCGAACAGTCTACAAATGACAATGACTATATTGAGCCTTTACGAAGCACCACGGCATTTCGAATGTATAATGAACGAAGTCCAAATAAATTGTATATGAATGTTACTACATCTACAAAGGCATCACTTGAAAATGAAATACAGGGACTTGCCACTATGGCAGATGATCCTAAATATGGCAGTGAATCTGGACTTGGCGCGGCATCACGTGATTTATGTTTGCGCCAGGGCGATATAAATGCATGGGACCCTTGTAACGAAATACCAATAAGTGCTAAACCTCCATATGATCTCAATTGTTTACAACGAAATTTCCGTAAGTTAGGCGGACAGCCTGCTGGAAATAAATATCCCACGGAAAAACTAAAGGTTGAATTATATGATAAAATGCCAACTTATGGTGATGTTCAGAATTATTGGGCTGGCATTCAGGAACGGTCTCGTTCCAATAAATATTCCGTTCAAAATGAGGCTATGAAAGAGTTGTATGGTATCAATTTGGCTAGAACTAGCGCGACAGTTGCTAAGGTGACAATGGGCTTCGGAGATGTTGGAGACATAGGATATCCTCATATTTCATACTGGCTTGGAGGAAATTTATTATTTATAAATGTAAATGCTCTAAATAATTCTATTAATAAAGAGGCTGATAATAAATTAAACGCAGATGCCTTGTTTTTAAATGTAAAAAAGGGTATTCGTTATACAGGTATCGTCACAAATTCAGCAGGAAAAAAAGTGGACTTCGATATACAAGATGCTATTTCTATTAATAATTCTGCAGGTAATCGATATGCAATTGCCTTCAGAACCAATAGACAAATTAAAGATGAACTGGATAATCCGTCGCGAATTTCTGTAATTATATTCTAATTTTTATCAATTCTATATAATATAAAAATAACTCAAAAGGTATTCAGTTATTTTTATTATTTACGGTATTATAACTAATATATGACAATTTCTGTGGTACTATCACGAAGAATCTGCTCTAAGCCAACGGCACTTGATAGAATGTCTTTTGTAATTGTTCCTAACACACGAGGATTATCTATGACTGGTTCAAGTAATTCATACATTGTTCCTGCCGAGCCTCCGCGTTCTCGTACTAGGTATTCTTCGCCATTTATTCGAATGAGTGGTAATTGCTGGCGTCTTTGTCTGGTAGGTGCTGGAATAGTTTCAGTAGTGGCCGTGGCAGCTGCGGCTGCTGTTGCCTCGGTTCCACCTAATCCTTCTGCCAAGTCTGGCAATGCAATGGTTCCAACGTCCATTCGAGCGTCTGCGTCAGGTTTTCTCGATGTGCGCTCCAGTCCATATTCCGTCGCTGTAATTCCAATATCCTCTGTTAAGTTGGGATGATAGAGGGGTTCATTGATTTTTCCAGCCGCTGGCGAAATCTTAAAACATGCCAGCTCAGCTTCGTTATCTAGACTATTCAGAAAACAATCTACAGCGGATTCCTTCATAATTGTCAATAAACTCGTGGAGATTTTCTCTTTGCGTTTGCTGATATTCAAAATAAATTCATCCGTGGTCTTACCACCATCCGCCGCCGCCGTCTGAAAATCTATTAGGTCTTTGCCAGTAACCTTGTCCTTTTCGTCGCGTGGATAGACTGCGCAGTAGGTGAAAATATCTACATTTCGTTCATTGAGCGGTAGGTCGGCATGGGAGCAGATGCGAATTGCGCGACCTTTTACTTGGTCCAAACGCGCATTATTCCAATACGGCTCCATGATATGAACTGACCGCACATTTTTCAGTGAAATACCTTCGGCACCCGCCGAGCTGATGGCAAATACTTTACAGATTTCGCCGCGTAGATTGCCTGATTCGCGATATGGCTCTAAATGTGTGGCAATTTGTGGAGGAAGTTTTTCCAGGTTTCCGTTGAATATATTCAGTATAACTGCACGATTTTCAGCCTGGTCTCCTGTATAGAGTATGAAACGTTTGCGGGTTCCGCTAGGACCTCTTGCCAGGGAGCCGATGGTTTCATCGGAAAATTGGACGGTTTCTCCTTTGCCACGCAGGACTATCTCATCCCAACCGTTGGCTTTCAACGCAATTCCGAAAACCCCTGTGCCTTCTAGGGTTTTAAATTGAGAATAAACGAGGGCTGACCCAGGTGTGGCATCTATGCGACGTAGCATGGCGGCCATTTTGGGGGAGTATGTCACCAGACGTTTTTCGGGGCGGTCCGAGTCTAGATTGAGGAAATCGGCGCGGCGTTCGTAGAGTTTTGCCAGAGCTTCCTGGATACGCACTTTATAGGTCGAGACTGTGGTGACGACTGGCCCTGTCTGTGTAATGGCAGCGACGGCTCCTTCGGACTGTGTGTCTGGGGCGCCATCGCCATCGCCATCGCCA
>Ga0214917_10001497_pt1 | contig 29842 bp, 27 predicted proteins | sample LL_1208_BB_MetaG_FD_177983 | JGI IMG/M metagenome (GOLD analysis project Ga0214917, IMG submission 177983) | Freshwater microbial communities from Lake Lanier, Atlanta, Georgia, United States - LL_1208_BB | ecosystem: Environmental > Aquatic > Freshwater > Lake | place: USA: Georgia | collected... | reverse complement strand
CTGACGGTAGGCCTGCCGCGGCGGGAACGTGTCGGGCACCCACTCGATCGGCGTCGTCGAGTCGGCCCCCATCACGGCGATCGCCGCCCGCACGATCAACGGTACGGCCAGAGCCAGCAGCCCGAGTGTGACGAGACTGAGTCCCAAGAGCGGACTGCGGCGCGATGGCCGCCCGTCGGGGCGAGAAGGCAGGTCGCTCATGGTGCGAGATTCATGGGCCCCGAGCCGCACCACTGTCGAATCCGCAAGCGTTCACTTCCGAGATTGGGATTCTCGTCGGCCGCGTGGAACCGATACGATGCTTCCTTCATCAAGAGCGAGCCTTCTTGGCAGACCAACGACTGATTACTCGGGCGACCGATAGCAGACAAATGATACTCCGGCTTGCGACATTCGTCGTCGCCTGCGCAGCTCTTTGCGGAGAGACGTGGGCCCAGCAGCCGTCGCCCGCCGGCCCCACCCCCGACGACGTCGATCTCGTCACGAGCCGGGTGTATGTGTTCGTCGGCAAGAAGGGGCTCGGCCACGATCACGCGGTGATCGGCATGCTCCGCGCGGGGCACGTGCAGCTCGACGCCGCCGAGCAGGCTGGCCAGCTCGTGTTCGACATGGGCAGCTTCCGGGCCGACACGGCCGACGCCCGCAAGGTGCTGGGCCTGCCCGGCGAGACCGATGCGAAGACCCAGCAGCAGGTCAACGACAACATGCTCGGGCCCGACGTGCTCGACGTGGCCCGGCACCCGACCGCCACGCTCACGATCCGATCGGCACTCCGCTCGCAGCGGCCGGCTCCAGGACCGCTGCCTCTCTACGAGCTCTCCGGCACATTCACGCTGCACGGCGTGGCCAGGCCGGTCGTCGTCTTTGCCGAGGTGGAGACCGTGGGAGGCATCGTGCGGCTCAAGGGAAGCTTCCCGATCAAGCAGACCGACTTCGGCATGAAGCCCTATGCCAAATTCGGCGGCGTCGTGGGCGTGGCCGACGAACTGAAGATCTACGGCGACATCCGGCTCATGGCCGCACAGGGGCCCGCCCGATGATCGACTGCCCGACCGGCGGAATCGAGGTCGCCACGCCGGCGATCCGCAGCCACTACGACCTGGCCACACCGTTCTACAGGCTCGTCTGGGGGCCGCACATTCATCACGGCCTCTGGTCGGACGACGACGCGGCCCGCGATGTGCCCGTGATGTCGCCACGGGCCGCGCAGGAGCAGCTCACCGACACGCTTGCGGCCCGCGCCGGGATCGTCCGCGGCGACGACGTGCTTGACGTGGGCTGCGGCATGGGGGGCTCGTCGATCCGGCTGGCCAAGCAGCTCGGCTGCCGCGTGACCGGCATCACGCTCAGTGGCGTGCAACGCCGCTGGGCGGCCTGGTCGGCCCGGTTTCAGGGCGTTGCCGACCGCGTCACGTTTCGGCAGGCCGACGCCGAGGCGGTGGAGTTTCCCCAGGAGCGCTTCGATGTCATCTGGAGCATCGAGTGCACCGAACACCTCTTCGACAAGCCGGCCTTCTTCCGCCGGGCGGCCGGCTGGCTCGAGCCCGGGGGCCGGATCGCGCTCTGCATCTGGCTGGCGGGCCCCGACGCGGAGACGCCCGCCAAACGCCGCCAGGTCGAGGCGGTTTGCGAAAACTTCCTCTGCCCGTCGCTCGGCAGCTTCGCCGACTACACCCGCTGGCTCACCGACGCGGGCCTCGTCGTCGCGCACGAAGAAGACTGGACGTCCCGCGTCGCCCGCACCTGGGAGCTGTGCGACCAACGGGTCAGGCGGCTCGGCCTGCCGTGGCTCGCGCGGTTCATCGATGTCCGCCAGGCGGCATTCCTCGACAACTTCAAAACCCTCCTCGACGCCTACCGCTCGGGCGCGATGCAGTACGGATGCATCGTGGCCCGCCTGCCCTGAGACGGCCGCACCACCTCGACCCCGCCCTCACATCGGAGCGACGCACGGATGCGACGAACCGCCGGAATTCTGTTTGGAGTCGCCACGCACGCGCTCTTTGCATTCACCGTGTGGCACCTGTTCTGGTTCCTGAAAGGTGACGCGGCCAGCCATGTGCCGCGGTCGATCCCGGCCGCGGCCCTCGCCGATGCGGCGCTGGCCTTCGGATTCGCGGTGCCTCACAGCCTGCTCCTGATGCCGAGCGTGCGGCGTCGGATCGTGGCCGCGGGCCTGGCGGGGCCGCTCTACGGCTGCTTCTACTGCGTCATCACCTGCCTGGCATTGCTCACGACGATCTTCCTCTGGCAGCCGCTCGCGCCGATCGCCTGGCGCTGGCCGGAGCCGTTGGCCACGGCTGTCTCGGTGGCGTTCGTCGGCTCGTGGCTCGCGCTGTTCTACAGCCTCCACCTCACCGGCCTCGGCTGGCAGACGGGACTCACGCCGTGGTGGCATTGGGTACGGGGACTGCCCCAGCCGAAACGTGACTTCGCGGAACGTGGCGCCTACCGGGTTCTGCGGCACCCGGTCTACCTGAGCTTTCTCGGACTCGTCTGGTTCGTGCCCGTCGTCACGCTTGACCGGGCGGTGCTGATCGCCGTCTGGTCGGCCTACATCTTCATCGGCAGCGTGCTCAAGGACCGGCGGCTGCTATTCTTCATGGGCGACCGCTACCGCGAGTACCAGGCGCGGGTGCCCGGCTACCCGGGCATGCCGTTCGGCCCGCTGGCCCGGGTGCATCGGGGCTGAGCGGCCCGCGCCTCCTGTTCGAGCGAGCCTGTTTCAATGCCCTCAGTCCCACGCCGACTCCAGGCTTTCTTGCGCGGCCTCGCCCTGCGTTGTCCGCGGTGCGGCGGCGCCCGGCTGTTCCGCGGGTTCTTCCGGATGCACGATGCCTGCTCCGCCTGCGGGCTCACGTTTCGCCGCGAGCCCGGCTTCTACCTCGGCTCGATCTACATCAACTACGGCATCACGGTGATCGTGACCGGGCTGCTCTACGCGGCCCTCGCCCTGGGACTCGGGCTGTCGCAACGGACCACGCTCGGTGCCTGCCTCGCCGTCGCCGTGCTCTTTCCGCTGGCGTTCTTTCGCCATGCGCGGAGTTTTCTCCTGGCGATGGACAGCGCGGTCAACCGCCACCAGTCGCAGCCGCTCGCCGCGGGTGCGACGCCGGACTCAGCCGGACTCAGCCGGGCTCAGCTGAAGGAACTCTCGCAGGACGACGCCAGCGCCGGCTGCATGATGGGCATCGCGCTGGTGCTGATCGTGCTCTTTGGGCTGCTGATGGCCGGGGTGACGATCTACTTCACGATGATCACGCCCACGGCCAGCCTGCCGTCGGTGTAATACGGATCACCGCCGCCATTGCGGCCCTCGCGGTGGCGGTGAAACCGGTCCACCCAATAGAAGCCGTCGAGCACGCCGGAGTCGCGGGTATCGACGAGCAGCTTGTTGCGTTCGCGGTCGATATCGGCGCCGATGCGGTGCGTAATGCCCCCAGCCTCGCGGCTGATCTCGACCCGCTCGTCGAAGGTGGCGGCGCCCAGCCAGAGCGGCTCGCCGTTGCCGTCCACCTCGGCCGACTTCCAGAACCGCACGTGGTGCCGCTGCTTCGGGCTGTTGCCGACGGGCTGCTCGAAGGCGTAGTCCTCCCGTCGCCCCCAGAGATAGAGGTCGCTCACCGGGGCGTGCTCGTAGGGCTTGCGGAGCACCACGTCGGCCGCGATCCGCAGCGACGTGCGGAGCGTGATCGGGTCGGCCGCATACCAGCGGGCCGCGGCGAGGGTACGGTGCAGTTCCTCGTCGGTGCCGATGAAGGCCACGTTGACGGCGTCGCCCGGGCGGCCGTCCTTCGTGGCGGTCACCCGCGGGGCCCGGGCGAGCGCCGGGTGGCCGATGATCTGGCCGTCGGGCTGCTGGGCGGGGCAGGGGGGAAGCCCGGCGAGCAGGGCCAGGGCCGACAGGATGATGAACAGGCGGCTGCGAGAAGGCGTCATCTGGGGCTCTCCGGCGCTCCAAGGGCGGCCGGACGGTAGCGGGGCCGCCCCCAGGCCTCAAGGCCAGCGAAGCGACCGCCAAGTTGCGTTTGTCGGGCCCGTGCGGTTCTCCCTTCGGGCGTATTTTCCGCCGGCAAGCACGCACGAGGTTTTCCGCATGACCGCTCCCCCCGCTCAATTCACTTCGGCCTGGATGTCGCGGTGGCTCGTGGCCGCCGGCGTCTACAACCTCGCCTGGGGCGCGGTGACGGTGCTCCATCCACGGTGGCTGTTCGACCTCACCGGGATGGAGCAGCCGAACTATCCGTTCATCTGGCAGTGCGTCGGGATGGTCGTGGGCGTGTATGGGATCGGCTACCTCGCCGCGGCCCGCGATCCGGTGCGGCACTGGCCGATCGTCCTCGTGGGGTTTCTCGGCAAGATCTTCGGGCCGCTGGGCTACGTGATGGGCGTGCTTCAGGGGGATGTGCCCCCGGCCTTCGGCGTGACGCTGCCCACCAACGATCTCATCTGGTGGGTGCCCTTCGGGATGATCCTGTACCATGCTGCTCAGGCCCACGGGTTTGGCGGCATGCGAACGGCCGCAGGTGAGGCCACGCAGCGACAGGCCGCGGCATCGTGACGCTCACTGATTCCGTGCTCGCGGCGCAGGCCGTGTCGTCGGCCGCGATGTGCGGCGTGATCTGGTTCGTGCAGGTCGTGCATTATCCGCTCTTCGCCCGGATTGAAGAGGATGGGTCGAAGGCCTTTGCCGAGGAGAACCAGGCCCGCACCGGCCGCGTCGTGATCCCGTTCATGCTCGTCGAGGGGCTGACGGCCGCGGTGATCCTCTGGGCGCCCCCGCCGGGCGTGCCGCGGTGGCTCGCGGCGGCCGGACTCATGCTCGTCGTCGCGCTCTGGCTCTCGACGGCACTCGTGCAGATGCCGCTCCATGCCCGGCTCGCTCGGGAACACCATCCCGCCGACGCGGTGGCCGCGCTTGTCCGGTCGAACTGGCTGCGGACCGTGCTCTGGTCGGCGCGGGCCGCGCTGGCGGCCTGGATGCTGGCGACGGCGTAATACGGCTCACACTTGAACCTGAGGCGTGTGCGAAGCATCCCGGTGATCTCCAGTCTCTGAGCCCAACCCGGCTCGGGGCTGCCCACACCCTCTCGCCGGCCGCTCGCCTTCGCCGTCCGCGCTACGGCTCGCTCGGAGAGGTCTGCGTTCCGACACCCTGCCTGCGCTGGCCGTCGACGCCGTCTCGAGAGGATGGGCATCCCCGAAGCCGAGTTGGGCTGGGTGACGCCTGAGGATCAAGTGCGATTCGTATAAACCCTGCGTCCTTCCCGGGCTCGGGGGCATCGCGCCACTTTCGGACGAATCTTTTATATTCGCGACTCACGTCGAGTGGCAACACACGTCTGGTGGCGGCCGACGGAGGATGACCGCATGGGCTCGCGGAAACGGAAGAACAATAATCGTCGCCAAGCGCAACTCGCCCGCCGGCAAAGAAACAGGCTTCTCAATCCCGAGGGCTGGCAACCGCGTCCGCCTGCGGAGGCTGCTTGGCTCGACGTCGCGCCCCTCGCCGCCCCGAATGAGTCGGCAGAAGACCAGGCAGTGTTCGATGCCGATGTGAGCAACCGACTCCCACCCGACCTCCAGGCCGAATCGGCCGTGGTGCGTGAGGCCCTCGACCTGACGGCGCGGGGTGAGCCACACGCCGCCCTCGATCGCCTCGCGGTGATCGGCCGAAAAAGCCCCTACGCCGACTGGCGGCTGTTCATTCGCGGGCTCGTAGCCTTCCAGCGGGGCGACCTCGCCGCGGCCCGCGAGGCCTGGCACCGGTTGGAGCACGGCCGCCGCCCAATCCGAATCGCCACGGTGCTGAGCCGCGCCTGGGAAGAGGCTGCGGCAGCTCCCTCGGGCAGCCCCCGGGCCGTCGTGCCCGCAGCTGCCGGGTCGGCGCACGAGGTCGTCGCCCTCGGCCTGATGCGACGGGCTTCCATGTGGACGGCCGCCCGCGAGATCGCGGCGGTCAGGCATCGCGACGAGGAACGCACATTCTCGGCCTCACAGGCCGCGCTTGCGATCCGCCTCGAGAAGCAATTCCGCCCACTCGACCCCGATTTCGTGAGCGAGTTCTCCGCGGCCTGCCGTGCTCTCGCCCTTCGCCAGCGGGATGAAGAACCGTTGCTGGCACTCTGTCGCAGCACCGCGGGACCGGCCGACGATCCCCGGAACACCCGGCTGCAGTTCATTCATCTCCAGCGGTTCATGGATGCCGACGAAGAGGTCCGGCAGTGCGCTCGGGAGCATGTGGACCGCGATCTGCCCGGGCTCATGCACCTCCCCGAGCCACTCCGCGCGGCACTCGCCGGAGTGACCCTCGAGCGAGCCGCCGCCCACCTGCTCGACCAAGAAGACGGGTTTATGAGCGAATTGACGCCGCACGAGGAACAGGTCTGCGAACGGCTGCTCCGCGAGTCGCTCGAACGCTATCCGCGCAATCGCCGGGCTCACGAAGCCCTGATCGCCCTGCTGACGACGCGGGGGGAGGAGGACGAGTCGGACGGTGATGCCGGCCGAGCACTGTTCAATGCCAAGCTGGCGTTCGTCGGCTTCTTTCCCGACCAGTATGTGCACGTGCAGGACCTGATCGATCGGTTCATCGCCGCGGGAAACTTCGCCAGGGCCGAGCCGCTGGTGAAGAGCCTCATCGATCAGCGGACGGGCGACGCGGGGTCGCGGAGTGTCGCGTGGCGGTTCGAACTCCTGAAGGCCTCGGCGCTCGCGGCTACGGATGACTTGCTCGCGCAGGCCCGAACGGCACTCGAGGCGTCTATCGCCGCATGGCCCAACTGGATCCCCCGCCTGTGGATTCCATTCCTCGAGGCGGCGCTGCGGCTCCGCGAGGGGGACGAGGCCGGGTACACGGCGGCGGTCGACGCCGGCCGCCGGGAGTCTCCGGACGCCTTGTCGAGCGACGTGATGCTCCATGAGGCGCTCGTGCGCATGAAGTGCCCGACGGAACGAATCGAGCCGATCCGGATGAGGATTCGCCAAGCCGCAAAGGATGTTGCGATCGACTCCCCCGTCGGTCCACTGGCGAACGCCGCCTGCTTCTTCATGGAACTCGAGCGCTGCGGAATCCCTCTCGATGACGACGCTCATCCCGCGTTTTCCATCGGCGGGGCCTTCGCGCGGCGACTTGGGCAGGACGGCAAGAGCACACTGGGCAGCCTCATCGGCCGGACGAGCGGTCTGCCGGTGGACGATCCCGGGTTCTGGGCCGCATTCCGCTGGCTCGCGAACCACGATTTCTTCGGCGTGGTGAAACCCAGACGAGAGCCCAAGGGCATCGCCCGGCTGGCCGACCGCCAACCCCGGGCGGCCGCGGAGGTTCTCGAGTGGCTCACTCGGACCTCACCCGACTCGCTGACGACCCGCAAGGCAGGGAAACGATTGACACTCGTGGAGAGGTTCATCGCCACCGAGCCGAATGCGGCGATCGTCCAGCGGTTGGGTGCGATCGTCACCGCAGCCCGGGAGGCGATCGAAGAGGCTGAAAAACGCGAGCGACAGACGCGGTTTCGGATGACAGGCCGCGGCTTTCCGCCGCCAGAGTACGCTCGCAGTCCGTCCGATCTGCCCCCCTTCCTGCAAATCATCCTCGACCGCGGCGGCCCGGACGCACTGGCTGAATTGGTGCCCCTGTTAGTTGGGCCGCGGAACGAAAGAACCGCCAAGCGAATCGCACAACTCGCCGCTCGCCTGGGGATCTCGAAGTCGCAGATGATCGATTTGTTGGAACCTTGACCCTATCTGCGGCGGCCACCGCATCGGCGGCCTCCCTTGACCGGAGCGTTCACGACATGGCCGACGACATGCTGATCAACGGGCTTCCACCGGCGGCCCATCTCGTGCTCGGACTGGCCACGACGGCCACGCCGGAAGAGGCCCGCGCCGCGTATCTCGAGGCCGTCAGGCGACATCCACCCGACCGCGAACCCGAGAGGTTTCGGGAATTGCACACCGCCATGCAGGCTTTCTGCGACCCACTGCCGCTTGCCGAGTCGGCCTTCCGGGTGCCGCGCCTGCGGTCCGACCTCAAGGCAATCATCGCGGCCGCAGCCGCACGGCCTCCACGGCTGCCCGCGCGGGTGCTCCTGGCGCTCGGCAACGTCCCGCAGGATGGCGAGAGATGAGCAGCGAGACGATCGATCGCGGGCCGGAGGACGAGGCCGACCTGATCGGCGCGGCGGACATCGTCGCCGCGTTCACCGCGCTGCGGCACGAACTCAAACTCCAAGTCAGGGCGGGCCGAGACCTGGCCGCCGGGCTGGAGGGCCTTGTGGACGGCTGTCTCGATCAACGCCTCGGCGCCGTGACCGACCGGCTGTCGCGCTTGGAAACCACGCTCCAGGCGGTCGCCGGCGACGCTGCGGCCCGGCCGGCGGCGGGCGGCAGCACGGAGGCGATCCGCCCGTTGGCTGCGGCACTCGCTGAAGTCGAAGAAAGCCTGGAGCGGGCCGTCGTCGCCATCGCCACCGAGGCCGAAGCCATGGGCTGCGTCGCGACCGATACCGACCAGGAACCAGACCGCGAAACCGCCTGCGTGGAACCGCCGGACCCGGCCGCAGCCTGGGATTCCTGCCTCGTCGAATCATCGTGGCTGGTGCGAACACTTGCCGCCCGACTCGTCGCCCGCCTGCGGCAGATCTTCGACTCGCACCTGGAGCGGGCCGCGTGGGACGGTGAGCGGCGTACCGCCATGAATCGGGCGGCCGTGGCCGCGGCCGCCACGTCGCTCGCAGACGCGGGACAGGGGCTCGAACTCGTGCTCGTGAGGACGCGGCGGCTCATGGAGCAGGCGGGGCTCAGACGGATCGACGTCCTGCACCAGCCATTCGACGGGGAACAGATGCGGGCGATCGACATCACGGCTGATCCGGCGGTGCCAGAGGGGCACGTGGCCAGGCAGTTCCGACCCGGATATCTGCTGCACGGCATGGTGCTGCGGCCGGCCGAGGTCGGAGTGTCCCGTTGCTCGTGAGAGAGAGGAGTGTCCATATCATGGAGCGGTCAGAGCGTATGCACGCCACGACGGACGACTCGCCGGTGATCGGCATCGACCTGGGGACGACGAACAGCGTCGTCGCCATCTCCATCGACGGGCGCGTGCGGGTGCTCCAGGAAGACGGCACGCCCCTGGTGCCGTCGGTCGTCGGCGTCGGAGCCGACGGCCGCCTGCTCGTGGGGCAATCCGCCCGCAACCAACTGGCGGCCTTTCCGGACCGCACGATCGCCTCCGTCAAGCGGCGGATGGGCCAGGCGGTAACGCTCCCCATGGCCGGCACCTCCTACACGCCGCAGGAGATCAGCAGCGTCATTCTGCAAGCGCTCAAGGCTCGTGCCGAACGCGCCCTCGGCCGACCGGTGAGCCGCGCCGTGATCACGGTGCCCGCGTTCTTCAACGAGCCGCAACGCCAGGCCACGCTGGAGGCAGGGCGGCTCGCCGGGCTTACCGTCGAGCGGATCATCAACGAGCCGACCGCCGCCAGTCTCGTCTACCACGCCGGCTCCGACGACCGTCGGCACGTGATCGTCTACGACCTCGGCGGCGGCACGTTCGACGTGTCAATCGTGCGAACCGAGCAGGGCGTCGTCGAGGTGCTCTCCAGCAAGGGAGACACGAAACTCGGCGGCGACGACTTCGACGACCTGCTGGCCAGGCATGTCGCCGGTCGATTCCTGCAGGAGCATGGCTACGACCTCATGGCCGACGGGGGCACCCGCTGGCGACTGCTCACCGCCTGCGAACGGGCCAAATGCGAGCTTTCGACGGCCGCGACGGCACGGATCGTCGAAGAGTTCATCGCCACGATCAAGGGGCGACAGGTCAGCCTCGACGTCGAGGTCAGCCGCACCGAGTACGAGCGCCTCATCCGCTCACTCGTGGATCGCACGATCGCCTGCGTAGACATGGCGATCATCGATGCCGGGCTGACGCTCTCCTGGATCGACGAGTTGCTCCTCGTCGGTGGCTCGACCCGCACGCCGCTCGTGCAATCTCGCCTCCGCGAGGAATTCCGCCGCGAGCCCCGGTGGAGCGTCGATCCCGATCTCGCCGTGGCGCTCGGGGCGGCCACGCAGGCCGCGGCGATCGCGGGTCAGGCCACCGGCCCGGTGCTCGTCGATGTCGCCACGCACACGCTGGGGATCGCGGCCGTAAACGACGGCCCCCACGGTGAGCACGTCGCCTTCTGCCCGATCCTGCGCCGCAACTCGCCGCTTCCAGCGCGCTACGAGGATCTCTTTTTCACGCACGACGACACGCAGGACGTGGCCGTCATCCAGGTGTTCCAGGGAGAAAGCGAGCGGCTCGAGGAGAACCACGAGATCGGTCGCTTCGTGCTCGAGGGGCTCAATGCCTCGTCCGATTGCGATGGCCGGATCCTCGTACGGTTCGAACTCTCGCTCGACGGCACGCTCGAAGTCACGGCCATCGAGAGCATGTCCGGCATCTCGCAGCGACTGGCGATCGTCGATGCGCTCTCCGACTTGAAGCTGAACCGAGCGGCGGGGGCGGCCGAGCGACTCGGGCGACTGACCGGTTTCGCGCCACCGATCCAGGCGCCGACGGCCGACGTTTCCGGGGCCGCGGACGGAACCGGCCGAGACGACCCGCACGCCGCGATCCTGCACCGGGCCCGGCAGGCCCTGCCGGCACTCGGCCCGGAGGATGCGGCCGACGTGGAACGACTCTTGCAACTGATCAACGAGGCGCGGGCCGCGGACGACGAGCCGCTCCTCAGTGGGCTCGTTGCCGAGCTCGACGACCTGCTCTTCTATGCTGCCGGCTGACTGGAGCACCGTCACGCAGCATGCACGCCGACATTCATCCGGACGCAGGACTCACGATCCAATGCCCGGTCTGCCGGGCGGTTCAGCCCGCGCGGCCGGCCTGCCGCCGTTGTCACGCCGATCTGGCGTTGTTCATTCGCACGAGCGACAGCAGCCGCACGGCGAAACGGCGGCTGGAGAAGGCCATTGCCGCCGGTGACGCAGACGCGCAGGCCCGGCTGCGTGCCTACCTGCGCTGGCTTGACGGGTGACCCGGGTCTTCGGCCAGCGCCCGGGCGACGAACACGTCAGCGGCGATGTTCGCCTCGGAGAGCAGCGTGTAGTTGCCGGACACCGCATGAATGCGGCGGGCCAGGTCGGCGTCGAAGCAGCGGAGCACCAGCCGCAGCGGATCGCCATTGCGGCTCGACTCGGCCACCGACTGCGCCGTGAGGCCGATCTCGAGATTCAGGGCGTCGTTGCTCGTGCAGGCGATGAGCGCCCTGGCCCGCTCGATGCCGGCGCGGTGCAGGATCACGGGCCGCGTCGCATCCCCCACGATCACGGGGCAGCGGGGATTCGTCTCGCGGTGGAGCTCGTCGTCGGCCTGGGGATCGATCACGACCACGAGACTGCCGCGGTCGTAGAGATCGCGGGCCACGGCCGTGCCGACCGAGCCCAGCCCGCACACCACCACGTGGTTTCTCAGTCGGCGGGCCCGAAACTCATTTCGCAGGCGATCGGCGGTGCCGGTGACGACGAACACGGCCAGCAGCGACGCCGTCAGCGCGATCAGGAGCACGCCGGCGAACATCAGCCCCACGCCGAAGACCTTCAGCCACGCAGGCGCCTCGAGCAGATTGATGTCGCCGAAGCCGACCGTCGTGACGACCGTGGTCGCGAAGTACGTGGCATCGATCCAGGAAAGGCCGAGCGTATGACGAAACACCACGATCGCCGTGGCATAGATGCCCACGAGCAGCAGCGGGATCGCCAGAAATTCGGTGCGGATCGGCCGCCGGGGAAGCCGAATGCGGCGGTCGGCAGGCGATGGTGCGGCGGCCGAGGGGGCAGCCAGAGCCGCCTCGACGAATGCGTCGGCGGCGAGGTCGGCCGGGGCGAGCGCGGCGGCGATCCCGAAGTCGGCTTCGAAACGCCGCGAGAGCTGCGGCTGCGAATGCCGCATCACGACGCGGACGTGCGACGATTCGCCGCGGATCTCGAGCGCCGTCTCGAGGTTGTCGACGTCACTCGCGCTCGTGAGCACGACAGCCTTGGCGCTCACGACGTCGGCCTCGCGGCGGGCCGACGGCGTGCGAAAATCCCCCGTGACCATTCGTGCGCCGGCCGTGGTGGCCCGCTCGATCCGCTCCGGGCTCGTACTCTCGTCGGAGATGACCGTCACCCGGCAGCCACGGCCCCGCAGCGCCTCCACGACCTGGAGGCCGAATCGACCGAGTCCGCATACGACGACGTCACGCATGGCGGGGAGTATACGCGGCCCCGGACGAACGCCATTTCGTCTCGTCGACCATCTTCTATGGCGGACATGTCGATCGGGCGAGACTCACGGTTCACCAGTCGAAGATCGCCTTCGGCACCCGTTGCGGCCGTGAGTGTTGTCACGTCCCCATCGATGTACCCATGACGTTCGTGTGTCGACGAGAACGGGGCGGGAGCTTGCCGGCCCCCCAAGCCGCTGTCAGGCTCGAATCCGTTCGACCTTGCCCACCACGACGCCGTAGCAGATGGCACCGGCGAGGGCCGTGGCGGCGATGAACGTGATCGCCGGGGCGAAGTCTCCCCCCTTCACGAGCTGGCCGATCACGATCGGCACGCCCACGCTCGCGAGGTTGCCCACGAAGTTGAACATCCCGCCGGTCAGCCCCAGAAGCCGCTCCGGCGCGATCGCCGACACGAGCGACCAGGTGATGGAGGCCAGGCCGTTGCCGAAGAAGGCCAGCGAGAGAAACAAGATCACGAGCGCCGGGCTCTCGACGTAGTTCGCCCCGATGATACTCGACGAGATCAAGAGGCCCGTGATGATCGGCAGCTTGCGGGCCAGCCCCAGCGACCAGCCGGAGCGGACGAGCCGGTCGGAGAGCAGCCCGGAACAGTTGACTCCGACGAACGCGGCCAGGAACGGCACGGCCCCGAGGAGGCCCGCCTTGATGAAGTCCATTCCGCGGAAATCGACGAGGTAGGTGGGGAACCAGGTCAGGAAAAACCAGAGCGTGGAGGTGAGGCAGAACTGACCGAGGTAGAGCCCCCAGAGCTTGCGCTGGGAGAGCACCGTGGCCAGATCGGCCCAGTGGAAGCCGCCGCCTGCCTTCTTCTGCTTCGCGGCCAGATCGACGAAGCCGCCGCCGTCACGGATCAGGGCGATCTCGGCCGCGTTCGCCGCCCGGCTCTCCGTCGGCTCACGGTAGAGGCCATACCACACCGCCGCCCAGAGCACGCCCACGCCCCCCGTGACGAGAAACACCATCTGCCAGCCGAACGCGTTTTGCAGGGCGTAGAGCAAGGGGGAGAGAAAGGCGAGGCCCACGAACTGGCCGGAGGTGTAGAAGCCGACGGCGGTGGCCCGCTCCCGCTCCGGAAACCACGTCGTGACCACGCGGCTGTTGATCGGATATGACGGTGCCTCGAGCGCTCCCACGAGCAGCCGCAGGCCGATCAGCCCCGCCACGCTCCCCACGAAGCCCAGGCCGATCGTCGCGAGCGACCAGAGGGCGATGGCAACGGGATAGAGCACGCGCGGTGGAATGCGATCGACAAGCCAGCCGCCGGGCACCTGCAGGGCAGCGTAGGTCCAGCCGAAGGCGGCCAGAATCCAGCCCTTCTGGGCGTCATCGAACCCGAGGTCCTTGGCAAGCTGCGGGGCCGCCACCGAAAGATTGGCCCGGTCGAGGTAGTTGATCACCACCGACACGAACAGCAGCACCGCGACGAGATAGCGGGCCCGTGTCGGCTGTGCCGTCGTCGTACGTCCGTCGCTCATCGTGTGCCGCGGTCCCATCTGGTGGATCGTTGCCTGAGGGCCATGCCTGGACACGCCTTCGCCATCGGGCGATTACGTCCGGCCAAAGTACCGCACGGCTTCAAGGCCCTTGAAATCCTCGTCGAGTGTCCAGGCAGTCGCACCCTGCTCGCGGGACGGTGACATCGACCATGCGACCGGGCTGCATCGCCGCCGCACCCCGGGCCGCCCGCGGACGCTGCGGGGAATCAAGACTTGGAATGTCGGCACAATTGTGACCACGAGCATGACGACGCATCAATCGATAGAGGGAACGGACAATTCAGGTATAATCCATGGGTGTTCGGAACAGAAGCTCGACAGCTTCCCCGCGTTTCGTTCCCCGCGTTTCGTTTCAGGGAGATTTGCCGTGACCTCGCCCCGCCCCGACGCCCACGTCTCGTCGTCAACCCGCCGCACGTTTCTCGGCACCGCCGGGCAGATGGCTGCCGTTGCCGGTGGCCTCGCCGCCGCGGCCCGCGGCGATGAGCCGGCGCGGGAAAAGCCGCCGGCGGTGCAGCCCGGTGGCAGCGACGAGATCCGCCTCGCCCTCATCGGCTGCGGCGGTCGGGGCGCGGGTGCTGCGGCCGACGCCCTCTCGGTGACCTCCGCACCGATGAAGATGTTCACGATGTGCGACATCTTCCCGCAGAACATCGAAGTCCGCCACAAGGCGCTCGTGGAGCAGTTCAAGGACCATGTGGACGTGCCGAACGAGCGGAAGTTCGTCGGCTTCGAGGCCTACAAGCAGGCCATGGACGCCCTGCGGCCCGGCGACATCGCGATCCTCACCACGCCCCCGGCCTTCCGGGCACCGATGTTTCGCTACGCGATCGAGAAGGGGCTGAACGTATTCATGGAGAAGCCGATCGCGGTCGATGGGCCGAGCGCCCGCCGGATCATCGAGCTTTCCGCCCTCGCCGACGCCAAGAACCTGAAGGTGGGCGTGGGCCTCATGGCCCGCCACAACAGCGCCCGCCAGGAACTGTTCCAGCAGCTCCGCGACGGGGCCGCCGGCGACATCATCACGCTCCGCGGCTACCGGATGCAGCCGGCCGTGCAGGGCTGGGATCTTTTCCCCGGGCCGCCCGAGGACATGACCGAACTGCAGTGGCAGGTGAAGCGGTTCCACTGCTTCCTCTGGGCCAGCGGCGGCATCTACAGCGACTACTACATTCACCACATCGACGAAGCCTGCTGGATGAAGGACGCCTGGCCGGTGAAGGCCGAGGCCAACGGCGGCCGCCAGATGCGGGCCAAGATCGACGACCAGAACTTCGACAACTATTCCGTGGAGTACACGTTCGCGGACGGCACGAAATTCTTCTACTTCGGCCGCACGATCCCGAAGGCGGAGTCGAAGTTCGGACTCTTCGGCCACGGCTCGAAGCATGCCTTCCAGATCTCCGGCAACGGACACCACCCGGCCCGGTCGGCGATCTTCAAAGGTCAGGAGATCGACACCAAGAACACGGTGTGGACGGCCAACAAGAGCGAGACGCAGCCCTACCGCCAGGAGTGGATCGACCTGGTCGAGGCCGTCGTGAAGAACACGCCCTACAACGAGGCCGTCCGTGGTGCCCAGGCGAGCCTCGTGACGGCGATGGGGCGGTTCGCGGCCCACACCGGCCAGCCCGTCACCTACGACGAGATGCTCAACTGCGCCGACGACCTCACGGCGGGCATCGAGTCGCTGACCGACTCGTCGCCGGCGCCGCTCCTGGCCAACGCGGACGGCACGTACCCGGTGCCGTATCCGGGCAAGTACAAGTTCGAGTATCGGGATTGAGGCAGCCTGCATCCCGGCAGCGGCGCGGCCGCCGGCCAGCCGGGGTTTTCGGGCGTGGCCCGGCGGATGCGGTTGGCCGTGTGGCGGGCGAGATCGGGAGCGACCGGCCGCCGCTTCCGCACGCCGCCGGCGGTGGGGCGCGGTCGCACGACCGCCCCCTGCACGCCCCCTGGGCTCTTGAGCCCTGGGAGCAAAACCGAGGCCTCGGGCATCCGCTTCACAGGAAATCAGCTGGCCAGATGATCTGCATGCCCCTGAAGTTTTTCAGAGGCAGCAGATGACGTTGATCTCCCGTCTCCACGAACGAGGCGTCGCCGACCACACCGCACTCGAGAACCTTGTCATCATCCGGGTCGCCGATCACCGCCGAGAGCTGCCCCGTGATCGGAACCAGCGAGAGAAACGACAGCAGATACGCCAGGCACTCGGTAATCCGGTCGCTTTCGAGTGCCAGCTCGCGGTGCAGCACATCGGCAAGCTCCTCGAGGATCGGCGGGCAGGTGAGCCCCTTCACGCGTCCGGTGCGTGCCATTTCCACGCAGTGAAACGGCGGCCCCTGCCACAACAGCCCGGAAAGCAGCACGTTCGTGTCGAACACCGCTACGATCGGCACGAGCGACTCTCGTGGATCAAATCATCGACAAATCGCTCGCGGGCCTCGTCCGAGAGCGCCTCCCACGCGACGCCTCGCGATTCGCAGGCCGCCCGAATGGCCGCGGCGAGGACGTGGCTTCGTGCCGGTACCCCGGCCACCAGCCCCTCGACCAACACGGCGATCGCCTTTCGCCGCTCGGCAAGCGGTAGCTGCTGAACCAACTCGATGACTTGGTCAGACGTGAGATCAACGGATGGCATGGCGCCAACCTGTGTCGTACAGGTTCCACGACTGCCGCCGATGATACCCCCCGCGGCAGCCGTGCCGGCCCTGCGGCCTGTGCAGCGCCCTTCGACGCGCCGCGTATACAGCGTGGGCCCGCAGCGATGCCGCACTCCGTACGGTCATGAACTGAGGCTGTGAGAACTTGGGGACGTTCTGAAAAGCGCCGACGGTCGCCGCCGTGCGATGCGTGTCAGGCGCGCCGCAGCCTCTCCGCGAGGCCGGTGGCGCGGCGGATCGGCCTCTTGATGGCCGCCTCGATCACCTCCCGCGAGCCGACGATGGTCACCGTGTCGCGAGCCCGCGTCACGCCGGTGTAGAGCAGTTCCCGCGTGAGGATCCGGCTCGGCTTCTCGGGGAGCACGACGATCGCGTGGCCGTACTCCGAGCCCTGGCTCTTGTGGATCGTGAGCGCGTGGACGGTTTCGACGTCCTCGAGCCGCGAGACGGGGACGCGGCGTGGCTCCTTGCCGGTCGGGAATCCGGCGTCCAGGCGATCCTCGCCCGCCACGGGAACGACGACGCCGACATCGCCATTGTTGAGACCGAGGGCCCGGTTGTTCCGCGTCACCATGATCGGGCGGCCGAGATACCACGGCGAACCGCCTGAAACCGACAGCTTGCGCTCGACGAGCGCGTTCCAGCCCGCGACGCCCGATGTGCCGGAGCGATGGGCGCAGAGCACCTGGAGGGTCTTCTGAAAATCCACCGCGGCCTTCAGATCGCCAGACTCCACGAGCCGACCGAGCTCCCGGGCGTGATCCACGACCTCGGCCTCGAGATCCCGGGCAGCCTTCGTGCCGGGCCTGATCCAGCGGACGTGGTCGGGCTTCGGTGGTGGTTCGCCCACGGCAGGCGGTGGTGGCGTCCACCGGCCTTCGAGCACGTCGAACGCCTGGGCGACGCCGGCCTCGCCGAGCAGGATCGCATCGGCGAGAGCACCGATCCGCAGGCCGAAGCGATGACGAATGGTGAGCGTGTGGGTGCGGCTCGCGAGCCTCGCTCCGGCCTTGCCCGCGGCGGCGATGTCGCCGAGCACGGAACCCGCATCGACGCTCGCGAGCTGGTCGGGGTCGCCGACGAGCAGGAGCTGCGTGTCGGGCCCGAGCGCGGCCAACAGGTGATGCATCAGCGAACTCGAGAGCATCGAGGCCTCGTCCACCACCACGAAGTCGTAGTCGAGCCGCGTGGTGGCGTTGAACTTGTAGCGCGGCGCACCGAATGGCCGATAGCCGACGAGCATATGGATCGTCTGCGGCGAGAGTTCGTCGACCTTCTGGCGAACGGCCGGCGCTGCATTCCGCACTTCGGCGGGAGCGTCGGGATCGTGCAGCCGGCTTTGCAGGGCCTCCGCCATGCGGGCGGCAGCCTTGCCGGTCGGGGCGGCGAGGGCGACCCGCGTTTCAGGTTTCAACCGGATCAGTTCGATCAGCCGCTTCGCCACCTCCGTGGTCTTGCCGGTGCCGGGGCCGCCGAGCAGGATCTCGACGTCGTGGCCGGAATCGCCGACGAGCCGCTCGGCGATTTTTTCCTCCTCGTAGTGACACCGACCGAGATACAGCCGGTTGCCGTCGCGGACGAACGGCGTCCTGCCGCCGGGCTCGCCGACGAGCGGCCCAGCGGTGTCGAGTACCAGCTTCCACTCATTCTCGTTCTCGGTCGTGGGCCAGTCTGGGGCCGTGGCTTCCCCGAGTTCGACGTCTGCGACCAGCGTTGCGACCTGATCGAGGAACACGCAGGTGTGGCCATCGCGGGGCGCCCGCATGGCCAGGCAGAGAGCCACCCAGCAGCGGACGTCGGCTGGAGGCTCCTGCCCGGCACGGGCCGCCATGCCGACAAGCGTCGCGACCGCCGAGACATCTTCCACCCCGAAAACCCGCGCGGCCACGTAGGAAGAGAGCGCAGCGGGAGCGCCTTCGGGGAGCGGCTCGGCAGGTTTCGCGGTCTTCTTTGCGGTTGCGGTCGTCGCCTGCTCGTTCATGTCCACTCTCCCGGGAGATCACCCGCAAACAGGTCGCTCAGCCGCTTCCAGATGCCCGGATGCGGCTTCCACGAGAAGACGCCGTACCGGTGGCCCGCGGCGTCGGCAGGCGTGTCCGGCCCCTGCATCCCGCGGACGAACGCATAGACGATTCCCGCGATGCATTCGCCCGGATCCCAGCCGGCGGGCTTGCGCCGCCCCAACCGCCAGCGGAGCATCCGCCACGCAGCCGTGCCGTAGACGAGCGACTGGAGCGGATAATCGTGAGCCGCCATCGCCGCCACGAGCCGCCGCGGCTCATAGGCGGCCATCGGCACCGGGTCGTCGCGCTCGTGCAACCGGTTGGTCTTGTAGTCGGCGATGATCAAACGCGGGTCGTCGGCCGGGCGTTCGGGCACGCGCAGGAGCGCATCGATCGACCCGTTGATGAGCCCGGCGAGCGGCACGTCATACGACCGTCCTGAGAGCCGCTCGGCGTAGCGTTCGAGGGGATGGCCGGCTTCGAGAAACTCTCGCAGCACATGGCCGACATGCCTGGCCTTCACGCGGCTCGAGAGCGGCGGCAGGGCCATCTCGAACCGGAGTTCCACGAGGCGATCGGTTCGCGGAAACGAGGCGAAGCGGAGGTTTCGATACTCCGCGTCGGCAGGGCCCCCGAACGGCGTCTCGAGCGCGCCTGTGACCAGGGACGTGATGTTCGGGAGATGGGGAAGGAGATACGCCGACGTCGCAACGTCGTACACGATCGTTTCCACCTCGGCGGCGAGCGCCGCCGGTCCGGCGCCGGCCTGCGGGTCGATCTGCTCGAAAATCCTGTGGACGACGTCGCCGAAGGCCGGGCCGGCAGGCAGGTCGGTGAATGTGAACCGAGCGAGGTCGGGGGCCGCCGCGGCCGGATCGGGCTCGCTCGGGGCCTCGGCTTCCACGAGAGCCGTCTCATCCGTCGCGATGGCCGTCGTCACGACATCCTCGTCGTGGCCGCGGCCGACCTCGGCGTGCGGATCGCCGGCGGCACGGGCCACCCACTTCGTGATGTCGGAATACGACGTGCGCCGATAGGTCTGGACCACCGGTGGCGGCAACGGCGCCGAGACGAGCTTCGCGGTGTTGCCGGCCGCTTCAGGTGATGTCCACGCTGTCGTGGCCGGCAGGTCGGCCACGGCCCGGACCGCGATCGTCGCCACGGCGTCGCCGGTGACGTCGGCCGGCCCGTCGGGGGCATGGGGCATGACTTTGCCCAGCAGCTTCTCTCGCCATCCGTCGCCCCGCACCACGCACAGATGGTGCTCTGCCCGCGTCGCGGCGACGTAGATGAGCCGTTTGATTTCATCCTTGTCCGCAGCACGTGCCGCCGTTTTCGCCGCGTCGCTCGCCCCGACGTTTTGGACCGCGTCCCCGACGTCGAGCAACCGCTTCCCCTTGTCGTGAAAAATCGGGGCGTTGCCCGTGCCATTCGAACTCGTCCAGTGATCCACGACGATCACGCAGGGGAACTGCAGCCCCTTGGCCGAGTGGACGGTCATGATTCTCACCGCGTCGGCGTCGCTTTCGACGCGGCGACTCACGAGATCCGACATGTCGCTCTTGGCGGCGAGGGCGGCAAAGTGCTCGAGCATCTCCCGGGCGTGGCAGCCTTCGCCGCCTGCCGCTTCGTGGAGCACCTCGGCGAGGTGGGAAAAATCGACGATCCGCCGCTCCCCCGCGCGGCCCTGCGCGATCCTCGTGGCGATCGCCTCGTCGTTCATGATCTCGGTGGCCAGCGCCGCCACGCCCTTCTTCTGGAGCACGGCATGGAAGCTGGCCACGCGGTCCTGCACCTGCTGGAGAATCGCCTCATCGAGCGTGCCGACCGTTTCGAGCGGGTGCCCGAAGAAAATCGTGGCTGCCACCCGCCGGGCCCGGCCCGCGTCGCTCGGCCGCTCCATCGCCTCGAGCAGGACGCGGAGATCGGCGGCCATCTCGCCCGACATCACGCTCGCCGTGCCCGTCGTCACGGCCGGAATGGCGAGGTCGTGATCCCCAAGCCGCTTGGCGATCGCCGCGCCCTTGGCGTTCGACTTCACGAGGACACATACCTCGCCCGGCCGAAAGGGCCGGGGAGCAGCACCATCGTCGGGACGGAAGGCCGGCACGGAGACCATCTCGTACACCTTCCGCACCGCCGCTGCGACGATCGACGTGGCGCCGGCGTTCAGATACTCGACCGGCCTCAGGCCCTCGAGCCGCGACTGCTCGCGACCCGGGGCCAGATCGACCGTGCGATACTTGATTCCCGGTCCGAACTCGACACCCTGCATGACGGCGTTGAGGCCGTCCAGAAGCGGCCCGTCAGATCGGCGGTTGACCGAGAGCGTGCGGTGCGGCTTTTGACCATCGGCTTCGGGCGGCACGCCGTCCTGGGCGTGATCGATGTAGGCCGCCACGTCGGCACCGCGAAACCGGTAGATCGCCTGCTTCGGGTCACCGACCGACAAGAGCACCCGGTCGCCGTCGCCCGGAAAGATCGCGTGCAGGAATTCCCATTGCACGCGGTTGGTGTCCTGGGCCTCGTCCACGATCCCGAGCTTGAACTTCGCCCTTAAAGTCTTGACGAAAGCCTGCTTGCCCGCCTTACTCGCCGTCGAATCGCCTTCCTGCTCGGTCACCTCTTCCCATGCTCGCACGAGCAGGTCGTCGTAGCTGGGGGTCGATCGCATCCGCTCCCGGACCCGGGCAGCGCAGCCCTTCACGAGGTCCGGCAGACGTGTGAGCAGGGCGAGTTGCTCGGGCGTGCGGCCGGCGGGATCGAACCATGGCTCGACGAACGGGTCTCCCAGCCGCAGGCGCACGAGCTTGCGGAGGTTGTTTTCCTCCCACTGCCTGCCCGCGAGCGTCTCGCTGACGAGCGTGTCGTTGATCACCTCGTCGAGGACGCGGTCGCGGAGTTCCTCGTCCCCCGTGTCGGCCGCCGGGACGCCGGCGAGCCGCAGCACCCGCGCGCAGACGGTGTGGATCGTGCCGATGACCGCGGTGTCGAACTCCGCCGCTGCCCGTTCGAGCCGTCGGGCGAGATCCGGCTTGTCGATCCGCTGGTGCAACCAGGCGTCCAGATCATCGGTGCGGTAGCCCGGCGGCGGCTGTTTGCCGCGGAGCAACTGCGCCGACACGACAAGCCGCCCGCGGATCCGCTCGCGGAGTTCGGCCGCGGCGTTGCGGGTGAACGTCGTGACGAGCACCTCGCCGATCCGCAAGTCCTCGCGGGTGGCGATCTGCCGGGCGACATACTGGGCGACCACATGGGTCTTCCCCGTGCCGGCGCTCGCCTCGATGAGCGTGCCGTTGGGCAGGTCGGCGGCGGTGATGTCGAAGTGGCCGTTCATTGGAGGCGATAGACCCCGCCTTGAGAATTGAGTGTCAGCGTCGCTTTGTAGCGATCGAGAAAAAATCGCTCGGCGGCTTCCGCCGCGAATAAGTCCGTGTATGTGGGCGTCATCCCATACGCGATCGCCTCCCGGGATCGGGCATAACCCGCCTGTCCCGCGCCGTGATTCTTGGCACTCACAAAGCTGTCAAACTTCTCTTCCCGTTCATCCGGCTTGGTGTTTCGCAGGCCGAAGAGACCTCTGCGACCCGCCAGCGCCTCGAGAGTAAGGTCGCACCACATGGCGAGCCTGTCCCGGGGATCGATGCCATCGGCGAGGCCGACTTTCCGAATCTGACACGGCTCGACGGGCTTTGGCGTCTTGGCTTTCGTCAATGCGCCTGGCTTCCAGTCATCGTGACGAGCGACGACCTGTGCCGTGGCGACCGTGATGGATTTCGCGATCTCCGGGTCGGCCAAGGCGGCCACGAGGTGGATCGCGGCGCGGTGCAGCGGATGCCCGTACGCGTCGCTGCCACCCTTGCTCGCCCGGACCATCACGAGCGGGTGGCCGGAGTGTCCGCTGAGCAGGATCTCACCCTCGACGATGACGTTCTCGAGTTCAATTCGTACCTGCTGCGCCTGCCCACCCACGAGTGGAATCGGCGGATCGTGTTTCCCGGCGACGTTGATCATTCCATCCACGAGTTTCTCGATCTCGGCAAGTTGCAGTTCGCCGAGTTGCCCGAACGGCAGCCTCCCGCTGATTCGCTTCGCCTTCTTCCAGTCCGCCACCTTTCGAGGGAGATCCGGCTGCCGCGGGTCAGCCTTGAGTGCCAGCAGCTCCATCACGAGTTCACGAAACTCCCTGCCCGGCAGGGTAAGCGGCAGCGTCGCGGGCGTAGGCTCGTCGTCATCGCGCCACGTGTTGATGCCGAGCGTGGTTTCAAGGAACAGCCGTAGCGGATCGTCGGCCAGCATCTCCAGCATCTCGAGGGTGACGACTGGCTTGTCCTTCGGCACGACCACCGCCGCGGCCCCGCCGGCCGGCCGCCAAGACGCTTTCGGCTCCGACTCTTTCGGCTCCAACCCAACCACCCTGGCCACCTGCGCTGCGGTCGCGTCGTGGCTCCACGCCGCGTCGGGCGTCACCCCGCCCGTCGCGGCCGCGAGAAAATTGCGGCGGCTCAGCTGGTGGCGCGGGTGCTCGATCTCGATCCCCGAGGGCCTGTCGAGCCGCTCGCGGGCCGCACCGTGCCGCACCGCGAAATCGACGAGCTCCGCCAGCGGCGTCACGAGCGGCACCGGCTCGTTGGTCCTCACGTTGCGGCCGTTGCAGGTGATCACGAGCCGCTCGCCGGCCGCGAGCAGGCAGTCGAGCAGGGCCCGCCGCTCGTCGGTGCGCGGATCGACGTCGCCCAGGAGCTGCTGCCGCGTCACGAGGTCATCGCCGTCGGCTTCCGCGGTGCCCACCGCGCCGTCGTCGTAGCCGACCACACAGATCACCTTGAAGGGCACGCCCCGCAGCGGCACCATCGAGGTCGCCATGATCGCACCGGTGCGGAACGACTGCCGGGCCGACTTCTCGTCGAACCAGGTCGTGAGCAGCTCGCGGACGTCGCCAAAGGGAACCTCCGCTTGCTCCGCGGCGGTGCCCGCCGCGGCCTGTCGCAGCCGGCGGAGCTGGGCAAGCGGCTCTCCCAGGTCGCGGCACTCGGTGCCGCAGAGCCCGAGGAGGCCGGTTTCGATGGCGACGCTCCAACCAGCGACCGACCGCGGCGTGTGCGCCGCCGTCTCGAGCGTCCGAATCACGTCGAGGATCCGCACGAGCTTCGTGATCGACGCAAGGTCGGCAGGGTCGAGTTGGTCGAGCGGCACGACGCCGCCAAGTTCCGGCGCGGCAGGGGCGTCGGGGAGCGACACACCGAGCAGCATCCGCTCGAGCCCGAGGGCCCAGGTGTGGACCGTCGGATGCGTCGGCAGCGCCAGCCCCTGGCCGTCGCGGTGTCCCGCGTCGAGCCCCCAGCGGATCGCCGTCCGCTCGGCGAGGTCGCCCCAGAATGCGACGGTGTCGTCGTCGATGCCGAATCGCTCCCGCACGAGCGGATGCCCGGCCACTCCAAGCACGTCGTCGATCGAGCACCGCGAGCCGGGAAGGGCGAGGAGAGCGACGAGCAGTTCCGCGGCCTCGCTGAGTTCGCAGAGGCCGCGGTCGGCCACGAGGAGCGGCAGCGAGACGAACCTCTCCTCGCCGTCGCCTCCGACGCCCTTCACCCGCCTCGCGAACACGGCCTCGAGCAGGGGTGCCACGCGATCCAGGCACGGGCTCACGATCACCACGTCGTGTGGCTCGAGATGCTCAATCGTGGCGAACGCTGCGAGGATCGCGTCGTGGACCACCTCCACCTGCCGTGAGAGGCTGTGGCAGCGGTGGATGAGCAGCGACCGATCGTGCGCCGGATCATGGGCGGCACGGAAAGCCTCACCGCCTTCGGCCACGGTCCGCTGCATCCTCCCGAGCAGCGTGTCTCGGAAGGCGCGGGCGACAGCCGGCCGCAGCCGCTGCGCGGGCAAGCCCCGTGCGGCGACCATGTCCTGCACGTCACGGGTGCCGGAAAGCCACGCCGACGGGAGTGGGTCGACTCCATCGGACAATTCCGGGTCGGGATTTTTCTGCAGCGGGAAGTCTTTGAGCTTGTCGGGGAGCGGCTCAGGCCCGGACGCGGCCCAGCGATCCTCCAATCCGGACGACGGATGGATGAGAAAGACCTCGACCTCGGTCGTCTTCGCGAGGTTTTCGAGGTTGTGCAACTGCGGCAACGACAGCGACTGCATCCCGGCGATGAAGAGCGGATCGTGTGTGTCGCCGTCCACGAGGCCACCGCGCGACGGTGGAGACGGCTCGCCGATGAGCCGACGGACGGCCCGCCAGACCTTGAACTGCCAGTCGTCGGTGTCGCGGAGCGTGGCCGGCACGGGGTGGCCGTCGCGTTGCTCGTCGTTCGCCGTGGGATTGAGGAAGCGATTTCCGTCGCCCCGCTCCCACTCCAGGATCATCGCCGGCCGACGCACGTGGTAGTTGTCGAACAGCCCGGCGATCCGCCGTGCGGAGAGCAGCGGCTCGCGCGTCACGTCGAACGGCATTTTCAGCGAAGCCGCGTCCGTTCCGGTGATCACCGCCAGCACGGCAAACGTGAGCCGGTCGAACGACCAGGGATCGGGCGCATCGGCCTCCCGGGCCGGCTGCAGGAGTGACGTGACCGTTCCCGGAAATCCCATGTCGACGTGGGCTACGACGCCGTCCTCGCGGCCGTCGGCACCGAGTTCGCGGGCCAGTCGGTCGCAGAGCCACGCCTTCGCCCCCGCCGTCGGCACCACGATCCGCGGCTTCGCGAACAGGTCGCGGTCGCGGCTCAGGAACTCGACCGCCGGTTCAAGGACGTGTTCGAACCGTTCGATGTAGCTGATCTGCAGAGACATCCTGTGTTCCTACGCTCCGTGCGCCACCTCCGCCGCGTGCCGCCAGCGGCTGGTCCATCCGCTTCGTGCTCGGCACCTCCACCCAGTCGCCGTACTGGGCCTTGACGAGTTTCTTGGCCTGCCCGGCGTCGTTAGCCTGCACGCGGGTCGTGGTCACGCCCGGCTCACCGACAGCACGTCCACCTGGCCGCCGTACTGGGCCAGGACGAGCTGCTTGGCCTGGCCTTCCGAGTTGGCGTTGACGGTGACGTAGGAGATCGAACCCTTGAACCGGATTTTGACGTTGTACGTGGTCATCGGGAGCCCTTTCAGATGCTGGTGTTCACGTTGCCAAACCTGCAGGAACATCACGACTATGGCCGAGCCGGGCAGATGCTTCACTGAGACTGGAGGTTTTGAACCGCTGCCCACCGCCGGACGTGGTGATGGGCACGATACCGCATGGACCGTCATTCAAGAAAATGTCACGGGATCCTTCGCGTGGCTGGTGCCGCAGACACGGACCGGCCGCGGATGCGGACCGACGACGCCCCGTGGAGTGGCGTTTTTCTCATCGTCGCCGCGGAGTCTCTCCGGGTCCGGCCGCCCGGCGGCTTGGGGTATGCCTCGCGCCCGGCAGTGGTCAGACCTGAGCGTCGCCGTCCGCTGCATGGCGTGGTGGCTCCCGGCCGGGGTTCGACGGCCGTTGCGAAGCCCGTGAGCCTGGGCCGGCATGCCCGCCGCTTCGAGGGCGGCCACGGCCCGCTTCAGCCGTTCCTTGACCATCGCCACCGCCTGCTCCACGCGGTCGAGCACGTCGAAACCAAACCGCACGACACTCGGGCCGGGCAGCCGCACGATGTCGTTCAAGTGATCGGTGGCCATGCCCCGAGTGCATCGCTTGGCCCGCCGTCCTGCCGACAACATATACAGGTGTATATATTTTGTCAATCCCCCGCGTGGCCTTCGTGTAGCGACCGTCCAGCGTTGCGGCACGATCGCGGGGATCAGCCGCGGAGCCCGCGCGTCGTGGACTACCGGATGCCGAGGACGTCGCGCATCGAGTAGAGGCCGGCAGGTTTGCCGACCAGGAACCGCGCGGCGGCAAGGGCGCCTCGCGCGTAGCAGTCGCGGTTGGTCGCCCGGACGTTCACGGAGAAACTCTCCCCCTCCATGCCGAAGAGGATCGTGTGCTCGCCCGGATTGTCGCCGGCGCGGACGGCGTGGTAGCCGATCTCGTCGGCCGGCCGCGCGCCGGGCCGCCCCTCGCGACCGTGCGCCGCCTTCGTCTGCCCCATCGCCTCCTGCACGATCGCGCCGAACTTCAGCGCCGTCCCGCTCGGAGAATCTTCCTTGTGCCGATGATGGCACTCGATGATCTCGACGTCGGTGCGGCCGCCTGCGCGGTGCAGAAGCCCGCCGGCCCGCGCCACGAGATCCATCGCGATGTTCACGGCCAGGCTCATGCTCGGCGACTGCAGGATCGGGATCGACTTCGCCGCGGCCGCAATGGCCGCATGCTCCTTGGCCTCGAGGCCCGTCGTGGCCACCACGAGCGGCACCTTGGCCCGCACACACGTCTCCACGATCCCCGCCACCGCCTCCGGCAGCGAGAAATCGATCACCACGTCGGCCGGACAGGTCCAGGCATCGCTCACCGTCACGCCTGCGGCGGGGATGCCGGCGAGCACGCCCGCATCGACGCCGCTCCGCGGATGACCGGCCCGCTCGATCGCGGCGACGAGCCGCCAGGGGGGCGTGTCGCTCGCCGCACAGGCGACCACCCGGCAGCCCATCCGGCCCGCGGCTCCATGCACGACCAGACGCAACGGCTCAGCCATACAGATCGATCGCCTGCACGATTTCGTCGAGGCGATTGCCCACGCTGACGGAGCGGTTGGCAAAACTCGCCCGGCTCACGCCGCGGCTGCCGAGCACCTCGTTGAAGAGTTTTTGATCGGTGGTGTGGTAGGCGACCGTGGCGGTCGGATCCTTGAGCTGATGCCCGGTGAGGATGCAGACGACGCGCTCGTCCTTGCCGATCACGCCCTCCGCCACGAGCTGCTTCGCGCCCGCGACACTGGCCGCACTGGCCGGCTCGCAGCCGAGGCCGCCGGCGCCCACCTGGGCCTTGGCGTCGAGGATCTCCTGCTCGCTCACCTCGCGGACCACGCCGTCGCACACCTCGAGGGCCCGCAGGCACTTGTTGAGGTTGACCGGGCGGTTGATCTCGATGGCACTGGCGATCGTGTCGGCCCGCTTCTTGTCGCGGTCGAGCTCGTCGTAGTAGTGGCAGGCGGGGGAGAGATCGGCCCGGCCGCCGTCCCACCGCAGCCCCCGCCGGGTGTAGAGCTCGTGGAGCGTGTTCGCGCCGGCGGCGTTGATCACGGCCAGGCGGGGCACGCGGTCGATCAGCCCGAGCTTCCGCAGTTCGGCGAAAGCCTTGCCGAAGGCGCTCGAGTTGCCGAGGTTGCCGCCGGGCACCACGATCCAGTCGGGCACCTCCCAGCCGAGCGATTCCAGCACCCGGAACATGATCGTCTTCTGCCCCTCGAGCCGGAAGGGATTGACGCTGTTCACGAGGTAGATGCCGAGCTTGCCGGAGACTTCCTTCACCCGGGCCATCGCGTCGTCGAAGTCGCCCGCGATCTGGATCGTGAGGGCCCCGTAGTCGAGCGCCTGGGAAAGCTTGCCGTAGGAGATCTTGCCGGAGCCGATGAAGATGATGCCCCGCATCAGCCGCGTGACGGCGCAGTAGACGGCCAGCGACGCGCTCGTGTTGCCGGTCGAGGCACACGCGGCACGGCGGGCCCCGATCATGCGGGCATGGGTGAAGGCCGCCGACATGCCGTTGTCTTTGAAGGAGCCCGAGGGATTGAGGCCCTCATACTGGAGGAACAGGCGGCCCGCGTTCACGCCGACATACTTCGCCACGCCGTCGGACGGCGGGCACATCGTTTGCCCCTCGCCGATCGTGACGACCGATTCCCGCGGGGCGTAGGGGAGGAGCTCGTGAAACCGCCACACGCCGCTGAAGGCGAGCGGGTCGCTGCGGCGCATCCACTTCCGCTCGAACACCTCGAACGAGGTCGGGGGCCGCAGCCGATCCCAGTCGTATTCGACGTCGAGCAAATTGCCGCACGACGGGCAGCTCGTGAGCACCTCGTCCACCGAGAACGTCGCCCGACAGGCGGGCGAGATGCACTGCTGGAAGGCCAGATCGGTGTGGGCGAGGACGGACAACGGACGCTCTCCATGCCGCGACACGACCTCCCGGAAGGGGAGGCAGCCGCATGTGGCCATAGTATCGTCAAAAAGGAGGTCGCTGCATTGCCGCCAGCAGGCGAATCCCAGGCGGCCGACTGCCAGTTTGACAGGCCCGCAGGCGGGGGGTATCCTCCAAGTTTCGGCCGGTCGGAGGCGGAACTTGCGACGGCCCGCGATGAAAACGCTCCGGGAGGGCTGACACCGATGAAGGCGGCGATGAAGGCGGCGGACGTAAAAGTGTTCAAGACGGCCCTGGAGTCGCTTCGCGCCCGCCTCCGGGGCGACGTGTCGACGATGGCCGACGCCGCCCTGCGAAAGACCCGCTCGGAGGCCAGCGGCGACCTCTCCAGCATGCCGATTCACATGGCCGACATCGGATCCGACGCCTTCGAGCAGGAGTTCACGCTCAGCCTGATGGCGAGCGAGGAGGGCACGCTGGAACAGATCGAGCACGCCCTCGACCGGATTCGGGCCCGCACCTACGGCACCTGCGAGGACTGCGGCGGTGTGATCGCCAAGAAGCGGCTGGAGGCGATCCCGTTCGCCTCGATGTGCATTCGCTGCGCGGAAAAGATGGAGCAAGGGCACGGCGTTCGCCCGCGGCAGCCGCGGTAGCGCCGAAATCCCTCCGACACGGATGTCCGGACACTCCCGCTCGACCTCCCGTTCCGCGTCCCGCGCGTGGCTTGGATTCCTGATCCTGGCGGCGGTCGCGTCCGGCATCGATCTCGTGACGAAGTCGGTCGCCTTCGCCCGGCTCGGCATGCCGGGCACGGGCCTGCGCCGCGACCTCGTCCCGGGCGTGCTGATGCTGGAAACAAACCTCAATGAGGGCGCCCTGTTCGGCATGGGGCAGGGACTCGGCCTGGCCTTCGCCGGGGTATCGGTGTTCGCGATCGTCGGCATCCTGGCGATGATGGCCAAGCAGACGACCCGCGACGACCCGGTGCTCGTGACGTCCCTCGGCCTGATCGTCGGGGGCATCATCGGCAACCTCTACGACAGGCTCGGCCTTCCGGGGCTTCTCTGGCACGCCCCGGCCGAGCGCGTCGGCGAGCCGGTGCGGGCCGTCCGCGACTGGATCCACTTCGTGCTGCCCGGCGTGATCGACTGGCCGATCTTCAACCTGGCCGACACCTGGCTCGTGATCGGGGCGGGGCTGATTCTGCTGGTGTCGCTGCGGGCGACACCGGCCACGCCACACGCCGCGCCGACAGGAGGGGCCGAATGACCGCGACGCCCGGACGTTCGACCACGGCCACCAGCGGCGACCGCCTCGGCGTCGCCATCGCCGCCGCGCGACTAGCGGCCGCCGACACGCTCCGCTGGTTCAACAATCCCGC
>Ga0214917_10001496_pt1 | contig 29847 bp, 45 predicted proteins | sample LL_1208_BB_MetaG_FD_177983 | JGI IMG/M metagenome (GOLD analysis project Ga0214917, IMG submission 177983) | Freshwater microbial communities from Lake Lanier, Atlanta, Georgia, United States - LL_1208_BB | ecosystem: Environmental > Aquatic > Freshwater > Lake | place: USA: Georgia | collected... | reverse complement strand
GTTGTTGCCTCGGTCATCGTGGGAGCAATTGCATCACTATCTATAAGGAGAATGTAAATGAAGAACTTCTTCAATGACCTCCTCGGTCAGTTATTTACCATGCTGGGATTTTTCATTGCATGGGTAACGATTGATGGGTCTGCTAAATCGGCAGTTGCATACGCGACTGTCTGGTGCCTCGGCATCTGGATTCTGACTTATCCACTTCGTAGAAATAAGGATGAAGAATGAACCCAACATTGAAATTAGGTCTCATGGTCTGTGAAACCTTGGCAGTTCTATGGGCATTTGCTTGGCTATCCGCAGAAATTATCGAACGACTAACAAAGGATGACAAATGAAAAATGTAGTAATGCGAATTCTTTCTGTATTCGCGGCATCTGGTCTATCGGTTATTGGAGCGGGTTCGCTCTTTGGTCTTGAACCATTGACCGCCGCACTAATGGCTGGCTTGCTTGGAGTTGCAACCGTGGTTGAATCTATGGCTCGCTCATTTCTTGATGATGGAAAACTAACCACCACAGAAATCAATGAAGCCTTCAGCAAGGTAGACAAGAAGAAAGGCTAAGCGGCTTTTAGTCTTTCTTTCAGTTCGACAAGTCTGGCTTTCTCGTCAATGACCCATTGCTTTCTTGATTCTGGGCAACGGGCTTTGACGGGACCATTCTTGCCTTGCACCTTTACACCCTTGAAGTGATAGGCACCTTGCAAAGCCTCGGCAGATTCCTTGCCTAAGAAGTGTCTGACTAAATCCAACAGACATGATGCAAATTCGGCTTTGTGTCCATCAAGTCGAGTTAAGTGATGGGCTACCTCATGGAGAATTACATATTCGTTTCTTGCCCACTTTGGCAGTTTGATTGCTCGCCTTCCATAATAGAAAGTCGCACAGGCTTTGCGCCGACCTCGACCATCTAAAACAAGGATTGATGGAATTGACCCGTAGTTATCTTTTACATATTTACGGGCTATGACTTTATCGGTGAACGCCTGACATTCTTTCAAGGTCAGAGTTCCATGATGTTGCTTGATTCCGCTGATGGTTTCAGCGACATAGAGTTTCCCCGCTTGGTCTTTGACTTTAGGCATCTTGCCCCCTCTCATATCCCATTTTACCATACTCGGGTTGGGTATTCATCCAGAATAAACAGGCTCAAGCGGGAAGTTCGACCAGACACGCCGAGATTTGGAGGCTGGAATGGGTTTGCATATCTAACCCCAGTAGGGTATCTTTGGAAGTGAGAGAGAGGACAAAGATGGTCACCAAAGAGTTCGCAGTCAAGATTGATACAGAGTTATCCGAATTGCATTACAAGCGTTTCAATTTATTGTTTGATTTAGAAAGTGCAATTGATACAAAAGAGTTTTACGAAAAGCATTACCCAACTCGTATTGAGGAAATTGCAAAGCAAGAAGGCAAGATTGAATCTGCAAGAAAAAAGATTTTTGAAGTAGGTTGCCAGATTCTTGACCTCAATGAGATTTATGACCGCGACCCATGGACAAGAGCGTTCTTAGTTCTTGCAAGCAATGGTCATGTTCACAAATCACAAGATTGCTCAACTTGCTTTGATACAACTCGCTTTCAATGGTTGGTTCAGTACAGCAATGACGATGAGAACACAATCGTTGAAGATGCTGGTCAAGATGCTTGCACAGTTTGTTATCCATCTGCTCCAGCAGAGGTCTTGAATCGCCCATCACGAATCGTGACAGCCGACAAGATTGCCAAGGCTCAAGCAAAGGCAGAGCGTGAAGCAAAGAAGGCAGAGCGCATCGCTAAGGAAAAGGCTAATGCTCCAACAGCATCAGGTCAGCCTTTGACTTACAAAGAAGGCAAGTGGACAAGAGAAATCAAGACAGAGCGTTCAGCGATTACAGAGTGGTACAGCCAGTACGCAGATTCACAACGCGAAATCGTTACAGAATATTACGATGGCACACCACACACAGAGGAAAGCATCCAGCACCAAAAAGACCGTAGGGCTTTTGCTGGAGAGATTGCTCAGTTGATTTGTTTCAACTTGGCTCAAAAGCATGACATTACTTATGAGGAGCAAGAAGCAATCCTCATCAAGAAGTATGCAAAGAGAGGATACTAATGAGTCAAACAGAAGAACTTTTCCAGCGCTTGCTAAAAGAAACTAGCGAGCCACTTCATCCCGACCTAGTTCCATATTTTGAGGCAGATGGAGCGTTAGGCGCTCAAGTCCGTCACCCATTGGTATATCAAGTTCCACTATGGTCAAACGGTAGCGCCAACGCTTACTATCTCCAGAAGAAAAGAGATTTAGAGATAGCGCTCGCAGAAAAGAATTTCAGCCGAGTTATCTACTTGCATGAACGCCCATATCGCCTTCAAGCATTTATTCAGATTGCTAAGCAGTTGCCAGATACAAAATACTGGTCACTTCTTTCTAGCATCTGGACAGATACCGAAAATCAATGGCAGAACCTTGAGCAATGGAAAGAGTTGCTCTCATCGAATCGCCCCGAGCGCCATTATTTAATGGATGAATCGGAGTTTCAGTTATTGAATTCACTACCAGAGTTGGTTACCATTTACCGTGGATGCGTTAAGGGTCTTAATGAGGATGGACTTTCATGGACACTAAATAAATCCAAGGCAGAATTCTTTGCTAACAGATTTGGCAAAGAAGGAATTATCTTAGAGAGAGAAATTCCAAAGTCAGACATCATTGCGGTCTTAACGGGTCGCGGTGAATCTGAAGTGATATGTGAGGTAAAGAAATGAAATGTTATACCTGCAATTCGGAGTTCCGAATTACTTTCGTTAAAGGCAAGCCCTATTGCTTTCGATGCGAGGCAGATGCCTCACTCGTTGCAGTTGGTTTAATTCGACCAGAAAAGGAGAGAAATCATGTTGGCTAAATATCTATCAAAGCATGGTCGCGTGACAGAGCGCGGTCATAAGGTCTCAGAGTGGCTTGATGCCTTTGGGGTATTCCTTGCAATCTTCCTAGTCTTTGGGGTTGTGGGGTCAATTGAGAGCGGGAAGTGGTTCGGATGAGACTTCTATCCCGCCTATGGGCAAAAGAGCCTCTACGGGTCTCTGAAGCCTCTCTAGCCCGCATACGCGCCCGCGAGCGCGAACGCCATCTATCCGAGGAAGCCGATAAGCGACACGCTCGCCGTAAGGCTCGTTTGGATTTGATTATTAAACCCCAGTAGGGTATCCTTATCTTGTAACCGAGAGAGAGGAATGGAAATGGCTATTCAAGCAGTTGTGAAGATTGAAAACCAATGGAGCAGGGGCGAAATCAACAAAGTAGTCGTTGAGTTCGAGAGCATTGGCGAAATCGAAGATTACTTGGCATACAACAGGGCTTACATCAAGGAAATCCAGTTCTCAGGCAAAATCAAAAAGGGAGAAGAATAAATGACACAAGTAGATATTCACGCAGAAAGCAATCGTATTATCGGCGCGTATGTCGCCAAGCAAGAAGCGAAGAAAAAGGCACTTACAAAAACTCAATGCCGAAACATTTATCGTGAAGCATACGAGGCTGGTCTCGCGGCTGGCAAAGATGCAGATACTCCAAAGTTTGTAGTTGGCGAACCAACTACTCCACTAGGCAACGATATTGATTTCAACAAGAAAACTTACATCCTTGACGGTCTTTGCGGATTTGCTTGGGTAAACATTTCTCCAGCGCGAGGTGCGTTTGTGAATTGGCTCAAGAGTCAAGGCATCGGTAGCAAGGGCTACTACGGTGGCTACGAAATCTGGGTTCGTGAATTCGGACAGAGCGTAGACCGCAAAGCGGCTTTCGCTAGTGCATTTGCTGAAGTGCTTAACAAGTACGGAATCAATGCCTACGGTCAGAGTCGCCTCGACTAAATAAAGTTCACCCACCGACAGACTTTCTTCCGCAAGGATAAGAAACCTCGGTGGGTGTTCAACACCCGCTGGTTGAGCGCCGTTCCGTTCCCAGCGGGTGTTCTATACCCGATTGGTGTACCCTATTTATTGGGTACCCAAGTTCGGTGGGGTAGATTGCCCGATGCTGTCTGTCCTCTCTCATAGACTGGCATTGTGTTGGCTCCCCCACCGAACGCCTTTTATTTATTACCCCACTTAATTTGTAATCACAGTTTTATCTGCTACCTTTATTGCAGGTTCGCAAAACACCTACACCTCAAAAGCGAGGTCAGTCCGATACTGACAACAATGAACCGTTACATCCAGTAACGATAAATCGTTCGCTCCGAACTATGGAGGATTATGCGATTCTATGAAAGCGTTACCTTAAAACCTATTCACATCGCGCTAATCAGCGCATTACTGATTACAACTAATCCGCTTCAAATGCCAAGAGACCCTTCGGCAAATGCAGTTGAGATAGTTGAACCACCTAAGCCTGTTTTGGTTGAAAGAACACCAGAGGCGGCACAGGAATATGCCAAAAATAAATTAGATAAATTCGGTTGGGATACACCTAAGCAATGGGCTTGCCTCATTGATTTGTGGACTGGCGAATCTAATTGGAGACCGAACGCATATAACAAGCAAGCCGTTTATCAAAATGGCGAGCGCCTCCATGCTGGAGGAATTCCACAGATTCTAGGGCTTGACCCAGATTCCACCGTGGAGTACCAGATTCAGCGTGGATTTGAATATATTCAATCTCGATATGACACGCCATGCCAAGCCAATTACTTCTGGCACCGAAATTTTTGGTACTAAGGTTGGTGCATGGATGAAGAACAAAAGAAACCTTCCGCAATAGATAATGCTCTTGCTGAGATAGCCAGAGTTGCCTTCCTTGACCCAGCCATTTGTACGGGCTGGGTCTTGGTAGCGGAATGGACAGATGGAACTCCAGATGGTTTTTGGACAACAACTTTTGCAGATGACCAAAATCCAGATTGGCGACAAAAGGGATTACTTCATCACGCAATAGAAACATGGGGGGAGGAAAACTTGTATGACGATGACATTGACGGAGGAGGAGAGACAAGAACTCCTGAAGAAACTTCTGATTGAACGATATGGTGAATTAGCGACACGCCCATCATGGCAAATCCCAGAGGAATCAAATAACTAACCCTAGTATTTACACCATGAGTTTATTAGAGTTTCTAAGCAATGCGCCATGTAGAGATTCAGACCCTTGGCTTTTTGACCAATATCAATTAGACCTTGCCCAGCCTGGTTTAGCGTATTGTCGCAATTGTAAATTCTGGAACGATTGTGATTCTCTAGTAAAGCCTGAGAGTTCTCATTACGATGGAATTGCGGCTGGCAAGGTATGGCGCAATGGAAATATTTTGGCTAGTTTATCTCCTGCTTCCCCGTATCAATTAAAAGTCAATGAGGAGAGAGAAGTATTCATAAGTGTTGAAGCCTTGGCAGTTCGAAGGAGCGATTTGCTCACAGATTGATACAGAGTTTTATTTTCCAGAGAGGAATAAAATCTCAGAAGAAAATAAAAAAGTAAAAGCAATGTGCAATGGATGTGCATGGAAGAAAGAATGTCTGACCTACGCGCTACATTACACAGTAGTCGGAATCTGGGGAGGCACCTCCGCAAGAGAAAGACAAAAAATGAGAAAAAAACTAAATATCATCCCGATACCTATAACCGAAAGAAGATTCTAATGACTCAATTAACAATTACGGGAAATGTAGTAGCAGACCCAGATTTGCGTGTTACGCCATCTGGAAAAACAGTTTCAAGTTTTACAGTCGTATCATCAAAATCAGTTAAACAAGCCGATGGCTCATGGGAGAACACCGATACAACATTTTGGGATATTAAATGTTGGGGTAAGACAGCAGAGAATGTAGCCGATTCAGTTCAAAAGGGAATGTCGGTCATTGTTGTTGGCACGGCAGTTCAAGAGAATTGGGATGACAAGGCAACAGGGGCTAAGCGCTCAAAGATTGCAGTCACCGCATGGAATGTCGGTATTGACCTCAAGCGCCATGTGACCAGCGCAAGCGTTATTCACCGTACAGATGGCTCATTCAATCCATCTACGCCTGACCCTTGGAGCGCTCCATTCGGTTCGGATGTTGCGCCTTTCTAACCATCGTATAGTATGCTAGGGGTTAATAATTTCCTTACGAAAGGGGAAAATCGTGGCATGGACTGATTACTTCGTTAGCAATATTGCTGGCGCTAAAGTAGTTGTATCTGAGCAAGGTAAGCCATTCGTATCGCATGAGATTGCTCCACGCGACTATGTGGAAATTGAATTGACTGAAACAAGTTTTGAACTTCCATTCAAGATTTCGTTTCGGTCATTCAATTCACTTGGCGAACAAACTGAGCATCGTATGTATGCTCAAGCAGGTACAAAAGACATGGCTCGTAAGTTCGCAACAGAGGTTGCTAACCTGCGTTTGAATTCAAGAGAATTTGTCCTAGACGGAGAATAAGTACAAAATTCACTTAATGCTAAAATCATTGGGTGGAAGATGACTACTCTGGCATAAATCGCCATGGTGTCATGTCCGTTCTCGGCGCTTTCGCTGTACAAACGCATGAACTATTCTTGGAATTGCAAAGTGCAGGATTCAACGAAGAACAGGCAATCAAGATTCTTGTCGGACTAGCAACTAAAGAGTAGAGGGAAGCAATGGCAGAAAAGCCAGATTTACAGGAACTCGGCTCTACTGGGCTACGCCGTTCAGGTGGTACCGTCTATGAAGAATTTCTTGTTAATCTTCGTGGACTTCGTGGGGCAAAGGTCTACCGTGAAATGGCAGACAATGACCCAACAATCGGGTCAATGCTTTATGCAATTGAAAAAGTTATTACTCGTCTTGAATGGCGTGTAGACCCATATTCAGATAATTCAGCCGATGGTGATGTAAAACCTGAAGATGAAGAAGTAGCAGAGTTCATTAATTCGTGTCTGCACGATATGTCAGATTCATGGGACCAAACACTTTCTCAAATTCTCTCAATGCTTATATTTGGATACTCGTATCACGAAATTGTTTACAAAACCCGCAAAGGTCCAGAAGAAAAAGACCCATCTAAGCGCTCTAAGCACACAGATAACAAAATTGGCTGGCGCAAGTTGCCAGTTCGTTCTCAAGAGACTTTGTTCCGCTGGCAGATTGATGAGCAAGGTGGAATTCAAGCGATGGAGCAGACCGACCCATCATCGGGTGGCACTCACATCATCCCTATCGAAAAGGCTTTGTTATTCCGTACAACTACAGCAAAGAACAATCCAGAGGGTCGCTCAATCCTTCGTAACGCATATCGCCCTTGGTTCTTCAAGCGCCGTATCGAAGAAATCGAAGCAGTTGGTATTGAGCGCGACCTAGCAGGTTTGCCAGTTGCCTATGTACCACCAGAGTATTTATCAAGCGGGGCTACAACCGAGCAAGCGAATGTTTTGGCAACAGTTCAAAACATCGTTACATCTATCAAGCGCAACGAGCAAGAGGGAGTTGTATTCCCAACACTTTATGATGATGCAGGACATAAGCAGTTCGACCTAGTTCTTCTATCTTCAGGCGGTTCACGCCAGTTCGATACAGACAAGATTGTTCAGCGCTATGACCAGCGTATGTCTATGTCAATCCTTTCTGATTTTATTCTTCTTGGCTCTGACCGAGTTGGCTCATACGCCCTAGGTTCATCAAAGATGGATTTATGGTCAATGGCTGTAGATTCAATTGCTAAGAACATTGCTGAAGTATTTAACCAATATGCAATTCCACGCTTATTAAAACTTAATGGAATGGATGGAACACGATGCCCATACCTTGCATACGGAGAAGTAAGCCATGTTGATTTGACTGAGATTTCAGACTTCGTAACGAAGTTGGCTACCGCTGGAGTTCTTATGCCAGACCCTAAGTTGGAAGATTACCTCCGTGATTTGGCTGGATTACCACCTGCCGAGCATGATGGTCAGGAAGCCTATGGCGCTCCTGCAATGCCTAATGCTGAAGGAACCCCACCAGAGAATTTTGATAATCCACCATCTCTGGAAGAAGAATTAAACATTCCAGAAGGACAGGAACCGCTAGACGGCGATTTGGAGTAGAGCATGGCAATTAGGTTCGGCTCTGGCTCAGATGGCTCCAGAAACCCTCTCACCGCTGAAGAAGCGGCGATGGCGCGTGTTCTTGTCAATGCAATCCGCAACGCAACGGACAAAATTAAAGTGGATGAGTTGGCTCGTATTCTTGGGCGACTTGATGCCGACACTTTAGACCGTTTACTCCGTGCAATTTCAATTAACGATAATGCTCCTCAGATTGAAAAACAATTGCTTAATATCATTGATATTGGTGGAAATGATGCAATCAAGGCTCTTCAAAAAATTGCCCCCAGTTTGGCTCTTCCAGCGTTTACCCCAAGTAAAGTTGAAATTGCCAACCCCGAAGCCATGGCTAACATGGACTTTACAAAAATTCCCAATTGGGCGAGAGTCAATCCAGAGCCAATCGCATTTAATCTTTCTTTCAAGAAAACCAACCCTAACTCTCTAGCCTTTGCATCCCGTAGGGCTGGTCAGTTGGTGGTTAGTATTGATGACTTAACTCGTCAAGCAATTCGTAAAATAATTATTGATTCCTTCAATGAGGGTATTGATGTAAGGCGAACAGCAGTTCGAATCAAAAACATAATTGGTCTTCACCCAAAGTGGGCTGATGCCGTTCGAAAGTTCGAGAATCGTGAACTAGACCGTTTAATTAAGGCTGGTATCAAAGAGGCTCAGGCAATCGAACGCGCCGAAAAATCTGCTACAGCGTATGCAGACCGTCTTAAGAGCGCTCGCGCTAAGACCATTGCTCGTACAGAGATTCAGATAGCCCAAAATGAAGGGCGAATGGAAGGCTATCGCCAAGCCGATGAAGCGGGATATATTGCTCCAGAATCCGTAAAAATTTGGATTACTGCTCAAGATGAGCGCACCTGTGATATTTGCGCTCCGCTAAATGGAGAAATAGTTCCTTGGAATGGTTTATTTTCTATTGGACTTCAGAATCCAATTGTCCACCCTAATTGCCGTTGCACCTTTGTAATCTTGCCGCCAGATAGAGGCACCCAATGAAGGTAATTAAGTTCGCGCCTGGGTTAATTCCAGTTCTTAAGCATGGCGAACATGACCAATCAACTCATGGTTCTTGGGCGCATGGAGGGAATAATCTTGGCATTGCAGAGACCATGGCTTTGCATGGAACATCAGACCCACTCAAAAGAAAAGTTTATGATGCCGAAAATTCCTTGGTTCCAAAGAAAGAAAAAACTAAGGGACCTGATTACCCTCGAATTGACGACTTTCCATCAAAAGATGATTACGACAAGGCTTACAAGGAATATAACAAAAAATGGATGGCATGGGTTGTAGATGAACAGGCAAATATTGTTAGCAAAACAGGCGAAGAATTTTTAGACGGTACTCCATCTGGCGTTAAAAAATATGTAGACAAAATTATCAAAGAGGATTGGTTTATAGAACATTTTGGCGATGGCAGTTCTCTACCAAAAATGGAAGTAAAAATAGGAAATGGAAGTGTTGCTGGTCGCCACATTCTTAGTTTTCAAAAAGATAGAGCCACGGGAAGAATTATCAAAACAAGGCACGAAATTTCACTTGATAGACAATTTACAAAAGACGAAGCGGCAATTCTGCATGAAATAAGCCATTATGCGACAGCAATTAGTCAAACAGAAAAATTTCAACCTCACGGAGTAGAGTTTGCTCGAAATCATGTTTTTGTTGTAGAACAAGTTGCTGGCTCTGCTCGCGCTAAAGCGTTGCAGACTGCCTATAAAGAAAAGGGGGTCACGGATGGAAACTAAAGAAGAAATTTTTGAAACTATTTGCGATATTCGCCCCTTGCTTGAACCGCAACCTTATCAAGAAAATATCGAGAAGCATCTTATGGGTCAGCATGACCAATCTACTCATGGTCGTTGGGCATCATCTGGATTGCCTCACGAACTTGAAGATATAAAAGGTTCGCTTCAGAAGTATTTTGACAATGGTTTAATTACTAAAAAAAATGAAGTCACCCGAGGAAGGCGAATTCACAAGCCAAAAGAAGATGGTTCTGGGTATGAATATCTAACCGTAAGAGAGCCAGTTCGTGACAGTTTAGACCAGCCATTTATGACATTTAGAGCGCCGAATGATTGGGATGACCCAGAAGGCGCGAAAATATTTGAAGATGTTGAAGAAAAAATGCTTGGCGGAAATTATGAAGAAATTCAAGATGCCGCGCAACGAGAGGCTCTTGATGCTGGAATGGGTTCTCGTCAGGCTCTTTATTATGGACAGGCTATTGCATCCCGAGCATCTTTATATGTAACCTTACATAATGAAGCACTCCGCCAAGAAGCGGCAGAAAAAACTTACTCAAGAGATTTTGCCGACTACCAAGAAAAAGGTGGAAGCAGAGAATATTTTGAACAAAGAGCCAAGACCATGAAAACTCTTTCCGAAAACATAAGCAAGGCTTCTCCAGTTGTAGCAATTGAAACTGAAGATTTCCTTGGCGTTATCAAGGATGGCAGATTTAAGACTCAGCATGAAACAAGAGAATCAAATGGAGCCTATAAACCAGCCCTGCGTAGAGAGGCTGAGTTGGCTTTGGCTGGAGTTCCACTTGATACGAAAGCATCTGAACGCCCTATCTATGGTTACTTAGCAGTACAGAATAACGGCAAGACAGCCAACACTTCTTCATATAACACAGATAAATGGAATGTAAATAACACAGGCGTAGGTCAATATGGAGAAGTTCGAGTTGTTCTCAAAGATGAGGTCAGAGAACGAACTTCATACACAATTCCAGATTCTTTGGATAGATATGCAATTCCTCAGCCTTTAAGCCGTAATAGCAAAGCCGACCTCATCAATGCTGGGGCTTACCACGACCTTTCATCTAGTCATGGGGGATTTCAGCGTGAGAGTTACGCAGAGGCTCAAGTTTACGGTCAAGTAAAACTTAAAGATATAAAGGCTGTTTATGTAGTACCCTCTAGCGATTACAACTGGGATACTAATAAGTACACTCCGAGAGACCATGTAGCCCAAGCCGAATCAATCCGCACAGCGCTTACCGCCAAAGGTTTTGATATTCCAGTTGAAGTTCTTCCGCTACCAAAGAAGGAGGGTTAAATGATTAAAGGTCAAATCCTCTATGCCAAAAAAAGCGGTTCAACAATTCTTTTTGATGAAATTAAAGATGGCGTTATTTATGCCCATGTTAAGGCAGATGGTCAAGAGTACGAATCTCGTACCTTGACTGGAATCCTTGCAAAAGGTTATTGGGATGAAGTTTATATTTCTACAGATGTAGACATGGTTGAAAAGCATGGTTCTCACGACCAAAAAACTCATGGCAATTGGGCTTCAGGAAACTATGAAGATTTGGCTCAATGGTATAGCGATGAGATGCAAGTATTTGGTTCTATGAAAGAGAGAGATGCCTATTTTGAGGAGATGTTGTTAAGCCAACGCAAACAAGGTTTCACCGAGGAAAAGTATCCAGAGTTCCGCAGAGCAATAGGCGAGTATGAAAGCGCCCTTGGTTACAGTCTTAATGATGCCCTTAGAGACCCACAAGTTAGCGAGAAGTCTTTCAAGGACACAATTGAGTTCCTTGATAAAGCGATAGAGACTGCCCCACCTTTACAAGAAGAAGTTATCGCTTATCGTGGCATTAAAGGCAACGGATTAAATTTCTTTGAAAAATTAACAGTAGGCGATGTCTTTGAAGATAAAGGTTATGTCTCCACCACTCTTGATGCTGGAGTTGCTCAGCAATTTGGAACATCAGGAAGTATGTATCAAGGTTTAGCAATGCGCTTGAGATTACCAGCGGGTAGCAAAGGAATTTTTCCTTCTGGATATAAAGACCAAAGTGAAGAAAACTGGGATAGAAACGCTAATGAGGCTGAATTCTTATTACCGCGTGGTAGCAAATTCAAAGTTACTGCTATCCGTGGCAAGGTCTGGGATGTAGAGTTGATTCCATGAGCCTAGAGAGATTTCAATACGATTCTGATAAGGGGCTAACCCTTGTCGTCTCTAAACACCAAGAACATGACCAATCCACTCATGGTAACTGGGCTTTAAGTGAGAACTATCCAGATTTACTAACCCTAGGTACATTTGATGAAGAATCTGAATACGACCCAGCATTGATGGTTTATAGCGAGCGCTACGGAGTGGACAGAGACGGCAAAATCGTTGGAGTTGAAACCTTTGAGCATGATGCTATTGATAGTTATTCTCAAGAGGGATATAAAAATATAAACGCGTTTCTTCGCAACCCAAGAGGTTTTGAAGATTCTTACGAAATAAAATTCCTTCAAGAAAAGGTTGATGGGTTAGATTCTTTAATTGATAAGGCTCCAGATATGTTCGGAGATAAAACTTTATTTCGAGTCGTAGATAATTTTGTTTTAGCCCAGTTAGCCCCAGGCGATACTCTCAGAGATAAGGGTTATCTATCAACTACGCGAATAGATTTGACCAAAGATACGGATGCTCGGGATGCGCTTGGCGAAATATATGACACACCTGATACTGTTGCTGTCATTCTTCCAAGCCCAACCAAGAGCGGTAAGGGAATTGCCGTAGACATTTATCGAACCTCCGTCAATGATACGAGTTCAGTTTCAGACAGAGAGAAAGAAGTTCTATTACCTCGTAGTACGGATTTGCTATTTTTGGGGTACAAAAGAGGTATAGGGTCTGAGGAAAAGGTCGCAGTATTTCAAAGGGTGGATAAATGAGTAGATTTAGAACCGTTCTTGAAGATGTTGAGATTATCCAAGCCGTTAAAAAACATGGTGAGCATGACCAGAAAACCCACGGAAACTGGGCTACGGGTGCCACAATTGCTACTGGAATTATTGACCGCCTAGGCAAAAAGGGCGTAACTGGATTCAGCCTAGATATTTCTAGTCGTAACGAACCTACTAGCGGGTACATGGCTTCCAACGCTGGGGCTGAGGAAACAGTTTCCTACGATGATTTCTTCTCAAGCCGAGACCGTAGCCGAAAGATTCTTTTGGATTACATCGAAAAGAACGCAGATGCACTCAGCGAGCGCGGAGCCTATTTTGGTATATGGGTTGTAAAAGACCAACAAACCGTGTACCTTGATGTCTCTCGCCGTTATGATTCTAGAAGCGAAGCAGTTCGCGCTGGATTCAGTAATAAACAACAATCTGTGTACGACATTGATAAAGACGAATATATCTATATGAAGGATGAGGTAGATGACAGAACAACAAAAGCCATTGATGGTGGAAGTACCCATCCCCGTCAATCAAATGACTCCAGAGGAAAAGAAGGCGTTCGCGGAGGAGATTCTCAACGCGATAGAGAAGAATCGCCCCATGTCTGCCTCGGAAGATACCAAGGCGTAACAAAACACTTAGAAGGTCAGCATGACCAAGCCACACATGGCAGTTGGGCATCTGGTCGCTTTGGTCCAGATTCAGTTAAGTTAGCAAGAGACGGCGCAAAAGAATACGCCTTCAAAGCGGGAATCGAGCAAGATGATTCCATTGATTATCAAAAGACAGTTGCTAATCGAGCAAGGGCGGCGCGTATTGCCGATGCCTACGATGAGTTGCCTACGGTTCAGGAAGAAGCCTTCCCAGCCTATGAAGCCCTTGCTAAAGAGGTAGATGCACAGTTTGATTACATGACAAACACCTTGGGAGTCAAGGTTGAGTTCGTGGATGCAGACCCGTATAAAACTTCCCGAGAGATGTTTGCTGATGCAAGCAAGGGAGTTCTTAAAGTATTAAGAACAGCCTCTACAGGCTCACACCCATTCTTCAGCGATGAGCAAAATGATAAGTTCCGAGCAGTTCACGATTTCTTTGGACACGCGGCGACTGGTCGTGGATTTGGTCAAGATGGAGAAGAATCCGCTTGGGTGCATCACTCACAGATGTTCACAGAGACCGCTCGCGGAGCGCTTACAACAGAAACCCGTGGGCAGAATTCTTGGTACAACACACGCGGTCAGGGATTTGCTGAGCAAAAAGTGGCTCTCCTACCTAAAGAGTTTTGGGAAGTACCAAAAACATTTGAGAAGCAATACAAGGTAATCAAATTCCAAGCAGGGTTAATTCCTACTCTAAAACACCTTGAAGGTCAGCACGACCAACAGAGTCACGGCTCTTGGGCTACCGCTGGATATACGGATGAAGAAAAAGCCCGTATTGCTGAATGGGAAAATCGTGGACCAGCGCTTGCAGATTTAGATGCTCTTTGGGAGCCAGTAGATGAAGCACAGTTAAGAGAGATGCTATTAAATGATGAAAATACCTATCCGCTTGTCGAACAGGCTATCACCAATTATGTTCAAGCAGAGATTGATGACTTTGAGGCGCTAAATGATAGGTCTCCTACCCAAGCACAGATTGATGAGATGACCGATAGAGTCACAGAGGAAAGAATCAAGGCTTATATTGAAATTGAGCGGGATGCCTATTCGGACAAAATTAGAGAAGCAAAGGGTGTAACAGTAGAAGCCTTGCAACCATTTTTTGAAGAAGTGTTTAATATGGAATATGAAGGAAAGATGCCTGATGGAACTCCAGTACAACTAGAATCAAGAATTACTGGTATTGGAAAAATGAGCGAAGATAATGAAATGTATGTAGAAGGTTTTGTTTACAATGAAAGTAATGACATTGTAGGAAAATTTGAACGAGTATTTTTCAAAGATGTTCAGACAGGAGTTTGGGCTGTCGAACATAAATGGTTTGAAATGCAAGATGATTACAGAGGAACAGGATTTGGAAAGAAGTTCATTCAAGAGAGTGAAGATTTCTATACCCATAGAGGATTTGGATATATCAAGGTTCTTGCTGGTCTACAGGATGGCGCTCGACATTGGGCTAACGCTGGTTTTGACTTTAATCCTGATGATATTGCGACATCAGCCGATAACATCAAGAGCCGTTTTGAAAGTGTAATTCAAAATGCGCCAAAAGATTTCTTTGGTCAAGCAGATATTGATGAATTTAATTCTGTTTATGACAGGATGGTTGATAAATCATCTGGCAAGGTAAGAGATATGACCGAACCAGACTTTCCATTCCCCGCTGAGTTCGCCATGCTTGGTTATGACAGGCGTAAAGATTGGAAGGGAAATCCAACTTGGCTTGGCAAGGCTGGGCTTTTTGGATTGGCTGTTGAATATGTTAAACCTCTCACCGCTGAGGGTCGTAGCCTACTTTCTGGACCAATTGACCGCGATGGTGACGGATATGTTTATGACGGAACAGGGCGAGAAAAACCTGTTTCATTTGTCACAGCGAATAACTAAAGGTGGTAAGATATGACTATGAGTAGAGATTCAAAGTTAAGAGAGATTCAAAAGGCATGGCGTGAATGGTCTGCCGTTACTGAGTTCACTTCAGAGACAGGTTCATCCGAACAAGATGAAATTGCGCTTACTGATAAAATTCAAACCATACTTAAAAAATCTAAATAACAGTTAAAAATCAATCCGCTACTATGTACCAATGGCGGATATTGCTCCAAAACTTGTAGAACTAAGCGCGGATAAACTACGCGCTTTACACGAACGCCTTCACAAATCGCAAGCCACTCCAGAGGTCTTAGAGGTTCACCACTTAGCAGTCAATGAGATGTTGCGCCGTGGGCTAGAAGCACCAGCCAATGATTCGTGGGATGATTTTGAAATTCTTGTAGATACATTAAAGAACGCAAATCTTGAGGCTCTTAAAGGTTCACTCCCGACTGAGTTGGTAGAAGAAGTTATTAAATCAACAGGTTCAGCAGTTGCCAATGTTCAATTATTTTTGACTACCACAGGCTATGAGATGCGCCTTGAAGAAGCCGAAGAAGTAAACAAAATGATTCGCCGTGAAAACGGAAAATGGACAGTTTATGATGAAGAAGGCAAGCGACCTTTTGGCACATACGACACAAAGGCTGAGGCTGAAAATCGCTTAGCGCAGATGCACCAATTTAAGAAGGCAGAAACATTTACACCTCCAAAGGCAGTTCGTAGCGCGGCTCGTAGAGCGCTTGAATGGATTGCTGACGGTAAGGCTGGAAGTGGATTTACTGGAGTTGGTCGCGCTCGCGCTAATCAGTTGGCTTCAGGTGAGCAAGTAACTATGGCAACCCTTAAGCGCATGAAGTCTTTCTTCTCACGCCATGAAGTTGATAAGAACGCAGTTGGATTCAGCCAAGGAGAAAAAGGCTTTCCAAGTGCAGGTCGAGTCGCTTGGGATGCTTGGGGCGGAGATGCAGGATTCGCTTGGGCTGAATCATTAGTTGCTGAAGATGAAAAGAAAATTGAAAAACACAATCCTGGCAAGCACGACCAAAAGACCCATGGAAGTTGGGCTGACGGTATTGCTGAAGCAATTTTGGCTGGAGAACATCCAGAGGTAGAGCCAGAGAATTTATCTGCATTTTTGATGAAGGCTTCGAAGCGCACAGACCATCCAGACCTTACTGAGTTAAGCATTAGGGGAACATTGCTTTACGGTGATGAGGGAATGGGTATTGCCCGTAAAGATATGCCACAGATTCCTGGCAAAGAACGCGCTCGCTTCCTATCTGAAATTGAAGCCGAGCAAGGCGTTACAGCGGAAAAAGAAAAGGTAGACCCAACTACGCTCAAGCCAATTCAAAAAGAAATTTCCGCATCTCGCTCAGGTGCTATCTATGAGAAGTTCCGTGAAGATGGAAAAATTCCAAAAGATGAACGCATCTTGATTTCTAGCGATGGCTATGTTGTTGATGGTCACCATACATGGGGCGCGGCAGTTGCATTTGCTTTTGATAATCCTGGAACTGAGTTGCCAGTTTATCGCTTATCAGTTACAGCAAAAGAAGCCTTAGACATTTCACTCAAGTGGGCAAAAGATAATGGCTTTGAAGGTCAGGCTATTGATGCAAAAGAGCCAGCAAAGAAATCTTTAATATGGAAGCCTCTTGAAAAACATGGTAATCATGACCAGCGCACCCACGGTAATTGGGCAAATAATTCAACAGGAGATATTCCAGCCTTAGCGCCAGATGTTGCGCCTCGACCAGAATGGTCGGCAGAGGCAGTTGCAGAAGCAAAGCGCCTTCGTGAAAGAGCGCTTGCAGTTGAACCAAAAGTTACGGAGTTGATGAAAACAATTCAAAAAAATGCTGGTGGAGAATTTGTTCAATTAGACCAAAGAGTTAAATCAACAGATTCATTGGCTCGTAAAATTGATGGCGATGCAGTTACAGAATTTGATGGCGATAGGTCAAGAGCGGCAGATGCAGTATCCGATGCAGTTCGTTATACTCTCAAAGTGGGCGATGAAAATTATGCTCAATCATTAGATTCAACAATTAAGGCTCTTGAAGCATCTGGCTTTACATTACGAGTTAAAAATTTTTGGCAATCTGGTGACCCTTATGATGGAGTTAATATCAAGGCAAAGAAAGACGGTATTGAAGTAGAGATTCAATTACATACCCCAAGTTCATTTGAGCATAAAGAGGGTGAGGGCGGAACCCACCCAATCTACAAGGCTTATCAGGTTGAGTTAAACGATTCAACCCGCTTGAGTATGTGGAATCAAATGATTGAGATTGCTAAGGGCGTAACCCGCCCAGCCAACTATGGGGCAATTATCGCTACTGGAACTCTCGTTTTACAGAAGTTCCAAACCGCTCAAGAGGCTGGCTTGATTAAATCAACCCCAGTTGATAATATTACCTTTAAGAGAGGAGGGGAGCAATGAGATATTTCGTAAAAATGAGTAGAGGCGTACCCTATAACTTGTACCGATTTGATGTAATCAATGAACAGCGTTGGTACCCAACCCAAGGATGGACACCTACCCGAGTTATTTCAGCGTATCTAGTTATGGGTGAAGGCGACTATGAGGAGATTACTGAATCTCTTGCAATGGAATCTTTTCCAGATGCCTTTGCAGTAACCAAGAGTATTGGTACCTATGAAGTCTCTAAGGCTGAAGATGCAAAGCGTTACACCCTTGGAGCCATGTATATCCCAGACCGAATTGATGCTCATGGTGAATGGACAGATTCAGATGAGTTGCAAAGAGCGGTTTGGGATTATGTAAAGAGCAATGACCGCCGTATCCGTTTACAGCATAACCGCGATGTGGTTGCTGGAGAATGGGTAGAAGTTATGGCGTTCCCTTATGAATTAACAGTTCCAATTCAAACAATTAGTGGAATTGATGTGAACCATACATATCCAGCAAACACAGTATTTCTTGGAGTTATCTGGGAGCCTTGGGCTTGGGATTTAGTTAAAGAAGGAAAGATTCTTGGATATTCAATTGGCGGTAAGGCAGAACGCCTTTATGTTGATATGGAAGAAGTTGAGAAAGAAGATGGTCCAGGAGTCAATGATGTTCACATTGATACAATTATGAATCCAAAGAAAAAGAAGCCAAAGGAAAAGTAATGGCAAAAGCATCAGCAGGAGAAATGAGACTACTTCGCGAATTACGCGCTAAAGAGTTGGCTAATGTTCCAAATGCTGAGTTCGCAATTATTGAGAGAGAAGTACAGGCTAATGGTTTCAAAGGCATCAAGGGAACAACAGCCCAGTTAGTTTTTAACGCTATCCGCAAAAAGGATAAAGCCGAGAAAGAGATGAAGAAGGCTAAATCTGTACAGAGTGGAGATATTGTTTCTTGGCAATCTTCAGGCGGTAAGGCTCAGGGCAAAGTAATCCGAGTTGTATCCAATGGAAAAATCAATGTGCCTAATTCAAGTTTTACAATCGCTGGAACCGAAGATGACCCAGCAGTTCTTATTCAGTTGTACCGAGACGGCAAGCCAACAGATACCAAGGTAGGACACAAGATGTCCACTTTGAATAAAAGCCTAGTTGAAAAGCATGGCTCCCATGACCAATCTTCACATGGCGCATGGGCTAACGGTAAGTACAACCCAGATGACTCAGAAGGCGAAGATGCCTTAGAGCCTAAGAATTATCGAACACACCCTAAATTTCATTCCACAAAAGATGACTCTGAGGGCGAGTTTGAAGATTTGAATTATGACGACCCACGCTGGATGGATGACATGGACATCCTTCGCCCATCCCGTATTACTCCTAGCCAAAGATATACAACCTCGGCTAAGGAGTTAAGAGACCGTCTTATTGCAATGGAATCTCGGACTAAGTGAAAAGCATTATCGAGGACACAGCCGACATCCTCAAAGGGATGGGATTAGAGGTTAATGCCGTCACTACCGCGCCTAGATTCGCTGGAATTGTGGCTAGGTTGCCTAACGATTCTCAAGTATTTTTTGTCTGGAGCGAGATGGATGAGGGCGACTTTCATTTCAGAGTTGCCCGTTTTTGGCAAAGCGAAAACCCATTTTCAATGATGGCATTTGAAGATTTGATAGCCGCATTGGTTAATCTGAGGATTTTGATTTCTTCTTAAAAAGGGTGAAATTACACCTGTGTTATTCTATGTGGTGTCAAGACCCGTGTTTGTCTATCAGTCCATACTGGTTTAGGTAAGCACTTTTCGTTAGGAGTGAAATTGGCTCGTACTCGCAAAATGGCGAATTTAGTCATAGAGGAAACCTCTGGGGTAGACCACCCTGCACATCTACATGAAGGTTGGTTGGTTATGAAATCAGCCGATGAATCTGAAGTTCAGAGAGTCTTAGACGAATCGCTCACCGAGGAGGACTCCAATATGGAGGAAACAAATACCGCGGCTGTTGAAGAGCAGGTCGAAAAGGCTGATATGACTCTAGAAGAAGCAATGAAAAAAATTGCAGAACTAGAAGCAAAATTAGCAGAATCCAAGTCTGAAGATGCGGCTGAAGCAAATATGGCTAAAGCAGTAGATGAATCAGAGGATTTTTTGAAGTCCGCTCCTGAGTCAGTCGTCAAAATGATTGAAGATTTCAAAAAGCAAGCAGAAACAGCAACCGAAGAACTCCGTAAGGAGCGCGAGGCTAAGGCTGATGCTGAAGCAATTGAAAAAGCAAAGGGATTCACTAACTTGAATCTCGATGCAGAAAAAGTTGGACCAGCGCTACGCCGTTTGTCCACAGTTGATGCAGACCTAGCAAAATCAGTTGAGGACATCCTTACATCTGTAAATGCTCAGGCTGAATCAGCAAACATTTTTGCTGAAATCGGGAAATCAGCAGACTTCACTACAGGCGATGCCTACAGTCGTTTGACTGCTTTGGCTAAGTCGGCAGTTGAGGAAGGAAATGCAAAATCTTTCGAACAAGCGTTCGCTAATGCCGCATCTTCCAATCCTGAACTTTATGTCCAATACCGTAATGAAAAGGGTGCATAACCATGGCATACGAAATCAGTAATTACTCGGTAAAGGTCACCCTCGTTGCAGGTGCCGACCTTTCCGCTAAGCAGTACACATTCGTCAAATTGAATTCATCAGGTGAAGCAATCGCCGCGGCGGCAGCAACTGATATTCCAATTGGCGTACTACAGAACGCTCCAACTTCAGGACAAGAAGCAGAAGTTCTTGTTGTCGGGGGTACAAAGATTGTCGCTGGAGCCGCAATTAGCGAAGGCGCACTTGTTGGAACTTCATCGGCAGGTAAGGCAGTAGCCCTTGTCGCTGGTACAGATACAACAAAGTATGTTGCTGGCACAATTCTAACCGAATCTGCGGCAGATGGAAACATCGTGACCGCTGTAATCAACTGTGCGACACCGCACCGTGCGGCGTAAAGGGGATAACTAAAAATGCCACAGCCAAATATCAATTCAGTCCATATTGATGCAATCCTTACCAACATCTCTGTTGCGTATTTGCAGAATCAGGACAACTTCATTGCCGACAAGGTATTCCCAGTAATCCCTGTTGATAAGAAGTCAGACAAATATTTCACTTACACCAAGAACGATTGGTTCCGTGACGAGGCTCAACGCCGCGCACCAGGAACTGAATCTGCTGGTGGAGGTTACAACCTCTCAACAAGCACATACTCAGCAGATGTATGGGCTTTCCACAAAGATGTAGATGACCAGACACTTGCTAACGCAGACTCACCTTTGAACCCTCTTCGTGAGGCAACAGAGTTCGTTACACGCCGTCTAATGCTTCGCCGTGAACTTCAGTTCGTTTCTGATTTTTTCACAACAGGCGTATGGGCAGACGATGTAACTGGTGTTGCTGGTTCTCCATCATCAGGTCAGACAAAGCATTGGTCAGATTACGCATCATCAGACCCAATCGCTGACATCGAAGCAGGAAAAGCAGAAATTCTTGGAAATACAGGAATGGAAGCAAACACACTTGTTCTCGGATACGATGTATTCAAGGCTCTTAAGAATCACCCAGACCTTGTAGACCGTATCAAGTACACATCTTCACAGACAATCACAACCGATATGCTCGCGGCAATGTTTGACATTCCACGCGTTATGGTTGCAAAGGCTGTTAAGGCTACTAACAACGAAGGTGCATCTGAGGCTTACGGCTTTGCTTTCGGCAAGGGCGCACTCCTTACCCATGTGGCTCCAAACCCAGGACTTCTAACACCATCAGCGGGTTACACATTCGCTTGGACAGGTGTTTCAGGTGGTCTCGGACAGACAATCGGAACTTCACAGTTCCGTATGGAGTCAATTAAGTCAGACCGCATTGAAGCGGAAATGGCGTTTGATAACAAGGTAATCGGAGCAGACCTCGGTTACTTCTGGAACACAATCGTTGCTTAATTAAGTTGAGTGAAGGGGAGGGTCTGAAAAGGCTCTCCCCTTCTTTCTTAGAAAAGGAAAATAAATGCCTCAAGTAAATCGTATCTCTCGCGGTGAAGTTTCAGTTGGTGCTATTCAAGGTTCAACTGGCGACATGGTGTATGGACTAGATTTTGGTACAGCATCAGTAGACCCTGCTTCAATCCCCGCAACAACTCGCGGTTCAGTTACTTTCACTCTTACAGGTGCCAAGACAACTGACATCATTATCGCAAACCCACCAGCAGACCTAAATGATGATTTGATTTTCTGTGGAGCGGCTGTAACAGCGGCGGACACAGTTTCAATTTATCTTTACAACCCAACTGGTTCAGCAATCAATGACACAGCCCGTACATTCTCTTATGTATGGATTGATATGACTGCGTAATATGAACGCACAAATTCTAAAAAATATGGTGGTTGATGGTCGGCTCTTGCAATCTGGAGACATCATTGATGTCAAGGGATGGAAACACGCAAAGTCGCTAAACCGCAATCGTTATATCCGTATTATTGAAGATGAAGCAGTAAAGCCAGCAAAGGTTGAGGCTCCAGTAGTCGAAACCCCAAAGGCTGAAGAAAAACCAAAGGCGAAGAAAGTAGTCGCCTCCAAGTAATCGGAAGGGGGTGATTCAGTAAAATGAGTCACCCCCTTTTTCTCTAAGGGAGCATTATGGCAATCTCACACGAACGCGTATCAATTGGCACTACAGCCACTCAAGTTTCGTCTAACTATGCTGGTAAAGACGGTCAGACTGTCTCAGTTCAAAACCCTTCAGGTGGCGCTACTGTCTACCTAGGTGGAGAAGGCGTAACAACAACATCTTATGGATTCGCTCTTGCTGGCGGAACCGATATGGCAGTTGAAATGCAAGATGGTGAAAAACTTTACGGCGTAGTTGCTTCAAGCACACAGACCGTAAATGTACTTCGTCAAGGCGCTTAAATCATGGCACTACCAGCATCTCTTTCAACCGTAACGGTTGCTGGTACCTATGTGGATTTACTAGGCAACCCAGTTCGAGGCTCAATCACTATTGAACCTCAGACTATCTTGAAAGAAAAGACCTTGAATGTCCACATCATGCCAGTTCACATTGTTAAGACTTTAGATGCAACTGGCTCTTTTACAACCACTTTGCCAGTTACCAGCGATACAGATGTAACTCCACAGCCATTTGTTTACACAATTACCGAGAACTTTACCTCTGGTCGTGTATTCCAGATTGCGCTACCTATCTCAGTTGCAGGTACCACTCAGAACCTTGCAGACCTGCTTACAGCCCTTTCTGAAGCAGATGCCACCGCTTATGTATCGGTAGATGCTTACCAAGGTCTATTAACCCGCTACAACAATGCCAGCGGTAGGAGAGAGATTGTGGTCAATGCCTCAACATACGAGAGCAATGCTCTTGCCTACGCAACAGAGGCTTCAAACTCAGCAAGCGCAGTTGCCAATTTCACCACTAATCAGTTGATGATGATGGGAGTCTAAGATGGCTGAACCGTATGTACCGATAGCCGAATACACGGCTTCAAACGCTCTTTTGACTGAGTTGGAAGTGGCTACAAATGCCGCCGCGACTAATGCAACCGCACTTTCAACGGCTACTGCAAGCGCCTTGAGTTCAAGAAATACAGCCAATTCTTTTGTGGCTGAAAAATTTGATTTGTTCTTTTTGGTGGGTGCTTAATGGCTCTTGGTCCAAATTTAACCACGGTTACAATTACAGGTAGTTATGTAGATTTTGAAGGCAACCCAATTCAGGGTCAGATTCGCTTTAGTATTTCTGAGGTTTTGCGTAATGGTACAGATGACCAGATGGTTGCCCCATCTAGCGTGGTCGTGCCTCTAAACGCATCAGGCTCTTTCTCAGTTGCTATCCCTGCGACCAATGACCCAGATGTAGTTCCAAATCCTTTTCTTTATACCGTTGAGGAGTCATTTCCTAATGGGCGTTCTTACACAATTAGCATCCCTTACACCACTACAGGGTCACTAGATTTAGCAGATATTAGCCCAGACCCAGCCTTGTCTGAAAGTTATGTAGCGGCTGTAGACCTAACTTCTTGGAATACCCTTGAGTCCAACATTACTGCTCTGGATGCCTTGATTGACCAAGCGGCAGATAAGTTCCCTGCCTCTGGTCAGTATTGGTACATTGATTCTGCCTATTCAACATACACAGCACTAGATACAGCCTTTGCTACATACTCCGCTCTCACCGCGGCAACATATAACATCTCAGGTGAGGACATCACATCATTCGTAACCTCGGCGCAGGGTTACGCTTCTTCAGCATCAGCAAGCGCTACAACAGCCCAAAATAACTCGGCTGGTACCATTAGTCCATTATTACTCATCGGAGGATAACCGCATGGCAACTACTTACAAGGTTCTTGGGCAATCAAACCCATCAGCCACTACCGCCACGACTCTTTACACCTGCCCTGCTTCTACTCAGACGGTTATCTCAACCATCACCATCTGTAATCAGGCTGGCACAAGTGGCACATATCGAATTGCAGTACGCCCAAATGGAGCGACCTTAGCAACTGAACACTATGTTGTTTACGATGCAACTATTCAAGCAAATACAACCACGGCTTATACCCTAGGGCTTACAATTGATGCTTCAGATGTAGTAACAGTTTACGCATCATCAACAAGCCTTTCATTCAATGCGTTCGGAAGCGAGATTGCATAATGGCAATTACCACTAATGGTGGCGCAGGAGTCACCGCAGATGCAGTTGCAACGCTTACCAATAAGACTCTCACATCCCCAGTAATCAGCAATGCAACTTTTACGGGTCAGCAAAGTGGACTAGAGATTGCCTTCAACCAATCTATTGTTTTTGAAGGAACTACAGCGGATGCGTTTGAAACAACTCTAAGCGCTGGAGACCCAACGGCTGACCGCACAATTACTTTGCCAGATGCCACAACAACTTTGGTTGGTACTGATACAACTCAAACATTAACAAACAAAACTCTTACAAGCCCAACTTTAACAACTCCTGCTCTTGGAACTCCAGCATCAGGAACGCTTACAAATACAACAGGCTTGCCTATTACTGGCTTGGTTGCATCTACTTCTAGCGCGTTAGGCGTAGGTAGTGTTGAGTTAGGTCACGCAACAGATACAACTCTTGCTAGAGTTTCTGCTGGTGTCGTATCTATTGAAGGCGTAAATGTTGTTACTACTTCTTCAACAGACACTCTTACTAACAAAACTCTTACTAGCCCTACTGTTAATACAGCAGTTAATAATGGTCTTAGTTCATCTAATATTGCAACTGGAACTTTAACTGATACCAGAGTTAGAGGTTTGAATGAGAATGTGAATGTTGTGGCTTCTGCGGCAACTGGAACAATTAACTTTAATGTTGGAACTTCCTCAATTTGGTACTACACTACTAACGCAACAGCAAACCACACTCTAAACTTTAGATATTCGGCAACCGTTTCGTTAAATACTTTTATGCAAGTAGGTGACTCACTTACTGTTGTTTGGCTAAACACCAATGGTGCAACTGCTTATTATCCAAGCGCAATTACTATTGATGGCAACGCAGTAACTCCTAAAGTTCCTGCCGCTATTACTGGTGGTAATGCTTCGGCTATTGATGCTTACTCTTTTACAATTATCAAGACCGCCTCTGCAACCTTCACAGTCCTAGAAACACAAACCAAGTTCGCCTAAAGGAGATTTAATAATGCCAATTATTGCTTCTCTCGCAGGTGGCTCTGCTGGTGCTTTCGGAGGTTTGCGCTCTTTTGCGCCCTCTAATATAACTGTTGACTACCTTGTAGTCGCAGGTGGAGGTTCGGGTGGAGGTCGAGGCGGTGGTGGCGGTGGCGCTGGCGGTCTTCGTTCAACCGTTGACAATACAGGTGGTCTAGGTACTTTAGAAACTGCTTTAATTTTAAGTACTAATACTGCTTACACAGTTACAGTTGGTGCTGGTGGTAGTGCTTCAAACGGAAGCGATTCTGTTTTTGCAACTATTACATCTACTGGCGGTGGTCGTGGTGCTTCAACTAGGCAAGGTGATGGTTCTAGTGGCGGTTCAGGTGGCGGTGCTGGATTTGATAAAGGAGCAGTAACGGGCGGTGGAGCAAGAACAGCATCTCCAGTTCAAGGATTTAATGGTGGTCAAGGCGCGGCTGGTGCTAGTGATGCTTCTAGCGGTGGTGGAGGCGGTGCTGGTGCAGTTGGTGTAAACGGTGGAAGTACTGGAGTAAGACTTGCTACTGGTTCAACAGGTGCTGGTGGTGGTAATGGTGGTATTGGAGTACAAGTTTCAATCTCAGGCACATCAACTTACTACGCTGGCGGTGGTGGTGGTGGTTCAAATGTTAATGGTGCAAATGTTGGTGTTTTACCTGCTGGCGGAAGTGGTGGCGGTGGAAACGGCAGTACAGTAGACCAAGGATTAGGAACCTCGGGAACTGCAAACACAGGTGGTGGTGGTGGCGGTGGAGACCCTGAGCCTGACCCTCATGTTCCAGCATCAACCTCAGGTGGTTCAGGAATTGTTATTGCTCGCTATGCAGGAACCACACAAAAAGCATACGGTGGAATCGTAACTACATCAGGTGGAAATACAATCCATACCTTTACCACATCAGGTGTATTTAATACAACTTATCCAGGAACTGCTAAAGCAACTGGTGGAACGATTACAAATGATGGGTCTTACTGGTATCACGCATTTACATCATCAGGAACATTTACACCTACATCATCACTCACTTGCGATTATATGATTGTTGCTGGCGGTGGCGGCGGCGGTGGCGGTAGTTTTACTAATGGTAACGGTGGTGGTGGTGGCGGTGCAGGTGGACTTCGCACATTTACATCTCAATCATTTAGTGTAACTGGATACACGGTCACTATTGGTGCTGGCGGTAATGGCGGTTCAACTTCACAAGGCTATGGTAACAACGGAAGTAACACATCATTCTTTTCAACTTCTGCATCGGGCGGCGGTGGCGGTGGCGCTGAAGGTATTTCCAACAATGGTGCTAATGGTCGTGGTTCAAGCGGTGGTTCAGGTGGCGGTTCATCACAGTTAGCAGGAAACATTGGCTCTGCTGGTGCCGCTGGTAACTCAGGTTCTTATTCGCCAGTTGAAGGTTACGCGGGCGGGCTTTGGACTTCACCTGCCGCAACGGGTTCAGGTGGTGGTGGTGCTGGTGCGCAAGGTGGCGCTAACGGAACTGGTAATGGTTCTGCTGGTACTGGTGGTATTGGCGCAACTTCAGCGTTAATTAACGCTATGGGAGCGGCAACTAGCACAGGTCAATTATCAGGAGGCAACTATTACTACGCAGGTGGCGGTAGTGGTGGACAGTACGACCAAGGTTCACGAACCGCAGGAGGACTTGGGGGCGGGGGTTATGGTGCAGAACCAAGAGGAGTTGCTGGTGGTGCTGGAACAGCAAATACTGGTGGCGGAGGAGGCGGTTCAGACAACGCATCAGGTGGTGGAACCGCACCCAACATTGGCGGTAATGGCGGTTCTGGTATTGTCATTATTCGCTACGCAGTATAAAGGAGAAGGCAAATGAAAATAGTAAAAGATAAAGAAAAAGCAACGCAGGTATTTTCTTATGAAGTAACAATGTTAGTTCATATTATTGCTGATAATGAAACAACCGCTACGACACAACTTAATGACAAAGGCGGAATTGTAACTAAGCGTGATGTTAAATTAGTAAACACAGTAACACTTTATGGTGAAGATAAGGATAAAAAATAATGGCTCACTACGCAAAAATAGAAAATGGAATAGTTACACAAGTAATTGTTGCTGATGGACCAGACTGGTGTGAACAGAATCTAGGTGGTGAGTGGGTTCAAACTTCCTACAATACTGCAGGTGGAGTTCACTCTGGCGGTAAATTTCCTATCCATAAGAACTATGCTGGTATTGGATACTTGTTTGACGGCATTGGATTCTATGCGCCTCAGCCGTATCCATCTTGGATAAAAAACTCAAGCACTTATTTATGGGAAGCCCCAACTCCTATGCCTACTGATGATAAACGATATACTTGGGATGAAGAAACTTTGTCTTGGTTAGAAATTACTGAATAATAGGAGTCTAAAATGGCAGGTACAACAACAAAAGGTTTGCGCTATCCAAGCGCAGGAGATAACCCTGCCATTCATACTGATATTCAAAACCTCGCTACAGATGTAGATACAAAGTTCGATAGTTATGCGACTCTTGCGGGGGCAACTTTTACTGGCAACATTCAAGTTCCAACTGAAGTTGTATTTGAAGGCGCTACAGCAAACGGCTTTGAAACAACATTAACAGTTGTAGACCCAACCGCTGATAGAACAGTCACTTTTGCAGATGTCAGCGGAACGGTCATCACGACTGGAAACCTAACGGGGATTACAGCAATAACTAGCGCAACAATTACAAGTTCAACTATCACCAGCGGAACCCTAGGCAACGCTCTAGCGGCTGGTACTTACAAAATTACTGGGCTTGGCGATGCTTCAGAATCAACAGATACCGATGCAGTCAATGTAAAGCAGACCTTAAATCTTGCTCGTACAACCATGTTGTTACTCGGCGGTATGTAATGACTTTTACCTATTCGGGAGACCCAAGCACCTCTACTCGAAATTATGTCCGATTTCTTCTTAATGATGTTACATCAACAGATGCTCTTTTTTCAGATGAAGAAATTAACTATGTAATTACAGAATGGTCAGGCGATGCCTACGAAGCGGCGCGTGAGTTGGCTGAAATCCTTATTGCTCGTTTTGCCCGTCTAGCCGATAGCACATCAAAAAGCGTTGGTGATATTTCTGTATCAGAATCTTATAGTTCAAAAATTACTCACTATAAAGAATTGGCTAATAGCCTATTACTTCGCAAGATGCGTAAGTCTCCTCCTCGCCCTTGGGCTAAGGCAGATGCTCTTAAGTCCACAGATGACAAGACAACAACAGATTTTGCCACAGACTTTGTAGTTGGCTCAATGGACAATCCAAACTCTTATTACGAAACACGCATCGTAGAGTAAGGGTGTAGCCATGGCAGATGCTATCTACAACAAAGTCGCTGAGTTTATGACCGATACCGTGGTCTTTACTCCCAAGTCATCTGTTGATAAATACAATAAAACCACTTTTGGCAATGCCCAAACAAATATCTCGGCTACTGGTCGCCTTATCTATGACACAGTTCGAAGCCGTGATGTTCAAGGAGTTGAAGTCACCGATATTGGTCGCTTTGTAACCAAGGGTCCACAGACTTCAATCACCGTTTCTCATAGAATGGTAGTCGGAAACGACACATTTACTATCAATGCAGTTGATAACATCGCAGACGAAAACGGAGCGCATCACACCGTCATACGCTTTGGTAGATAACCATGGCTCAGACATTTACATTTGAACTAGAGGGCGCTCAAGAGTTACGCAATATGCTTGAGGTATCTGGCAGAGATGCTGGAAAAGTAGTTGGTCAGGCAATCCTTGAAGAAGCCAACATGATTTTTGCTAAAGCCATGATTTTGACCCCTATTGATACGGGCGCTCTCCGTGGCTCAGGCGGAGTCTCGGCTCCAATGAACTTTCCTCAAGGCATCGGAGTTGATATTTTCTTCGGTGGTCCAGCCGCTCCATACGCACTTTATGTCCATGAGATTCTGTACTACAAGCACAATGCTCCAACTCAGGCTAAATTCCTTGAACAACCTTTCATGGAAAGATTGCCAGAAATTCAGAAAAACATGGCGCGTAGAATAATTGACCTAATCAGGAAGAACGGGGCAGTCTAATGGCAACAATCCTAGAATCTATAGGTGATTATTTACAGAACACCTCAAGCGCTTTCGGCGCACACAGTTCTAAGGGAACATTAGGAACCTCTCTATTTCTTGGAACTTTGCCAGAGTCTCCAGATGTCTGTACGGCAGTCTTTGAGAACTCAGGAACTCCACCAGCCTTCACGATGGGTACAGGCGGAATTGCAATTGACTATCCAATGCTTCAAGTTATTTGTCGCGCAGGTCGTGAAGATTATCCAACGGCGCGGGATGCAGTTGAGGACATTCGAAACTTGCTTGCTTCGGTAACTGATGTCACAATTTCGGGTGTC
>Ga0214917_10001495_pt1 | contig 29858 bp, 25 predicted proteins | sample LL_1208_BB_MetaG_FD_177983 | JGI IMG/M metagenome (GOLD analysis project Ga0214917, IMG submission 177983) | Freshwater microbial communities from Lake Lanier, Atlanta, Georgia, United States - LL_1208_BB | ecosystem: Environmental > Aquatic > Freshwater > Lake | place: USA: Georgia | collected... | reverse complement strand
TAACTTTCAACGCCGTTATCGCGATCTTGATGTTTTACTTGTTGATGATATTCAATTTTTAGAAAATAAAGAGCGAACTCAAGAAGAGTTCTTCCACACATTTAATACGTTATATAACGCCAATAAACAAATTGTTATCTCAAGTGATCGCCCGCCAAAACAATTAACTACATTGGAGGATCGTCTCCGCTCGAGATTTGAGTGGGGATTAATTACTGATATCCAACCACCAGAACTTGAAACACGTATTGCTATTTTAAGGAAGAAAGCTGCGCAAGATAAATTAAATGCCCCGGATGATGTTTTGGAATATATCGCTTCGAAAATTTCCACAAACATTCGTGAGCTAGAGGGAGCGCTAATTCGTGTTACCGCTTTTGCTTCTTTAAATCGCCAGGTAGTTGATATGAATTTAGCTGAGATAGTTCTTAAAGATTTAATTCCAGATGACTCAACCCCTGAAATCACCGCTAGTTTGATAATGGCTCAAACCGCTGCGTATTTCAGTCTGACTTTAGATGATCTCTGTGGCACTTCTCGCTCTAGGGTTTTAGTTAATGCCCGCCAGATCGCTATGTATCTCTGCCGCGAGATGACTGAGTTATCACTTCCTAAAATCGGTCAGACTTTTGGTGGACGGGATCACACCACGGTTATGCATGCAGACCGAAAGGTCCGCCATTTAATGGCTGAACGTAGATCGATTTTTAACCAGGTTTCCGAGCTTACAAACCGGATAAAACTGCAGGCCAAGGCTTAATCTCTGAAATATCAGAGGTTGGGGATAACCTGTGGATATGTGTGGATAACCTGTTGGTAAAGGTTGGGTTTGAAAAGACCTGGTTTTTCCAAGTGGTTTGTTTCAAGAGTTACTCACATTTTTTACACAGAGAAGAGGTGGTTTAGATGAAGGGTAATACGGCTTTGAACAGGGCTTTTCTCTCTTTTCCACAGTTAAATCGTCTGGTTACTACTACTAACTCTATAGATAAGAAATCTCATCTCAGAGAACAGATCTTGATAAGAAGCTTTAAATCAAACCAACTATCTAAAGTAAAGACGAAAGAGTTAGGCTGAAGATTATGAAATTCACAGTAGATAGCACAGTGTTAACCGATAGCGTTAATTGGGTTTCAAGGAGTTTGTCCACTAGACCAATTATGACCGCGCTACTAGGAATTGTGATCGAAGCCGGAAACGACATCACGCTAAGTGCTTCAGATTTAGAAACCTCTGCTAAGTCTTCATTCTCTGCAGACATAAAAGAAAAAGGAAGAGTGCTAGTTCCGGGAAGGTTACTGGCTGAAATTTCTAGAGCGCTACCGAACAAACCTGTCTCGTTTAATTTAGACGGTAGCAGGGTTTTAGTAACAGCAGGAGCAGCTAAGTTCACTCTTCCAACGCTTCCAATAAATGAATATCCAAATCTTCCAGTAATGCCAGATACCTCTGGAAGTATCGCTAGTGATTTATTTGCAACCGCGGTTAATCAAGTAGCAGTAGCAGCAGGTCGAGATGATTCACTACCAACTTTAACTGGAATTCATGTTGATATTAATAAAGAAGTTATTACTTTTGCCGCAACTGATCGATATCGCTTGGCGGTTAGAGAAATTAACTGGAGCCCAAATAATCCAGAAGAGGCCACAACAGCTCTACTTAAAGCAAGAACTTTGGCAGATGCAGCTAAAACAATTTCATCTAGTAAAAATATTTCATTTTCAGTAGCTCCAAATACTTCAAATGAGCGCTTAATTGGCTTTACTACAGAGCAGAAATCAATGACTTCAAGGCAGTTAGACGGCGCCTTCCCTCCATACCGCCACTTACTACCAAATGAAAGTATTGCAACAGCAGTCATTGAAGTTGCGACCCTTTTAGATTCTGTGCGCCGAGTAGCGTTGGTAACCGATAAAACTGTTCCGCTTCGTTTAAAGTTTTCAGATAACTCCCTTCACCTCGAAGCTGGCGCAGGAGATGAAGCAACAGCCACAGAAGAACTTCAAATCTCATATACAGGAGAGGCGATAGATATCGCTTTCAACCCAACATTTTTAGCCGATGGTTTAAATGCCCTTGGAACACCTTATGTAAATATTGCATTTACAGGATCTAATAAACCGGCGGTTTTATCAGGCAAAAATAAAGTAGATGGCGAGATAGATAGCTCTTACCGCTACCTTTTAATGCCTATGCGTTACGCCTCTTAATTAACCACTTTTAAAAATGTTCGTCTCCCATCTATCTTTAAAAGATTTCCGCTCTTATGAAAACCTAGAGCTTTCTTTAAAAGCTGGCCAAAATATTTTTATTGGGGAAAATGGAGAAGGCAAGACAAATATCATCGAGGCTTTAATGTATCTAGCGCTACTTTCCTCACATCGAATATCAAACGATCAACCTCTTATTAAATTAGGTAGTGAGCGCGCTTATATCCGCGCCAAAATAGAATCAGATGAAAGAACCACCCTTGTTGAGTTAGAGATAAATAATGGCAAAGCAAATCGCGCCAAAGTAAACCAAAACCCAGCGCGAAGCCAGAAGGAGCTACTAGGTTTAGTAAAGAGCGTTTGTTTCTCGCCAGAGGATTTAGATTTAGTTCGCGGTGACCCGAGTGAACGTAGATCTTTCTTAGATCAACTTTTAATCCAACAGAGCCCGCGCCTTGCTGGTGTAATAAGTGATTATGAGAGAGCTTTAAAGCAGCGTAATTCATTACTAAAAAGCCGAGCGCCTGAGTCATCGCTTCGTTCATGGAGCGAGCACCTAGCTACTTTTGGTGGCGAGTTAATAGCTGGTCGAATTAAATTAATTAATCAAATAGAACCGCTATTTCAAGTAGCATATAAAAATCTATCAGCAAAAAAACTAGCTAAATTAGGATATAAATCAAGTATCCCCGAACCTTCTGCAGAAAAAGAATTAAATAGAGAGTTAATGTTAAAAGTAATAGAAGAGGTTAAATCACAAGAGATAGAGCGAGGAATTTCTCTAGTGGGTCCACACCGCGACGACCTTCTTTTAAATTTAGGCGATCATCCAGTTAAAGGCTATGCCAGTCACGGAGAGTCTTGGTCAATTGCTCTCGCTCTTCGATTAGCTAGTTATCAATTGTTTATCAATGAAGGAGCAAAACCAATATTAATATTAGATGATGTCTTCTCTGAACTTGATGAGGGGCGACGAGAGAAACTTCTTGAGATTGCAGATAGCGCAGAGCAGACATTTATCACAGTCGCTGTTGAGAACGATTTACCTAAAGCAATCCAAGGCGCTAGATTCAAAGTTGAGCTGGGCAAGGTTGTAACCCTATGAAGCGCGATATCGCAAAAGAGCTATATCGTTCTTATAGAAGTGGTTATAAGAAGAAGAAAGAAATAGTTGATCAAGAGCGCAGTCTTAACGGTGAGCCAGAAAAGATTTCAAGCCTAATAAACGAATTAGTACTAAATAGAGAGTGGCGACAAGGTATTGCTGAAGGAAATCTTTTTAGTGATTGGGCTCAAATTGTTGGCAGTGATGTTGCAGAGCACGCCACACCAATTACGTTATTCGAAGGAAAATTAACAATACAAACCTCATCAACTGCTTGGAGTACTCAACTTCGTTTAATAGAGAGCGAGCTTTTAAAAACAATCCGTAAAAGCTCTCCAGGAGCCTTAGTTGATGAGCTAGTGATCATGGGTCCTCACGCCCCATCTTGGAAGCGCGGCCTAAGAACGATCCGAGGGGCAAAAGGGGCTAGAGATACTTTTGGGTGATATTCAAGGCTCAACTACCTTCTAAAAACGCGCCTAATCCACCAACAACGCCTTTTTTGGCTATCTCTAATTTGATTTACCACTAGGATTTACCTCTACCTAGGCCAATAAAGAGGCGAGAATTGTCTCTGGCGGGGTCAAACTATTGATAGAACAGGGGCGTAGTGTGGCTGATAAGAAGGTGGGGCGGGCCTATGACGCCAGCGCAATCACCGTTCTAGAAGGCCTAGAAGCTGTTCGTAAGCGCCCTGGAATGTATATCGGCTCAACAGGTGAACGAGGCCTACACCACTTAGTTTATGAAGTCGTTGATAACTCAGTAGATGAAGCTCTAGCCGGCTACTGCACCCACATCAGCGTTCTATTGCAAAAAGATGGCGGGGTTCGAGTAAACGATAACGGACGTGGAATTCCAGTAGATATTCATCCGATTGAAAAGAAACCAGCGCTAGAAGTTGTTATGACAGTACTTCACGCCGGAGGAAAGTTTGGCGATGGCGGCTACTCAGTATCTGGTGGCTTACACGGCGTTGGAATATCTGTTGTTAATGCTTTAAGCAGAGATCTAAGTGTTGTAGTTCAAAGAGATGGTTTTATCTGGGAACAGAGTTATAAATTAGGAGTTCCTAACTCTCCAGTTGAAAAAGGTATTGCTACAAAAGAAACTGGCACCGAAGTTACTTTCTGGCCCTCTGAGGAAATATTTGAAACTACAGATTTTTCATTTGAGATTTTGTCAACCAGATTTAGAGAAATGGCTTTTTTAAATAAAGGTCTAACCATCTCGCTGCGCGATGAACGAGCAGGGCACGTCGATGAAAAAGGCGAGCCACTAGAAGTTAGGTATTGCTACGCAGGCGGAATTGTTGATTTCGTTAAACATCTAAACACCACAAAGGGTGTTGCCCATAAATCAATTATTGCTTTTGAAACAGAAGACCTTAAACAAAAAATGTCACTTGAGGTAGCAATGCAGTGGAATACCAGTTTTACCGAGTCGGTATATACCTTTGCTAACACCATCAATACTCAAGAGGGTGGAACACATGAAGAAGGTTTTCGAACTTCGCTTACCTCACTAGTAAATAAGTTTGCCGAGGAGTGGGGTTATATAAAGAGAAAAGAAGATCGCCTAACTGGAGATGATATCCGCGAAGGGCTAACAGCAATCATCTCAATTAAAATCAGCGAGCCACAATTTGAAGGACAGACAAAGACAAAACTAGGAAACACCGAGGCTAAGTCATTCACCCAAAAATCTTTAAATGACGCAGTAGGTGCGTGGTTTGAAAAGAATCCAAGTGAAGGCAAAGAAATTGTAAGAAAAGCTATTGATGCAGCAACTGCTCGAATTGCAGCAAGAAAAGCAAGAGATCTTTCTCGGAGCAGAAAAGGCCTACTTGAAGGTCGCGGAATGCCTGGAAAATTAGCGGATTGCCAATGGACTGAGCCGGAAAAGTGCGAGCTCTATATTGTTGAGGGAGATTCAGCTGGTGGTTCAACAAAAGGCGGGAGAGATTCTCGGTATCAAGCAGTTCTTCCTATCAGAGGCAAAATATTAAATGTTGAGAAAGCAAGAATTGATCGGGTGCTACAAAACAATGAAGTTCAAGCTTTAATCACCGCTCTTGGCACAGGAATTCATGATGATTTTGATATCGCCAAACTTAGATATCACAAAGTTATTCTTATGGCAGATGCCGATGTCGATGGACAACATATTAGAACGCTACTGCTAACTCTCCTATTTAGATTTATGCGACCTTTGATTGAGAAAGGCTTTGTCTATCTTGCACAACCGCCGTTATATAAAATCAAATGGGGCGGAAAAGAGCCTGTGCAGTATGCATTCTCTGATAAAGAGCGGGACGGTTTAATTCAATTAGGGCTAGAGGCAGCAAAGCGTTTACCAAAAGAGGATGGAATCCAGCGCTTTAAAGGCCTTGGTGAGATGCCTGCAAAAGAACTTTGGGATACCACAATGGATCCAGCTCACCGCGTACTAATGCAAGTGACTTTAGAAGATGCAGCAGCAGCTGATGATCTTTTCTCAGTTCTAATGGGAGAAGATGTTGAACAGAGAAGACAATTTATTCAAAGAAATGCTAAAGATGTTAGGTTCCTTGATATCTAATGGAAAATCTTGACGGAAATAAAGTAGACCGCATCGAAGCTGTTGACCTTCAGGTGGAAATGGCTCGTTCTTATCTTGATTATGCAATGTCAGTCATCGTTGGAAGAGCGCTTCCTGATATCAGGGATGGTTTAAAACCAGTACATCGCAGAGTTTTGTATGCGATGTATGACGCGGGATATCGCCCAGATAAGGGTTATTACAAATCATCACGCATCGTCGGTGATGTTATGGGTAATTACCATCCACATGGCGACGGCGCTATCTATGACACCTTGGTTCGTTTAGCTCAACATTGGTCACTTAGATATCCATTAGTTGATGGCAATGGAAACTTTGGATCTCCTGGTAATGATCCAGCAGCCGCAATGCGTTACACAGAAGCTCGTATGGCCCCTCTTGCAATGGAGATCATGCGAGATATTGATGAAGAAACTGTTGATTTCATCGCCAATTACGATGGACGAAGCCAGGAGCCATTAGTACTTCCATCCCGCTTTCCAAATTTATTAGTTAACGGCTCAGCTGGCATCGCTGTTGGAATGGCAACCAATATCCCGCCACATAATCTGCGCGAAATCGCGGCAGCAGTGCAATGGGCTCTTGATAATCCAGAAGCATCTAATGAGGAGACGCTAAGCGCTCTTCTTGGAATTGTGAAAGGACCTGACTTTCCAACCAGAGGAATCATTGTTGGGCGCCAAGGAATTGAAGATGCTTATCGCACGGGTCGCGGCTCTATTCAGATGCGTGCGGTCGTGGAAGTTGAAGAGATTAATAAACGAACCTGTCTAGTAGTAACAGAGCTGCCATATCAAGTAAATCCTGACAACCTTGCTCTCAAAATCGCTGAGCTAGTAAAAGATGGAAAAATCAAAGGGATTGCTGATGTAAGAGATGAAGGAAATGAGCGCCTTGGTCAACGTTTAGTAATTGTTTTGAGAAATGATGCTACTCCTAAAATTGTCTTAAATAATCTTTATAAGCAAACCCAACTCCAAGATTCTTTCGGAGCCAACATGTTGGCCTTGGTTGATAACGTCCCAAGAACTCTTCGCCTTGATGAATTTGTTCGCCATTACATAACTCATCAAGTTGAAGTAATTATCAGACGTACGAAATTTAGATTAAATGAAAAAGAGAAGCGCGCTCATATTTTAAGTGGTTACTTAAAAGCTTTAGATGCCCTAGATGCAGTAATTGCCTTAATTAGAGCTAGCGCTACATCAGAGCAAGCGCGTGAAGGTTTAATGAAGCTTCTTGAAGTAGATGAACTCCAAGCTAATGCAATTCTAGATATGCAGCTGCGTCGCCTTGCGGCCCTTGAACGCCAGAAAATTATTGATGAATTTGAAACTCTAATGGCTGAAATTAAAGAGTTGAAGATCATTCTTAACGATCCTGCCGCTCAAAGATTGATAATCAAAGAAGAACTAAAAGAAATTGCGGATAAATATGGCGATGATAGGCGCACCCAAATCATTGCGGGCGAGAGTGATTTATCAGTTGAAGATTTAATTCCTAACCAAGATGTAGTTGTCACAATCACTAGAGGCGGATATGCCAAGCGAACTAAGGCAGATCTATATAGGTCGCAAAGACGCGGTGGAAAAGGCGTAAAAGGTGCAGCTTTAAAACAAGATGACATAGTTGAACATTTCTTTACTGCATCAACTCATGACTGGCTCCTCTTTTTAACAAATCAAGGCCGGGTCTATAGAGCCAAAGTCCATGAGCTTCCAGATGCTGGTCGTGATGCAAGAGGCCAACATGTTGCAAACCTATTAGCTTTTAAGCCCAATGAAACCATCGCCTCTGTTATTGGAATCAACGATTACGCATCACTTCCCTATTTAGTGATTGCTACAAAAGGCGGAATAGTAAAAAAGAGCCCACTTAGTGAATACGATTCACCAAGAACTGGCGGATTAATAGCAATTTCATTAAAAGATGGCGATGAAGTTGTGGCTGCCTCTGCTATTACTGCAAAAGATGAGCTACTTTTAATTTCAAAGAAAGGAATGTCACTTCGATTCACAGCCGATGATGAATCTCTACGCTCAATGGGTAGATCTGCAACTGGCGTAATTGGAATGAAGTTTAGAAGTGGTGATGAATTGCTTGCTATGGCAACAATTAGAAGCGGCGATGAAAAGAGTTTTGTATTAACAGCAACAGATGGTGGTTTTGGAAAGCGAACCGATATCAGCGAATATCGTTTGCAATCCCGAGGCGGTATTGGTGTAAAAGCTGCCAAGGTTGATGAGGGCGCGCGAGGCGGTCTAGTCGGCGCACTGATTGTTAATGAAAGTAATGAGATTTTAGTTATTACCTCAGGAGGCGTAGTTATGCGCACCCCAGTTAAAGAAGTTCGCCAGACTGGGCGCGATACTCTCGGAGTTCGCCTGGTAAATCTTGATCAAGGCACCTTTGTAGTCTCATTAGCTAAGGTCAATGACGAGGATTAGAAAGTGAAAAAATAAGCGGAAAAAAAGTGCTATTTTTGCGCACGCCCGCAGGTCAGGTAGCCTTGCGCTTCCCGTTTTGCGGGCCTATAGCTCAGCCTGGTTAGAGCGCTTCCCTGATAAGGAAGAGGTCAGTGGTTCAAGTCCACTTAGGCCCACCATATCAATGCTCTTTTTTGCTGCGATATGGGGACTTAGCTCAATTGGTAGAGCACCTGCTTTGCAAGCAGGGGGTTAGGGGTTCGATTCCCCTAGTCTCCACAAGATTACCGAACTATGTTATTAAACAATTTAATCGTTAGTGTTTTTTGAGAAAAATTCTCTATATAAAACTCTCCTAGATCTCTACCCAGCGCAGTGCGAAGATTCTTCTTATCAACTAAATCGTTAATTGCCTCTACCAACGACTGTGAACTTCCTCCGGAAAAACCGAAAACAAGTCCTTTTTCTACGAATTCAGAGATAGCTCCTACGTTTGATGTTAAATAGCATTTTTTGAAGAACCCAGCTTCAAAGAATTTGTGGGGCAAGGTCCGTTTAAGGCGCGAATGCTTTGATAGTTGTCCTAACACAACATCTGCTTGACCATACAAATTCCAAAGTTCTTGGTCAGAAAGATGCTCATCATAAATAGTTACATTGGTTAAACTCTTTAAATCAACTTTGAACCCTTTGGAAGCGACTATAAACCTAACATCTTTTCTGTTCTTCAGTAACTCAAGCGCTTCAGTTAAAGCTGTGAGCCCAGCTTCTTGCTGTGCCCCACCTCGAAATAGAACAGTTATAAATCGCTTAGCTACCACCGGTGCTCTACTTCTATTCTTTACTCGGTTTTCATCAAAACCAGTCTCTAAAACGACCAGTTTTTTTCGTGGAATAAGGAATTTAGTTCTTACTGAACATACCTGCGCACTTGACTCGAGAAATATCATTGATGAAAATTGGAATGCGAAAAAGTCCAGTAAGTAGATCAACGAAGCCCTAAAACCCATAAACCCAAATTCGCGCCTACTAAGCACTACTCCGTCGGACAAGGGCCAACCAGCATCTAAATGGATCTTGCGTAACAAAACCAAACGAGCGTAGAGAGCAAGAATGTGACTCGGAGAGGCAACAATAAAAGTAGTGTTTTTTTCTATGTACCGCTTCTTACAATCCAAAAGTTGAGAGAATTTGTCATGCGGGTCAATTTCTACCCAGGTAGATTTATGACCCATATTTAGCAGACCATTATGGTAATTCTTAGACCGCGAGAATTTGTTACCTTTTAAACTCAGAAAAACAAACTCACTAGATCCTGTGGCGGCTAAACTCTTTCTCACGGGTAGACTCTACGACCGTTAGCTAATAATCGCCCCAAAGGAGCCCAGATGTCAGACACCCCGCCAATAACCCAAGCAACCCTTCATACCTCAATGGGCGACATTGTTATTGAACTATTTTCAAATCATGCACCAAAAACTGTTGCAAACTTTGTTGAGCTAGCCGCAGGAATGCGTGAGTGGGTTAATCCAAATACTGGCGAGAAAACCAATCAGCCACTTTATGACGGTACGGTATTTCATCGAGTAATTAAAGGTTTCATGATTCAAGGTGGAGATCCACTCGGAACTGGAACAGGTGGACCAGGTTATAGATTTGCAGATGAATTTCATCCTGAGTTATCTTTTAACAAACCATATCTATTAGCGATGGCAAATGCTGGTCCTGGAACAAATGGTTCACAATTTTTTATAACTGTTGCACCAACTACTTGGCTTGATCGCAAACACAGTATTTTCGGTGAAGTTAAGAATGAAGCAAGTCAAAAGATTGTTCAAGCAATATCAGAGGTTAAAGTTGGTGGAGCAGATCGCCCAGTTCAAGCGGTGAAGATAACTTCAGTATCGCTGGCATAAATTTAATGCGCCGCACTATAACTGGCTCACTACTATTAATAATCGCTGTTTCATACTTATTACAAATAACCATATTTGGGTATGAAGATAGGTTCTTACTCAATCGTTTCTATGTCGAAAATGGTGAGTATTACCGTTTATTTACTGTTGCTCTACTTCACGGCGGACTATGGCACCTAGCCTTTAATTTACTTGCGCTTTACACGCTAGGCACGCCGCTTGAAAACTACTTTGGCAAAGGCAGATATCTCTTAATTTTATTTATCTCTCTAATTTGCGGATCAACTCTTTCGGTCCTATTAAACCCCGCTTATGTTTATTCAATAGGGGCATCTGGGATGATTTTTGGGCTCTTCGGCGCCCTTGCCTTAGTTGGCGAAAAAGCTGGGGTTGAATGGAGATCAATTTTAATTATCGTTGGGCTTAATTTTACTATTGGTTTTGTATTAGGCGGGGTGGATTGGCGCGGTCATTTAGGCGGTTTAATTGGTGGGGCTTTGATTACTCTCGCTCTTAATCAGTTCAAAGGAGTCAATTAGGGTCAAAACTAGACACTTGCAGAACCTTGGCTAAATGATTTGAGAATAGCTTCGCTAGTGCGAGTAGCGCCAAAGAAGTTGTACTTTCCAACAATCTGCTTATAGAGCTTCTGTCGAGTATTTTGGTCAAATAACAAAGACTTAAGATTGTCTAAATTTAGTACTTGAGTCTCGGGGTCAAACACGGGTAAGGCTTGACTCAAACTCACGGCATAATCAAAGTTTGCTCGCTGATTCTCAACTGTAGCAGCTATACCCAACATCATTTGATTGGCTAACAAATCCCACATAGTGGTACCTGCTGCGGATATTGCTGTATCACACTCTGCGGCTACAACATCAAAACTCTCACCAAACGGATGAAATCGTAAGTTGCTTGTGAAGTTTGAGACCACTTTAGGCAACCCAATAAATTCAAAGTTAATTGCAGCGTAAACATCCTTAGAGAATTCTGGGATTAATTGTTCATAAATTCTCTCATTTACCACCCCGCCCGTGGTTATTAGGACTCGAGTAGCCACAGGATTGAAGTCAGAGCTAACCGCCTTGAATGCTCGAATTGGTAAGCACTCAATTCCATGGGCAATCACTCTAGGCTCAACATCTTCACTGCCATAGACAAAAGGAAGATCCATAAAAACAACCTTTACCCTGGGTAGTAAGAATGTGTAACGATCAGCAATTTGAATGATTTGAGAATTTGCGAATTCAGATTCTATTTGTAAGCAAAATTCTTTTTCGTATGAGTCCAATATGACTAAGTCAGCTACACCACATTCTTTAATAGGGAGATTCATTAAGAAGAGATTTTCGGCTGAGGTTTTAAGCCAAGGAATATCAATAGAGCCAATCAAGTGCTTTTCGATTGATTTGGGCAGAGCTTTTGCAATTTCAATCAATCGCCTTAAGTGGCCGGCCCCGGAGGCATAACTCGCGTTGGCCGCGAAGATGACTCTTTTTGGCAGCATGTCGCTAGGATATAGCTCGGGTTATGAGAGTGGGAGAATCCAGATGAGTTTTCTAGATGATGCGTCGGTATTGATTACTGGCGGCACCGGATCTTTTGGCCGAGCACTGACAAAGAGGCTGATAAACAGTAAGGTCAGACGAATTGCTATATTTTCTAGAGATGAACTCAAACAACATGAGATGAAGAATGAGTTTCGCGACGAACGCCTAAGGTACTTTATTGGTGATATCAGGGACGGCTCTAGGCTAGATATCGCCCTTCACAACGTTGACTACGTCATTCATGCAGCTGCATTAAAGCAGGTAGATACGGGCGAATATAACCCAATGGAGTTTGTGAAAACCAACGTTGTTGGCAGCCAAAACGTTATTGATGCCTGCATACGAAATAGTGTTAAAAAAGTTATAGCCCTCTCAACTGATAAAGCTTCATCCCCAATAAATCTATATGGAGCCACAAAACTTACGGCAGATAAATTATTTTCAGCAGCAAATAACTATTCATTTGGATACGGAACCTTGTTTTCTGTTGTGCGCTACGGAAACGTAATGGGCAGTCGGGGATCGGTAATTCCATTCTTTAAACAACTCGCAGCAGAGGGCAAAATATTTCCAATAACAGATAAAAGAATGACTCGTTTTTGGATTACCTTGGAGCAAGCCGTTGAGTTTGTTTTAGAATCGTTCGAAATTATGCAAGGAGGAGAATTATATGTTCCGCGGATTCCAAGCATGAAGATTATGAATTTGGCTGAAGCTATAAAGAAAGACTTTAAGTATGAGGAAGTCGGCATAAGGCCCGGAGAGAAGCTGCATGAAGAAATGATTTCTCCAGACGATAGCAGGAGAACCATTGAACTATCAAACAGGTATGTTGTATCACCCATATTTGCGGAATGGGGATTTACTCCGCCAAAAGGGAAAGTCGTAGAAGACGGTTTTACGTATAGGTCGGACACAAACGATTTATGGTTAACAATTGAGGATCTACAAAGATTAATAGCCAATCACTAAACGACATGATTCCTTATGGACGACAAGAGATACTTGAAGAAGACATCCAAGCTGTAGTTCAAGCGCTTCGCTCCGATCTTATAACTACAGGTCATTTAGTCGATGAATTTGAAAGCCTTTTAAGTGGCTATGTGAAATGTCCCACTTTTGTAGTTAATTCCGGAACAGCAGCGCTACATGCTGCTTACGTTGGGATCGGAATTCGCCCAGGGGATGAAGTCATAACTCCTCCCAATACATTTATCGCTACGCAGGCAACCGCCGCGCTACTTGGAGCTAAAATAGTTTTTGCAGATATTGAACTAGAAACTGGACTAATAAATCTTGAAAATATTCAAAAGGCTATAACAAAGAATACAAAAGCTATTGTTTTAGTTGATTATGCCGGCCAACCATGCAATGTTAAGGCCGTAAGGGAAATAATAGGTGAGCGAGATATACGAATAGTCCAAGACGCCGCACATAGTCTTGGCTCTTTCATTAACGGAGAACCTGTGGGATCACAAGCAGATGTAACAACTTTTTCTTTTTTCGCAACCAAAAATATAACAACAGGTGAAGGGGGGGCCGTCTCATCTCCAAATAAATTAATTTTCCAAAAGGCAAAAGAATTCTCCAGGCAAGGGTTAGTGAAAGATCCATCTAGATTCCTAAATCTGCCTCCAGGACCATGGCATCAAGAGGTTCATGAATTTGGGTTAAATTACAGACTTACAGACTTTCAGTGCGCTCTAGGAATTACCCAACTTTCTAGGATTGAAGAAATAAAGAAAGAGCGAAGTCGGATAAAATCTATTTATGATTTATCTTTTGAGAAAAATAAAAGTATTCGAAAAATCTCATGTGACACAAACGTGGACCCAATGTGGCACCTCTACCCAATATTTGTCAAAAATAGATTTAAAGTATTTAAGTCACTCCGGAACAAAGGAATTGGCGTGCAAGTTAATTATGTACCAGCAAATCAGCATCCAGTTTTCAAGAAGCTTGGTTACAAGCAACAAAACTTTCCTAATAGCGAGAAATTCTATAGCGAGGAAATATCCCTACCAATCTATAAAGGTCTATCTCACTCCACAATTGATTACATTGTGAAATCAGTTGAAGATTCACTCTAAACTCTTGAGAAAACAAAAGTGTTAAAAACTTTGTTTTCAGACAGAAAAGTAAAACCTAACCCCGTAAAGAGAGATTTAGAAATCAAATTGTCCTTGTGTATAACAGCGATAAGTGACCAATCTGAAGGTTTTATGGATAGAAAGTATTCACACATGTCGCCCAATATTTGTTTTCCGTAACCTCGACCCCTTTGGTCTGGGTTGACTAGGAGGCTTACTTCAAGGGTATCTTCATCAACTTTGTCTATCCGGGCCATACCAATAAAGAGTTTGTCTGCGTGGTAAGAAAAAATTGGTTCGTCCTCTAACTTGAGTTGTCGATTTTCAAACCAAAGTCTGTGCTCAATTATGCTTACTGGGCGAGCTGTTCTGTTCCATACATAAACATGAGGATCGTTACGCCAAGGCAAAACACTAACCCAAAGCCCCGGCGTCATTATGGCACGTTCAATCTCTGGCTTCGTCATGTGCCAGATTCTTCTTGCAAGCAAGTAGAATTCAAGGGTGAAACACCCTTTTTTTGTAGCTGAGATTTCTGCTAACCATTTATCCTCTTTGGTTAGAGCCCATAAGCTAATTGAATTAGCGAGCAAGGCCGGGGCCAATGCCGTAAAACTTCAAACTTACAAGCCCGAAAGTATGACCCTAGACCTTAACGAGTTCTCAGTCTCTCAGAACCATAACCTATGGGGAGGTTTAAGTCTATTTCGACTCTACAAAGAGGCCATGACGCCCTGGGAGTGGCATGAGGAATTATTTGAACATGCAAATGAACTAGGTATGAAGGCATTTAGTTCGCCATTTGATCGTTCAGCTGTAGATTTCCTAGAGGAACTAGATTGCCCAATTTATAAAATCGCTTCGCTAGAGACGGGGGATGTTGACTTAATTTCGTATGTTGCATCGAAAGGAAAACCAATAATTATTTCAACGGGAGCATCAACCCTAGATGAAGTAGACGCGGCTGTAATGGCAGCACACAGCGTTCGTGACAAACTAACACTTCTCGTTTGTACCAGCTCATATCCCACAGAAGCAGCAGATGCTCACGTGAATAGAATTCTCACCCTAAGAATGAAATTCGGGATTGATGTCGGGTTGTCTGATCACACATTAGGCATAGGAGTAAGTGTTGCAGCAATAGCCCTCGGTGCGACAGTTATTGAAAAACACTTAACCATTAGTAGAAGCGATGGAGGCCATGATGCTGCCTTTTCTCTTGAGCCTGATGAGTTTAGGCTCCTAGTCGAAGAAGGCAATAAAGCCCATGCTGCATTGGGAAATTCAGAATGGTCAATTCAAACTTCGGAGGCAGAATCAAGACGACTGCGCCGTTCGCTCTATATTGTCACACCAGTTAAGAAGGGAGAGACTGCAAGTCGAGAAAATGTCAGGCCACTAAGACCCAACAGCGGTGGTCCTATCAGTGACTTACCTCTAATACTAGGTAAAAGGTTCAAAAAAGACTTAAACCCTGGAGATGCTGCCACAATTGATTGCGTGGAACACTAGCATCGTTTTTTGTTTAAAAAATCAACTACCAAGAACCTATTTATTAACTCACGTAATATCACTTCTTCAAAGAAAAAATGTTTTCAGTCTGACCTAGCCACGAGTCCTCACTAAATTCTAAAACTGTATATGTTGGTATTCGAAGTTTCGAAGTTATATAAAGAATTGACGAGGAGAGACCCACAACTGCGCAACTGGAGATCAAATCATCTTCCATCCTGACGTTCTTAGAAACTTTTACCATTTCTTCATTATCCAATTTGGCCGCTAGAGGTTCGCTAATTTGCATTACCGGATGAATGCGAACTAATACTTTTCTAACTCCCATTCTAAGAGCAATAAGTTTTCCCATTTCCACAGCATTTACTTGATCCAAAACGGTAATGTGCCCCAAACCCTCTAGAGCAGGCCTTTCGGGTTCTAGAATCACAAGCACAGATGGCTCACATCTTTGAGAATCTATCTTTAATATGTCTTGCAATCTCTCTAACCGATAATCAGGTAGGAGTAAAACTTTAGATTTAGGGAAGGCTTTTGAAGCTTTAACGTACGCAAAATCATTACTGGTGATGAAGAGAGTTGGGAGATAATCAAGATCAACGTTAAAACGTTTCGTATAATTTACCCAGTGATCAAGGATGCAAATTCGTGCAGAATTTGAGACCTTAAAGCTCTTTTCAAAAGCTGAATTAATCTGAGAATCAGCTCCCGTCGAGTAAATCAAAGACTTATAAATATTTATGTTTCCGTGAATTTCTTCTTGGTATCTAACTTTGTAATATTCAGCCACACGAACACCACTTCCTTGAATTACTAGAGCACCTTGACATTTCACCATCACAAAGTACTCAAGTAAATTTTCAACTCCCCCTGTATCTGAACCAAAAAAAAGTCCTGGAGGTTCAAAGCTGTCTAAAAAGAGTTGCGAAACTTTAGCATTTTGTATTCTGTAGCGAAACCGACAAACACCCGTCTCCGTCCCTTCAACCTTTTCATACCCTGCAGACCGGGCAGTTTTAATCATCCTTACATTTTCACTGTCAGCGCCCAACTCGATAGAGTAAGTTGGAAATCGAGCTCTCATCCAGCGAGAAAACTGAGTTAGGCTCTCTTTTCCTAACCCTGCGGACGAGGCGGATCTGAAGATAAGAATTCCAATATTCGCTTTGAGTGATGATTCATCAAAGTAGGCGGTTAGCGTTCCCTTGAGCTTTCCATCTTTAAAAACCCCAAAGAGAAGCGGCTTTGGATCTAATTCCGTATTTTCAAAGGAAGATACATACCTGCGCTGACTCTCGAGAGTGTGGATTTGGCCCCTATTTCTGGAAAAGTGCATATGTTTAGCATCGTTTAATGAATCAAGGTACTCCTGGGTGACATCTGAGGCCAATAACTTTTTAATTTCCATTTGTAGATCTACTTTTTAAGTAAATCAAGGTTTTCCCATACCCTTAGAAAAGCCTTTGATATCAGACTTATCTCTTCTTCGTCATAATTATGAGCACATAAATTAATCGCAAAAAACAATTTGTCGTGAAAGGACTCTGCAGTGGGCAATTTAGATTTCCCAATTTCTTCCCGGCGCCCCTTTTCTATCAGCGAATAAGGCCAACCTGTTTCCCCTATCGCTAATTGATCGGCAAATAAAGGAAGCTTGTGAATGTTCTGGTAGCCACCCATTAACGCAGGTACGCCCTCGGCCTTTAGAGCGAGCAAGAGTGTTTCTCTGGTTGGCATTTGATCATTTTCGACATAATCCAGTACAAATCCAGAAACATAGAAAGAGTGTTCGTAGTTATTTGGTATATAAACTGTTTTTAAACCACTGAGATTTGATAGCAATTGATTCAAACGTATGCCAGCCTCTCGTCGGGAAACAACAGCCCGTTGGACTTTCTTCAATTGCACACGTCCAATTGCTGCTTCAATTTCACCTAAACGCAAGTTCATCCCTAGAATGCCTCGTTGGCGTTTTTGAAAGTCATTACCAAATCCAACAGCAACTTCCCCATGATTGCGAAGCATTTTTACTCTTTCGGCGAGTTTGTCATCCGAGGTTACAACAACACCTCCTTCTCCTACATGTATGTGTTTGTGGTAGTTAAGGCTAAATCCTCCTACGTGGCATACTGTGCTAGTGAAATTCCCGTCACCATCTGTTGCTAAAGGCGATTGAGCGGAGTCGGAAACAAAAATCAGACCGTTTTTTTCACACCAATCCTTTATTTGAATATTTTCTGCCGATAAGCCAAAAATATCTGGAGAAACAACAGCCCTTGTTCTCTTTGTGGTTTTTCTGCAGATATCTTCGTAATCCATATTGAATGTAAAAGGATTTATATCTGTAAAAACAGGTATTAGCCCCCAGTGTAAAATTGTAGTTGCGGTAGCAGCCATAGTCCAAGTAGAGACAAGAACTTCAGAACCAGGCTCCAAATCCAATGCTCCGATAATTGCCCAAAGACCAGAGGTCCAAGAGTTGACCGATATAGCATTTTTAACCTTGAATACTTCAGCAAATTCACTTTCAAAACTGAGTACCTGTTCTCCACCATAGAATTTTTCTCCAGGGGCCCCAATGTACGAAGATAAATTTCCTGATTTTAAAACATTCGTAGCAGCAAAAATTTCTTTATCGTCATAAGTACTAAACTTAGAAAATTCCTTTTTTATTGTAGGGGTACCACCGTGTAAAGCAAGAAGATTAGCCATAAGCCGAGTTTATCGCACTTACAATTTCATGGACTTTTCCAACTCGCCAATCTTCTTCTAAGCCTGCATCAAAGAGTCGCAAGTACTCTCTCGTAGCCAATTCTTGGTAACGGTCGAAGTTTGGCAGCGAGAAATTCTCAACCAAGCCTCCATTTGGATTCTTTGAAATTTCAATTATTCGCCCATTGCTCTTAAACTGGAGGCAAAAACTGGGATAAATAATTGTAAGTATTGGGCAATCAGACCGAATGCCTTCAATATTGTGCAGAGTTACAACAAATCCCGTTTGGAAAGTCAACTCAACCGTGCCTACATCAATTAATTGCGAGTCCGTGACTGCGTCGAGATCGTTTGTGAATACCGTAAGAAGATGAATAAAGTGTGAAAAAATATTTAACAAGTCACCATAACCTGTGATTATGGCACTAATAGGTTTTTCTCCCATTGCTATCATAAAGTTTACTGCCTTCAAGGTATTTGGCAAGAAAGACCGGAAGTAATTTACGTACCAAAGCACATGTTTTGTTTTAAGAAGCTTGATAATTTCGTCATATTCCACTGAACTAACCCCGCAGGGTTTTTCTATTATTGCGTATTTAAAATTATGTCTACTCAAAAGTTGTCTAATAACTTCAAGATGAGAATTAGTTGGAGTGGCTACTACTAGGAGATCGTATGTTCTAAAAGATTGAGAAAATGTTTGGAAGTCATACATTTTTATATTTGAGAAATGAAGAAAGTTGCTGAGATTAGGGTTGGCCAATTCGACAAGATTTAAAGTCTGGGTAGTTCCAATCTTCATTAAGGCGCCTAAGTGGCTTTTTGCGGTACCAGCAAATTGGCCATCAGTTACGTCATATCCAAGACCCATTTTGCCTAACCCAACCAAACTAACCTTGTAGAAACTTTTAGCTTTCTTCATAGAATACTCATTATTTATACAAGTTACGCAAGTATTCTAAGTCTTCTAAGTCATCGATATCAACAGCCGAATATTTTGGTATTAGGAGGCCATAAGCGTTTGCAAGCACAGATTTATCTGACCGCCAAGTACTTGACTTAGCAAAATAAAACTGACCCGCGTCATGGTAACTTTCTACCAAATCTTGAGTTCGAACTTCGATATATTGTGGGCTTAAAGGGGATAAATACCCGGAAGAAGTTAAGGTAAAAGCCCGTTGTGCAGGATGAGAATACTTTTGAATTGCAACGAGATACTTGCTTTTATCATGCAATTTTTCAAAAGAATCTTTCGCTAAATGTATCAATCGAGGATTAGTGAAAATCGCAAATGGATATATACAAGCTATAACAGAAGCATCATTATCCAATTCAGGGCGATTCTCTATGAAGTCAGCTATTACGGGCCTTGTGGGCGTGTGATCATCACTCAAGTTTGCAGAGCGTCTATCTGGGGCTTCTGCACCAAAATCTATGGCGATTCGCGCAATCTCATCACTATCTGTTGAGACATAAATTTGATCGAAAATATTAGATGCGAGTGCATTCTTAATTACGTGGCCGATTAGAGGGATACCCCCAACCTCTTGTAGATTTTTTCTGGGAATTCTCTTACTGCCCCCTCGGGCCGGTATTATGCATGTGTAGTTCATCCATCTAACCCCTCTTAAAATTAGGTAATTCAAGGGCATCGGACGGAAAGAGGCGTTCAGCAAAAGAAAGTAGCGCCAAGTCACTGAATCTATTCCCAGACACGCTGATTCCAAGCAGTTTTCCAAATTCGTCTCGCAAAATTGGTAAGCAAATTTGCGGATTTCCAGCCGAAGTAAGTAGAAGATTCGCATCGATCTTGTCGGGTAAACCAATCTTTGGCGCGGACATACTTGTTGCTAGGGACAATATCAAGGGATTTCCTGAAATCTTACGAGAAAACATTCTCCAGTCCTCTAAAACGCTAATACATTTTTGGTATTTTGGAATATCAATTGACTCCCCGTATTTGAACATTTCTTTTAAGTTAGGCGAAATACTGTCCTCAAGTTTATGGTCTGCAAGAAAGTAGGAGATATCTCTTGAATATACGGCTTCGAAAGCTTTTCTTAGTTCCCAGAGATTAGAGGGAACCTTCAAATTTTCGATATTTAATTTTAAACTTTCTGCAATTGTTTCACAAAGTAACCTAAATTTACTTTTTAGACTTGGACTTGGATCATCGACACCTTCTCCAGAAAAAACCAAAACTGAAGTGAAATTCATTACATTATACTTGGACCTTTCCTTTTTATGAATAGGAAAATTTTTGCCTTCTACCCTCGATTCCCTAAACACAGCCTCTATGTCTGAGATGCGCCGGCCAAGAAAGCCAACAGTGTCAAATAGCTCCGTTGTTTTCAAAATTCCTGTCCTTGGTATTTCTCCAAAAGTTGGCTTAAAACCTATTACCCCACAGTAACTAGCGGGCTTGATTATCGACCCCGCTGTTTGAGTTCCGAGCGCAACTGATACTTGATTTGCTGCAACAGCCGCAGCGCTACCGGACGATGAAGTTCCAGGTTCGCAGTCCGGATATCTAGGATTAATTGTTCCTGTTCTCTGGTGCACAGCAAATTCCGAACAAACAGTCTTTCCTCCAATTGTTGCACCACTAGACCTAAGTTTGAATATGACTCTTGAGTCAAAACCACCGGGGGTACCCATCCAGTGCTCAGTTCCCATTCTTGTTGGGAATTCCTCTGTAGAGATATTGTCTTTTACGCCAATTACCAGTCCTTCCAAAGGCGGAACTTGTTTTCTCGGGTGTCCCAGGTATTGCACACTCTTCAGATTTTGCACCCAGCACTTATAGGGATCGGCAGTACGCTCTATTGTCTCAATAAATCCGGAAACAAAATCTGTGCGAGTTGCAAAACCCAGACTTATGGACTCATGGATGTCTTTTATTGGGCTAAGAAAGTTAATCAAGGGTTTCCTTGTCCAGCCAGTCCTTCAGATCTTCAATGAATAAGCGTTTCTGAGGCAAACTTTTATCTGTTTCGAAGATTGGTAACTGTATGCCTTTTAGACTCACCTGTTTGTGAGGTTCTAAAAGATTAACAAATTCTTCTAAACCCACACCAGTTATTTCAGAGAAATAAGCTAGCCCGCCTGGAACTGTGCGTTCTATATCCAGCAACTCTTGGTCAATATCGTCACGCGAGATCAAGCCAGATCTAATATCTGAACTGAGATGAAAACTTGTTCGGCCATACCCACGTTTTAAGTAGCATGCAAAATCATGCACTCCTGGCATTATACATTCTGCACTTTTATATCCTTTATATGTTCCCTCCACAAAATCCTCACGCCATCCATACTCTTTGATAACAAATTCTGTTTGTCGCTCTTCATCCCAGAATATGAAGTCCCCTAAATGTATTCCTTGGATTGATGCTTTTAGGTATTCATCACCTGATAACGTTTGGAATTTCTTTAGGTCTCTAGGAGGCAAATCTAAACCTTCAAATTCTTCAGGCTTGACTTTGGCTGAGACCTTGTGGAAATAGTCTTGATCGAATTTAAGAACTGAGTTCTTATAAGTTCCGCGGGAAGAGGATTCGGCTGCAGATTCACCCCAGATTATAAGATCGATTCCGTAGTCCTGTGCTACACGAAGCGGATATGCTCCAACGCCTGCGTGGCAATGCCAACAAGAGTCCCCAATTTTACTAAGAGATTTTTTTGCTAACTTATTGACGAGTGTTCTCTTTGGCGTGAACATTACATGATCAATATCGAATTTCTCGATAGCGTTAAAAAGATTAAAGATACCAACGGAGGAAAACCAATTATGGCTAAAAGTAGCAGCTAATGGCCTCATTCCAAATTCCTTAACCAAGACATGCAGTTGAAACATACTGTCCTTTCCACCGCTTATGGGTATAAGGCAGTCATATTCTTTATCAGCATTTCTTTCTTTAGCTTCAAAAAGAATTTTAGTTAGCTCTTCTTTTTTATATTTCCAATCAATACGCATTTTTTCTTCGGCCGATCTACACACGTTGCATATTCCAAATTCATCAAAGTTCTGTCCTTCTTGCGTCTCTGGCATGATGCATCTGGAGCAGTATTTTATCGGCAGGTCCACACGTTGACGATACCACAAGTGAATACTTTTCTGGTTAGAAATTTGCCGGTTAACAAACGGAGTAGTAAAACATCCAACCTATCTATAATCTTTTACTGAACGAAGTAACACTTGAGCCACATCAATAACATTTGTATCTGAGCCTTTAGCGGTTACTCCATCACTAACCATTACTCGACAAAATGGGCAAGCCACAGCAACTTCCTTAGCGCCGGTGTTTATAGCCTCTTCAACTCGATTCATGTTGATACGAGTACCTAATTTCTCCTCCATCCACATTCTTCCGCCGCCTGCGCCGCAACAAAAAGATCGCTCTTGATTTCTTGGCATCTCAATTAATTCAACTCCAGTTGATTCCAGTAACTCTCTAGGTGGTTCATAGATTTGGTTATGCCTGCCTAGGTAACAAGGATCGTGATAGGTAAGAGAGTTACTGCTCTGTGTTACTGGCTTTAAACGCCCCGTTTTAACTAAGGTATTAAGAAGTTGAGTGTGATGAAGCATCTCTAATTCAAAGCCTTGTTGTTTATAGTCACGGCCTATTGTTGTGAAGCAATGCGGGCAGGTCACTACAACTTTTTTCTTTCCCTTGTAATTTGCATAAACCTCATTAAAAGTATCAATATTTTCTCTTGCCAGAATTTGATAGAGAAATTCATTTCCAGCTCTGCGCGCTGGATCTCCAGTGCAGGTCTCTCTTGCTCCAAGGACGGCAAATTTAACTCCTGAGATATAGAGCAGCTCTGCAACTGCCTTTGTAGTCTTCTTTGCCCTCTCTTCATATGCTCCAGCGCATCCAACCCAGAAGAGATACTCCACTTCATCTGGAAGAGCTCCAGTGATTACCTCTACTGGGAAATCACACTCTGTGATCCAAGCATTTCTATCAGCCCTATTTGCCCCCCAAGGATTTCCTGCTTTTTCAAGATTCCTAAATGTTCCACCAAGCTCTGTTGGAAACTCTGATTCAACCAATACTTGAAAACGTCTCATATTTACTATGTGATCGATGTGTTCGATATCAACCGGGCACTCATTAACGCAGGCGCCGCAAGTTGTGCAGGACCAGAGCACATCAGGTGAAATAGTTTCGCCCACAATCGGACCTTCTTTAGGAATATTCGCTAGCGCATGATCTCTAAGAGCCATTATTAATAACTTTGGTGAGAGTGGCTTATCAGTGTGCCAAGCGGGGCATTGTGATTGGCATCTGCCACACTCAGTGCAGCTAGCCATATCCAATAAACCTTTCCAAGAGATGGATGCAGCATCGCTAATACCAAAGAGATCATCATCTTTAGGGTTTTCAAAGTCAATTACTTTTCCATTTGAAATCATCTCAGGAAGAGCGCCTAACGTTGGTTTTTCTGAAATCTCACGCTTAAAGAAGATATTAAATGGCGCTAGGAATCTATGCCAGGCAATACCCATTGTTAAATTGGCAGCAATAACAATAAACCAGAGCATGGAAACAATAATTTTTAGTGATGCAACGATCACAATCCAGTTTTCGATACTCTCTTTCTCAAGGTCTGCAAAAGCGCTAACTGCAGGCTTTGATAAGGCAAAGTCCCAAGGATTTCCGCTATAGCCAATTAGCGCTCCCTCAAGTCCGCGTAGCGTTATTACACAGAAGACAATTGCCAAGATTGTGCCCTCGACATAATAAGCTTTCCAAGAACCTGAACCATAGAAGCGAGAACTACGTCCTTTATTAGTAATTCTTGTAACTTGGCGAATTCCAATTAATGTAACTATTGATATTCCAGTAAGCCAAGCAAAGCTTTCAGTAAATAAGTTATAAACAATCCAATGACCAATTAGAGGTAGTGCAAATTCTGGACTAATTACCTGGCCATATGCGGTTAGAAGAGTTCCAACGAGTGCAAAAAAACCTATCATCACAAACCAATGCGCAATTCCCGATCCTGTAAATTTCAACATCTTTGCATGAGTTAAAACCTCTTTTGCCATGAGAGCGAAACGTCTAGCTCTTTGATTTGATCTAGTTGGATCTGCTTGACCTGCTTTAATCCGGCGATAGAGCTCTAGAGAGCGAATAGTGATAGCTAGAATTGCAATTACTGTGATTAGGTAGGCGCTAAGACCAAAAACACTTCGCATCATGCGCCTTAGAGTAGGTGGGCAGGGGCCAAAGCGCAGGTAATGGCTCTATGCACAGGGGTGGATAACCTGTGGAGAATTACATCGCTGTAATTCGTCCTTTGGGCACCATGCCCCTATACCAAAAGGGAATTTGGCACTTGCCCTAATAGACTCAGTGAGTGCTCAGGAACCTCACAAAGTTGATTCTTGCTTTCTTATTCTTGGGGTGTTTCTCAGGTCAATCTCAAGCTTCTAGCACCAAGAACTTTGGTTGTGGCGAGGATGGGTATTACACCGTCAATGTAGCAAATGCGACGGTAATCGCTAATACAGGCTGCCGTGGCTCACTAGACATCGATCCTTCTATTCGGGTGGTTGGCCCAAAATCCTTTGCTGGGAACACAGGCATAACGACAATTACTTTCCCTCGCTCAGTAGTTTCTGTCGAATCTTCTGCTTTCGCCTCTAGCACCTCAGTAGTATCTGTACGTCTCTCTGAAGGCTTAAGAGAAATTCACCCTTATGCATTTAGCGGCTTGAGCAAATTGGCAAACATCCAACTCCCAGAAACCTTAGAGTTTATTGGAGACGGGGCCTTCTTTAATACCCCTCTCAATGGGATAAGAATTCCTTCTCTGGTAACCAAGGTAGGCGCTTCAGCATTTTCTTTAACCAAGATTAAGTCGGTGATAAATTCAGAAAATTTAATCGAAATTGGTAACAGTGCATTTGCAAGCAGCCCTTTAGAAAGTTTTATATTCTCTCCTAAGTTACAGACAATCTCGACAAGTGCATTCAGCAACACTTTAATTTCAGAACTAAAGCTGCCAGAGGATTTAATACACATTAAGAGCAATGCATTCACAGACACTCCTTTGAAAAAGGTGACGTTACCGCCCAAACTAGAAGAAATAGGTGCTAGTGCGTTTCAAAATACTCGATTAACGGAAATAACCACACCTCCTACGCTTAAAGCACTAGGTACTGGGGCATTCTCTGAAATCCCAACCTTAATTCGGGCTCAAGTGCAGGGAGATTTACTTGAAATTCCACATAAGCTCTTTTATAAAAACTCATCTCTATTTTCTGTATCAATCCCTAATTCGGTAAAAGAAATAGACTCATGGGCTTTTGCAGATGCGATAAAACTCACAGAGATAAATTTCCCAGGTAACTTAATTACTATCGGAGCATACGCTTTCCATGAAACAAATCTTCGCACTCTTGGAATTCTTCCTGATACCCTGATTTATATTGACAACGGGGCATTCTCTGATTGCACGAATTTAGTCCTTGTGAGAATGCCGAACAATGTCTCCTATATCGGAGATTGGGCATTCGCAGGAAATACCAATATTGCATCATTGGAACTCAACCCTAGACTCAAATCAATTGGTGCGTACGCCTTTCACAAAAATAAACAACTAAGGCGAGTCCAATTACCAAACTCTGTAAAAACTGTCGGCGATTACGCCTTTTCCCAAAACGAGAAATTAATGAATGTAGTTCTCGGGGAAACGGTTACCGTGGTAGGGGTTGGATCATTTTCGGACAATGCTTCTCTTTCAGGAGTAAATCTAGGAAAATCCATTGAAACTATAGGAGACTCGGCTTTTGCAAATAATCCTTTATTAGAGTCAATAACTATTCCAAACTCCACTAGATTTATTGGACGGTTAGCATTTGCGAATAATCCAAAATTGAGCACCGTCAATTTAGGCCTTAATATTCAGGTAATTGGTAGTGAAAGTTTCTCAAACTCACCAAACGTCTCAAACCCTGTTTTTCCATACGGGCTGAGAGAAATTGGAGATTCTGCTTATAAAGGAAACCAAAAGATTACTAAGATAGTAATTCCAGACTCAGTCGTTCGCATCGGTCAAGGTTCATTCTCTAACACGTCATCTCTCAAAGAAGTGGGGTTGGGTGCCGGGTTGAAGGAAATCTCATCCGACGCATTTAAAGGCGCTGCACTCAATGATGTAATAATTCCAGGTAATATTCAGAGAATTGCTAGTGGTGCCTTTGCTCTTAACTCACAATTGTCTTCCGTTACTATAAGTGAAGGAGTAGCTAGTATCGGCGATTTTGCATTTGAGGCATCGGCCATCACGCAGATAAAAATACCTAATTCTGTCCATACCGTGGGACGGGGAGCATTTAGAAGTAATTTTCAATTACAGAGCATCGAGCTCAGCGATAATATTACTATCATTGCTCCAGAGTTATTTTCAGGCAACACTTCGTTGCATACAGTGATTCTACCTAAGAACATCATTAGCATAGAAGAGAAGGCTTTTTTCAATATCTCATCCCTTAGATCTCTAACTCTTCCAGAAACTTTAGCTAACATTGGAGTATCAGCTCTTGAAGGTCTCACATCACTAACTTCCCTGAATGTTCCTAGTACGGTAAGAGTTATTGGAGATCGAGCATTTTCTGGTAATAGTAAGTTACTAACTTTGTATCTACCAAGTAATCTCTCAACAGTAGGAGCAAACTTCTTAGACGGTAGCGTGCTTCTCTCCAAAATTTACTATTGTGGCAACTTAGCAGGCCTACCACTAGAGAGCACATGCACAGATGCCATGAAGAAAAAAATAGAGGAGGAGGCATACCGACGAGAAATGACCATTCGGGATAGTCAGAGAGATTCAAATAATCTTCCCGATGGGTCAATTAATTTAGTTAACGCTTTAAACGCAGTTACAGAGTCAGCAAACCTGGCCACTGATTCAGCGAATGAAGTACTGGCGACATCACGGAAAATACTCGATTCAATTCGCGACTCTCAAGATGCACTATTGGGGCTAGAGGAAGAATTACAAAAGCAAATAGCGGCCTTAAGTGCGCAGCTGAAAGCACTTAAGAATTTAGCTATGAAGGTAGCGAAGAAAGTTGGGGCCTAACGCCAGCGAGTAGCTAGGGAGAAGCCCACTCCGATGAAGGCAAAGCCCACAACCATGTTCCAAGCCCCGATATTAGGTATTGGGTAGAGGGTCTGGGAGACATAGAAAATTACTATCCAAAATAGCCCTACTAAGAATGCGCCAATCATTGTTGGGGCGAGCCAGGCAGGGCTCTCTATTTCAGCAGGATCTCGCTCAGCAAGAAGTATCTCTGGGCGGTTATCTTTGTTCTTCTTACGCAGTCTGGATTTAGGCATAGGCGTCAGGATACAGGAGAGGATAAGGCCATGGGAACAAGGATCTTGGTACTTGATAACTATGACTCATTTGTCTTTAACCTCGTTCAATACCTCCAACAACTAGGGGCCGAGTGCACGGTAGTAAGAAATGATGAAGTTAGCGCAAATCACGCCGACCAATATGACGGGGTCTTAATCTCCCCAGGGCCTGGGACTCCCGAAGAAGCTGGCATCTCAATAGAGATGATTAAGTATGCAGCTCAAATAAAAAAGCCCTTACTTGGAGTCTGCCTAGGACATCAGGGAATTGGAGTTGCTTATGGGGCAACTGTTAATAGAGCACCAGAGCTACTTCATGGAAAGACATCGGTAATTACACATAATAACTCTGGAGTTTTAAAAGATATCCCTAATAACTTTACCGCCACTCGCTATCACTCACTTGCAATAGGTGAGGAGAGCTTGCCAGAGGAAATTGAAATAACTGCAAGAAGTGAGAGTGGTTTAGTAATGGCCATTAGACATAAAACACTTCCCATACATGGAGTGCAATTTCATCCTGAATCAGTTCTTACCGAACATGGTTATCAGATGTTAGGTAATTGGTTGGTTGAGTGCGGCGATAGCGTCGCAAGAAAAAGATCTGAGGGCCTCTCCCCAGTTGTATCTCGTTAGCCTTGAGTCTTATTAATAGTAATTGTTACGGATGAGCCAATTAGTTTTACCTCACCAGCACTTGGCGCTTGCGCTAAGACACTTCCAATTACTTGATTTGCGTCATATGCCTCAACAATTTTTACTAGGAAACCTGCTTGGGTAAGAATTGTTCTAGCCTCAATTTCAGTTTGGCCAACTAAAGATGGCACAGAGATATTTCCGCTAGCAATCTCTAGAACTACCCCAGTACCTGCTTCAACTGTGCTTCCTGGCTCTGGAGTAATTTTCAAAACAATTCCAGGCTCTTGCTCTGAATCAATAGCAATAGTTCTACTAACTCTTAAACCTGCAGCAGTTAGGGCTGCTCTAACCTCTTCAAGAGGTTTGCCTAATAAGCCAGTAGGAACAATCGCATCTCCTGGCCCATCAGAGATTGTTAGCGTCACAGCTGATCCATCAGAAACACGAATTGTGGCAAGCGGCAGTTGGCTAGAGACTCGATCTCTTGGAATTCTAGGATCTGGCGCTCTTTGAATAGTAATAGTCAGCCCAGCTAATTCTTGCCGTGCTTGCGCCTCTGTTAAACCAACAACATTAGGTAGAACCCTTGTGACTGAACTCTGGTTTGGGCTAAGGATGAAGTAACTAACGCCGCCAACAAGAAGTACTAAAGCGATAGATAGCGCTGCGATTCGATTACGTGCCTTTTCTTTTCTCATTTGTTTTGGAATCTGCGTGGTAATACCTTCACCTTTAATTAACTTCTTTAAATCTTTTAGCATTGCATTTGCGCTTTGGTACCTCTCGTTTGCATCTTTAGCAAGAGCAATACTAAAAAAGGCATTTAAATCTGGATTTAGACTTTCTTGAATCTCAGTAATTGGGGTGAGGGGAGCAGAGACATGTTGATAAGCAATAGCAACTGGGGTATCACCAGTAAAAGGAGGTCTTCCTGCCAAAAGTTCATAGAGCAGACATCCAACAGAGTAGAGATCGCTTCTAGCATCTGCTTGAGTTCCAGTTGCTTGTTCTGGTGAGAGATATTGCGCTGTTCCGATAATGTTCCAAGTGCTTGTCATGGTAGCTCCGGTATCAGCTAGAGCCCTTGCGATACCAAAGTCCATCACTTTTACATCACCATTATCTGTGATCATGATGTTTCCTGGCTTTATATCGCGATGAATAATTCCATTCTTATGGGAATATTGCAGCGCAATTAAAATACCTTCAGTTATTTCAACAGCTCGATTTAGCGCAAAACGCTCACCTTTATTGACTATCTCCCGCAGCGTTTTTCCCTCTACATACTCCATAACAATGTATGGCATAGCCCCGCTAGGGCTATCTTCTTTACCTGAGTCATAGACCGAGACAATGCCTGGATGATTTAAGGCGGCAACTGATAACGCCTCTTTATTAAACCGAGTAACAAATGATGGATCTCTAGCTAAATCACTTCTTAAAATCTTGATAGCAACTTGGCGATTAAGTCTTACATCTTGAGCTAGATATACATCGGCCATTCCTCCGGTGCCGATCATGGCTCCTAATTCATATCGCTCACCTAACATTTTTTTCATAGCGCAGCGCCAAAGCCCTGCGTTTTAATATTGGCCTTACTCTCTCCAACTTCAGCAACTATCACTGTGACATTATCTGGCGCCCCAGCTTTATAGGTAAGTTCAATTAGTGAATTCACAGCACTTGTTAAGTCTTGTTGCATCGCTTTAGCAATCTGCGC
>Ga0214917_10001494_pt1 | contig 29865 bp, 27 predicted proteins | sample LL_1208_BB_MetaG_FD_177983 | JGI IMG/M metagenome (GOLD analysis project Ga0214917, IMG submission 177983) | Freshwater microbial communities from Lake Lanier, Atlanta, Georgia, United States - LL_1208_BB | ecosystem: Environmental > Aquatic > Freshwater > Lake | place: USA: Georgia | collected... | reverse complement strand
ATGCTGAACTTCCCTGGGTACAAGATGAGCCAGCCAATCAAGGTCCGTGGCCATTCCTTTCTGCGAATCTCGCTGAGTATCTAGATGGTCGCGCGCTACGTCGCGTTTCACGTCGCGCTTCTGCAAGTCCTGCAACGGGAAGCATTTATGCTCATGAAGAAGAACAGAAAGCCCTCATTGCCGAAGCATTTTCCCCATCTTAGTTTTGTTTCGCTTTCCATATTCTAAAAAGAACTTTTCCTCGAACTTCATGTGCGGGGATGTAACCCCACTTTCGTGAGTCACGTGCGAGTTCCTCAGTCTCAGGTTTTCGGTTATCGCCTTCTACCCAATATGACCCACCGTGAAATTTTTGAATCCGCTTTATAAAGAAGATTCCTGGCATCTCCTCACGTTCGATAACGACCACGGAAGCGAGAGCAAGTTCAGGTTCAGTTTCTGAGAACCATCTAACGAGTAAAACATCGCCTTCTCGAAAGGTCGGTTCCATGGAATTTCCCGAGACTCTTACGCGACGAAGCCCCAGAAAGCCAATATTCGCCATGAAGGGTAGTCTTCCACTAACACGAACCTGTTACGAAGTGAGGATTCTTATGCTGACAGTTTATGCACATTGCGATCTACCTTGCGGCGTTTACGACCCTGCTCAAGCGAAGATCGAAGCTCAATCGGTTAAAGCTTGCATGGAGAAATATGCAGCTTCATCAGATCCCGATTTCAAAGCGCGCGCTGTTTCCATCAAAGAAGCGCGATCCACTATGGTGAAGGAACATTTGTGGGTTTTGTGGACCGATTACTTCAAACCGAATCATTTTGAAGCTCATCCACAACTTCATGCTCTTTTCAATGAAGCAACCAAGCTCGCTGGTGCCGCTGGGACGAAAGGAACAGTTGATGTTGCTGTCGCAGATAAGTTGATTGCCAAAATTGACGAAATTGCAGAAATTTTCTGGGCAACTAAAAAGTAAGGGAGAAAGCTCTGAATGGAACTTTTTAGGTACTTTTCTGGAAGTAATGGTGAGGCTCTGCAAGATTCTTTTGTGTTGAGCGTTTTGAATGGAAAGGAGTCTGGTTTTTACTTAGAAATAGGAAGTTCATATCCTCAAATAGGAAGCAACACATACCTCCTAGAAACACGCTACAAATGGAATGGACTTTCGGTAGACAATGATGTCTTATTGGTTGACGAGTTTAAGTCTCACCGGAGGAACGAAGTGATCCTTGGAGACGCGACTAAGTTAGATTATGAAACCGAGTTAAAGTCACGTAGTTTTCCCTATCAAATTGATTACTTGCAGCTGGATATAGACCCTCCCATAAATACACTATTAGCACTGAAGCAATTACCTTTATCAATGTATCGATTCTCTGTGATTACGTTTGAGCATGACTTATATGCAAACAAAGAGAACCTTGCCATAAAGAAGGATGCCGCACAGATTTTGAAAGAGAATGGTTACGTTTGCGTTGTGAATAATTTACAAACAGTCCCCAACGTTGAGAATTGCGATGGTGGATGGAAACCTTTTGAAGATTGGTGGATTGATGGAAACCTTTTGCACAATTATAGCTTCGGCACCTTCAATAACGTTCGATGGCTAGACATCTTTACCATATCCAGGAAATTAAAGTTACAAGTGTTGAATTTCTCTCTCCGAATGAAACTTAGAAATATCATTAAAACTCGGTTGAGTTCTATTTAAGACCTAAATGGAGATTACTCGGTTGCTGAACAAAATCACGAAGAACTCATCCCTGTAAAAGATAATTGAAACAAGGAAGTCAATATGTGGGTCACGAATCAAAAAGCTCCTATTAATGGTGAAAGAAATCAAAATATTCAATTATGGGTACAGATTACTTCTTAAGTTCATAAAATATAATGCGACATATCGCAAAACAATTTCCTACTATTAAACCTATAATTAATGAAAGTAAGCTGTTGTATAAAGTCAACGAACTTTGCTGCAAAAAGGTGGTCACGAAAGTGAATACGGCTAGCGTAATGGCAACCACAAAGAAGCTGCCAGCAAAGTCACGCAAACCGCGAAAATACGCTGAAAATGCGATCAAGATGCCTATGAGGCTACCTGTTAGAACTATTACGAGAGAAACCTCCGCGAGTCCAGTATATTTGTCGCCAAAAATAATGGGAACCGATAATTGAATCAAGTTTTTTGAGCAAATGAGATAAATAGTTAAAGCGGAACACATTACAAATATTCTCTTTACTCGGAAATCCAAATCAAAGAATTCAGGACCCTTTGCCTCAGAAATTAGAAGGGGAAAGAAGGAACTAAATGGCATGTAAACTAACGTACTCATTGAAATAGCAATTACAAAATTTGCGGTCAATGAATAATTCGAACTCTGGGTATTCATTATTATGGGTAGTAATGATAAGAACATTGCAGCAAGAATAACGGAACTATTTTCTATGAGAATTCCCCAATTAAACATTCTTTTAAACCCTAAATAACTTACCCAATGAATCTGGATAAAGTTAGCAGAATAATTCCTGCGACGTAAAATCAATGAAATTAGTACAAATTCGCCAAGTATAATTGAGATTAGCCAGTTTTGAAGATTTACCGTAAAGAAAATATAATTTAGCGTCAGAATTAAAAGGTAAGTAAATTGGTAAACTACCTGGAGTATTTGCTGCTTCACTATTCCATGATTACAGAAGTGTTCGGCCAACAATATACTGTTTAATGTAGAACCAAGTAAGTAAAGTAGAACCAGCACTCCAGGCGCAGAGATCAAAGAAATACCAAGTGTTTTCGACATATAGAAAAGAATCAAACAATTAAAAACAATTGGTGTTGGTATTGAAAAAGGGACTTTATTAGATTCTATTCCTCCTGTATTGACTTGCTTTCTTCTCATCATTTCCTCACCGGTAACATATGTGGTCAAAATGACTGAAATCCCTGCCAAGGACACCAGAACAGCAACGTCACTTCGTCCTCTGAAATCTAGCGCATGTGCCAAAATTGAAGCTGTCGCTAAATTCATAATGAATACCGATAATCTCAAGAAGATGACTAGTGATGCTTTGGGAAGAAATCTCAACAATTTCGAATTAATAATTCTAAAGGAACGCATAAAATCAAAAAAGCCCAATTAAACGTTTTTTTATCGATTGAAAACGTACGCGTCTTGGGAAAAAACCAAGAGATTCAATCAATACAATTTTAATCAAGACAATTAATATGAATGAGTAATTGAGAATGCGTTTTTCAAGATTTTTCTCGCTGAGTTCTCTAATTAGAAGCTTCCACGGTATTGGCCTACATTTCCAAATTACTAAAGCAAGTGGTCTCACAAACGTGGAGCGTTTGAATTGGGATGCGCTGAGAATCTTGGACAATAAAATCAATGGCTTTGCCATAAAAATCGTGCTTTTGTCATGATTCAACGAAATACATAAATGACTCAAGGCCATAGCCCCTGACAAATCCCCATTCAATAAATATTCAAGTGACAAGAAGTGCAAGTCGTCTGCAGAATTGAACATAAAGGCGTCAATATATCTTTGTTCTGATGTTTTCATTTTTGAGTGGAAATTGCCTTCAGGTATTTGCTAAAGATTTTTAGGCTATCTACAACAAGAATAAAATTCAAACCGTCATTACAGCAGAATGAAAAGTAGGCTCTATTTTTGTAGATTGATAATCCTGTACAAAATTCGGTTTCGTAACCAAGAAACGAGAAAGGTTGTGATACTTTCTCAACTCGAAAATTCTTGTCATAATATAAGCATCTATGCCAGTATCGATGGTTATTTTTCCTGCTTCCTAGAGTTTTTGAGTGTACTACTGCTAAGTAGCCTTCTCGAAACCGAGCCAAAGGAGTGCTCCCCAGCAGGCCCGTCATTGATTCACAATTACTCTGAAACATCTCAAAACTCAACTTTTCCTTGCTTAGTAATTTATTCCTTGAAGATAACTGAACGGGGAATGGAAATCTGACAAATTTGTCACGCTCAGACTCAATAGGTACCCAATTCTTTTCAACTTGCTGGAGTCCTCCATAATCAATGACAACTTCACACTGTAAGCGAATTTTTTCTTGATCCTGTTTTGGAAGTTCGCTTGTAAGAAGTACTGGTCTTCGCTCACCGCTACTTAACTCAATATTGCCAAGCATCACTATCAAATCATCAACTCTGGAGATTCGCAAATCCTCAATTGTCGACGCCCTGAGATTTCTATCAATTTGGAGTTCAACTTGAAATTGTTGCGTCACTTTAATCGGAACCACTCGAGAACCTTCTGAAACTTTCAAACTTACTTTAGAAATAAGAAGTGGTTCGGTGGTCCCATTCTTGTCAAAATATAAATACTGAATTGCACCAGTGGAAGTCAATGACTTTAGATGATTAGTTGGTCTGAGATATCGATAGTCCCCTGACCGTAAGACTAGTAACGCATTATTGGCTGAAAGTACTAAGATAGAAGGATTCATGAAGCTTCGACCTTGAATCAAATGTGAACTAAAAGTAATCGGAAAAAGTCGGCCGCCCCTTTGCATAGACCAATCAACAAAAGACATTTTGTCTCCTTTTGGAAACTTTTCTGATAGTTTACTCATCATGCAGGGCCTCTATGTAAGTATATCTCGACAGCAAACTTTCCTAGAGCGTCAAATCTCTAAGTCTCACGCCTTAACTGTTTTGAGATTATTGCATTTACCCAAGAAATTCAAAATTGCTGCGAAATTGCCATTCAAATTAACGAAAATATTGTCAAGTCGGTATCTGAGTGCTGATAACTCCCGTGCTAAATATCGCTCAAGTGCCATCTTGGAGTTAGTTCTGCTTTCAAGTACTTCAAGTTATTCAAGGTTAGTGGGACTTCCGCATAAGCTTCTTAGAAGTATTTTCAAAAAACGCCTGTCAAATTTAATCAAAAAGCAAAATTTCGCAATAGTTCCCTCAGATATTTGGGATTTGGTCGAACCGGGTTTGCGATCAATTACGATCCTTGAGGTTCGTTGGATATCGCAAGAATTCATTGATTCTCTAGATTTACCAAATGCTCCTTACATTTCAAAAACTTTGTCACCCAAGAAGAGAATAACTCCCGCAAATTGGAGCGATTGGACTGAATTCGGAGGGTTCATAACTTATTCAGAAATAGCGAAAACCTCACTTATGTTCTTGGGTATTCCACGAGAGTACATTTTTGTGCATCCACTTACTGAACCCTTGTTTTTATACACCGAAAATAACAATGTAGATGTTTCTAGAAAACATTTTCTTTATGTCGGTAGATCTGCTCCTGAAAAGAGATTGGATATTGCCATTGAGATTGCACAAAAGCTGCAAGTATCAATGCATGTTGTCGGTAATTTTGATGAAGAGACTACTCGGTGGCTAAGAGATCAACCTTTTGTTAATTTTATTGGGACAATACCTTACAAAGAACTTTTAGATTTAATGAAAGAAAGTTTTGCACTTCTTTCAACGGGGCTTGAGTCATGGGGTTTAGCGGTTTGCGAAGCTCTATCACAGGGAACACAAGTTTACGCAACTAGGTACTGTGGGGTGACGGAATGGATTTCTCATCCAAAACTGTACGTAGTTCATGAAATGAATACCGATTTATTCGTGAGAGAAATATTAAAAGAGAAGGAAAGTACTTGCTCTGTTCGTACAGTTGATTCTTTGACATTGGGCAATTCGCTTGAGGCATTTTTTTCAAGTCGATTATTGACCAAGTCAGAAAAGAAATCTTGATTTTCCCTTGAAACGATTCTACGGAGCTGGACGTCTGAGATACTTCACTCACTTATGTTAACACTCTCGGTTTGGCGCACCTTAATTATACTTTGGATTTATTCTGGAATTATTAGAAATGTACTGCCTAGTTTTCACATTTTCATTTATACCTTGCCCTTCTTGTTAAGTTTTTTTTACATGCTATTAAGTCGACCTAACAATGTAAGCGCAGTATCGGTTCGAGTTTTCTTTTTATTTTATTCTACTGCGATTTTGGGATTTCAAACATTTCACTACTTCTATTCGAACCTTACATTAAAAGAGTTGATGTCTGGGCTAGTGCTGTATCTACTAGCCCCCACGATTGTCTATGTTGGGGTCAATTCCAATACAGAGGACTTAAGCAGTTCATTTATAAAATATGTGTTGGTTGCAGTTCCGATAAATCTTTTTTTTGTTTTCTTACAAGTAATTATTCGATTTGATTTCTTCGTAACATCCCGAATTAACGAGCGAGACTCCATGACTACTGATAACTATGTCCTCAGGGCCATAGGAACATACACTCATACCACTGGCTACACTACTCTCGTCAGTGTAGCCACAGCTGTAATTCTTTACATAAACCATAATCTTTCATTACTTTCCAAGTTCATATGGAATACACAACTTGCTTTTCTTTATTTGTTGTCAGGAAGTCGTTCAGTCTGGATTAATCTGGCTGTCATTTTGGTATTTGATTTCCTCTTAAAAAGAAAGAAGGCATGGCTGAACTTGATTTCTTTTGATAGATCGTCTCGCAAGGTGATTATTGCCACTTTTTTTGTTGCATTTTCATTGATTTACTTTCAATTTAAATTTGTGATAGACGCCTTCTTCATCAGATTGAGTACGGCATCATCTCAGGAAAACTCTCTAGATAGAATTCTTGGTCAATTATTTGGATGGATTGGTAAATTGACATTGTCACTTGCAGGTTCTGGCCTGGGTGTTAATTCAAACACCAACGTGGAATATGTGTATCAAAATCCTAATTGGATAGAGAATGATCTAGAGAAGATTGTTGTTGAGTCAGGTATATTGTTGGGTTTACTGATAGTGGTTTTCCGATTATTACTACCTTTAGTACTTGCTCGCAAATTATTTGATCTTCCTTTTCACGAGACTAGATTATACCTTCTTCAACTTGGCGCAATTTTCTCGAATTTAGCTCAAGGATCATTAACTGGTCAAGGTTCAGTAGCTATGCAAGTTTGGTTGGTACTAGCTTTGATTTTCAGTTACCTCATTTCTGACATAAAAGAATAATGCATTTTTAAATAATAGCGCTGGTTCGAGTTTCAGAACTTGGTTTAGATTTGTCGCTCCCAAACTAATTCCCAAAAAACTTTGAAATGATTTAATAAATTCCATTCTTTTTGAGAATTTCATGCAATTGGTGAAGTGAAACTTCATAGCTGAATTTTGAGGCGAATATTTCCTTAGAACTAGTGTGTAGATATTTATAATTCCACGACTGCGAGCTTAGAATTGCTTCGCTAAATTCTTGAATAAAACGTTTCCCTTGGCGAACTAACTTTCCACTTTTTCCGTCCAACACATACTCTCTTGAACCATCAGTTTCTGAGCAAATAAGCGGAACTCCAAAACTTAATGCCTCCAAGGCAGCAAGACCAAGACCTTCTTCGTAAGAAGCTTGAAGAAAATATGATGATGAAGTCAAGACTCTATCGCGATCAAAATCGGAGGCATTCCTCATAATGTTAATTGGATAAGATCCTACTAACTCATCAACTATTTCTTGTACTTTATCAGAAAATTCTCCCCCCCCTACAACAACCAAACTTGGTATTTGAGGATTTGAGTCATATGCTTCCTTGTACGCCAAGAAAAGTCTTTTCCAACCTTTTCGAGCATCATTAAGCCGACCTACTGACACAAAATGACCATTAATACTTGGGGAATATTTAAGTTTTGAATCCTTAGATAATACCTTCACGGCAGGATACCAAATTTCATGTTTAATAAAACCTTTGGACTCAATCCATTCATTCATCCTCGAGTTCTCAACTAAAATTATGGATCCTGATTTCAAAACTCTATATTCTTGATTTGCAAGTATTGGGAGCTGCATTTTTAGAATTAATCTCTTGAATCTACTCATTGATGGGTATTGTGATTTTCGTTCCCATTTCAATCGAGTCGCACACTGAACAAACACCGGAATTTGAAGATTAGGAATCACATTAGCAAACTGCATAATTCCTGTGACAACAAATATAACACTATATCTTTGAAAATAGTCCTTAAGTTCGACTCTCTTTCTGTATCGGAGAACTTCTAATTCTGATCCGATTGAGCCTATCCTGATAATTTTCGAATTTTGGTACCATCCATCTTCTTTTACTAAAGTTGTATGGAAAATCTTGGGACGAAGCAAACTTATAGAATTGACATTTTTGGAATCATTGTAGAAAGACACTATATCAATTTCAGCATGTATGAGTTCTTTGAGCATCTGATGAAGCTCACTCACAACTCGGTTTACGCCACTGTGTCGACCTGAATCAAAATTGAACGTAACTATTGCCAGTTTCAATGAGCGCTCCCTATCCTCGCAGGATCATAACGAAAATGCAGCCAGAAAATTGTTGGTCCCATTTGATTTTAATCTCTTAAAGGCAACTGATTCGCATTTCAAGGTGTATTGCTGAATGGACCCTCCCTATGGTATCTCAGCTTCAATTATCAACGGAATTCTGCGTATCCGCTATTCTCTAGTTGTGGTTTCAACGCGAGTGCTTGTAACTGGTGGATCCGGATTCATTGGAATTCACCTTGTCAAAATGCTCCATTCAAGAGGCTATAGGGTATTGAACCTCGATGTACAAGCTCCAATAGATGGACGACACCTAGATTTATGGGTTAATTGTTCAATTTTGAATCTCGAAATTATGCAAGGTTTAGTTGCAGATTTTTCTCCAGAGGCCATAATCCATTTAGCGGCTGTAACAACCCAAAATGCGAAAAATATCAACGAATTCGAAGTTAATCTCCTAGGAACTGAAAATTTAATCAAGGTAGCTAATGAGTTATGTGATTTTCAGAAATTTATTTTCGCTTCTACACAGTATGTTAATACGCCTGGACTTTCACTTTCATCTACGGAACAACCATCCAAACCCTATGGTTTTTACGGTGAGAGTAAAGTGCTTGGGGAACTTATGCTCAAAAGCAAATTGATTAAACCCAACTGGACGATAATTAGACCGACAACCATTTGGGGTCCATGGCATTCAATTCTTATTGATGGACTCTGGAAACAAATTGCCAATGGAAGATATTTCCACCCTGCTAATGATAGAGCAGTGAAATGTTATGGATATGTTGAAAATACAGCCTGGCAAATAGTCAGATTGCTTGAATTAAGTCAAGACGAAACTGCTTGCAAAGTGTTTTATCTTGGTGATGAAAATCTCCTTCAGAGTAATTGGGTGGGTCTTTTTGTAAGCAAACTGAACGGAAAAGAGATGCGCGAAATTCCAAAATTTCTGCTTTTTGTATTAAGTGAATTCGGAGAATGGCTTGGAAAGTTTGGTATTAAATTTCCGATTTATAGAAGCAGGTACCGCAATTTACTGACTACAAACCCATCTCCCATTGACGACACTTTAAAACTATTGGGGCCATCGCCTATTGGTTTAGAGGCAGCTGTAGAAGAAACTTGCGTTTGGCTTAAGCAATTTTACTCTACACGGATGCGGGTGAGCTAATTGCGAGTCGCTCACTTTTGCTTTGCTCTTGATGCTCAAATGGGTGGAGTCCCTAGAGGTGTTTTTTTGCTTGCTAGTCATCTTCAAAACCACGGAATCCAAAACCTAATCATCTCTTTCGGAAATACTCAGAAACAACTAGCTCGCAATTCTATTGAAATCGAAAATTTAATCAAAAACAAGGTGGAGTGTATTTTCTCAGTAGCTAAATTCCAAAATAATTACGGAATTGGTTCGATTAAAGGTATAAAGCATAAACTCTTAAATTTAGCCGAACCAGATCTTCTTGTGCTTCACCAAGTCTACTCATTCAGCACCATAATTGGATATTGGTATGCCAAAACGAAAGGTATTCCCTACGTAGTCATGCCTCACGGTTCCTTAACAAATTATCACGAAGCAGATTCAACAGTTATCAAAACTTTTGCAAAATGGCTTATCATCTCAAGAATTTTACATAATGCTAGATCAATCCTCGTTACTAGTCAGCTTGAGAAATCGGATTTGATTTCTTCTCTCAGGATCAAATCTTTATCTATTGGATATGGCACAGAAAGACAAAATTCTCTCAATGGACTAGCAACTGAGTTGAATAACTCAATTGAAAATACTCGAATAATCTTTATTGGTCGTTTTGACAAAAAGAAGAATCTCGATCTGATATTCAAAGCAATGCCTCAAATTTTAAAAATTTTTCCCAACTTAATCTTAGATATTGCTGGAAACGGTACCAAGAAAGAAGTTCGGCGAGTAGAGCACATTATTGCAACTTTGGGGATAGGGAGGAATGTTGAAATGCACGGATGGATCGGTAGTGAACAAATTCAAGAACTATTGGCGAATTCTCGACTTCTGATACTTCCGTCAGAAAATGAAAATTTCGCAATAGTCGTAGCCGAAGCATTGAGTGCTGGTATTCCTTGCGTCGTGTCAAAAAATGTTGGATTGGCCGAAATAATTCAAAAAAATAATGCCGGCGAGGTCATTGGTGAGCTCAATCCCAACTCAATCGCCGAGGGTATTTTGAAGGTTTTGCTCGGTGATCGACAAAAATTAAGATCTGCAGCATTTAGATCAGCAGAAATCTCACTAGACTGGTCAGATATTGCAAATCGCTGGAAAGCTTTAATTGCTTCACTATCCTAGATTGGAGAATTTTTGGGCCGGCAAAGCATTTCGTCTAACTTTGGATTCAAATGTGATCAATTTTAGAAAAAGGTTACGAACAAGTTCCTGGGCTCGTTCTGCACGTGATTTATTTGCACTTGCTGCATCAATTTCAGATTCACCTTTCACTTCCATTTGTCGAAATTTAACAGATTTGCATATCGATAAAGTGATTGATGTTGGCGCGAATGTTGGGCAATTTGGACTAGATATGCGAAGAAAAGGTTTCAGAGGTTTAATAATTTCATACGAACCAGTCAAAGAGACTTTTATGAAGTTGAATGAGTCAATTAGATACCATCAACCTTGGAGATCTTTTCAATTAGGATTGGGTTCAATTGAATCTCAAGTTGAAATTAATGTAAGTGCAAATGATAGTCTTAGCTCTTCAATTCTTGCAATGGGTCAATTACATGTCGAAACTTTCCCAAATTCGGTTACTATACGTAAAGAAGAAATAATCATATCGACGATTGATCTTCAAATAGAATTGTTAGGCTTAATTCCAGAGGAATTAATGTTAAAGCTTGATGTACAAGGATTCGAATATGAAGTTCTAAAAGGCGCTTCAAAGTCCCTTCCTAGAATCCCCCTATGTTATCTTGAAGTGTCACTAATTCCACTCTATGAAGGAGAGCAATCACTTTTACCAATTATGATGGAGCTCAGTAAGTATGGTCACGAAGTCATCGATGTCTTTCGTGGAGTAAAGTCTAGAAATGGCCAACTTTTACAAGTTGATATTCTCACGAGACGCTCTAATAAGTAATGCAGGCGCAAATAGTAACGACAAATTACGCACCTGAACCTACAGGAATAGCGCTGTATACAACTGATTTAGCTGAGATGCTGAGCAATTCAAATGTAGATTGCCGTGTACTGACAAGCCTTCCACATTATCCGTGGTGGCGAGTTCCTGAACAATATTCTGATCAAATTGAAGGTGTTTATTTCATAAATGGGGTAAAAGTCTTTCGAGCAAATCACTTTATACCTAGAACATTTAGTGCGGTTAGTAGGGCGAGATTTGAATGCTCTCTGTATAGAAATTTAATTCGTATCTCAAAGAATGTCGACAGGCCGAATGCGCTGATTGCTTGTATTCCAACTGTCGCGGCTTTATATGTGGCTTTGGCCATTAAGAAGCGATGTGGAGTGCCTCTTGGAGTGATTGTTCAAGATTTGTCAGGTAAGGGCGCATCCCAATCAGGTCAGAGTGGTGGTTCGTTTGTTGCGAAGCTGGCTGAGTGGGTCGAGGTGCGCGCGATAAGAAAGGCTGATGCAGTTGTAGTGGTTTCTGAATCGATGCGATCGGCACTTGTCGATGCGGGGATTAAGGAATCAGTGGTTACTTTGATTCCGAATTATTCGGTAAAGAAGTTTGAGCCTCTTGATAGAAATAAGGCTCGTAACAGGTTTGCGTGGAACCTATCTGACTTTATTGCGATTCATACAGGGAACATGGGAGCAAAGCAAGACCTTGGAAATCTCATTGAAGCAGGAAGGAATCTTCCTGATGGTGTGAGAATCAAAATTATTGGACATGGAAATCAAGAAGGTAAACTTCGAAAACTCGGTCGAGACCTATCGGGCGTAGAGATTTTGCCCGCTGTGAGCGATGAAGATTATCCATGGGTATTGGCTGCCGCCGATGTGTTGCTTGTCAATGAAAGGGCATCTCAAATTGACATGAGTCTTCCGAGCAAATTAACTTCATATCTCTTTAGCGGGAAACCGGTACTTGCAGCAGTACCCTTGCTTGGAGCGACGGCGAAATATTTAGAGGGTTTGGCCGCAATTGTTCCCGCAGGTGATCCTACAGCCCTGTTTGCCGGTTTAATGGAACTAAAAAGAGATAAAGCACTTTGCGAGAAATTGGCAGAAGCAGGTCTGGTTTTTGCCGAGAATAATCTGAATGCCGAAGTAGGTAGAGCGCGGTACCAGGCGTGGGTATCAGAATTGACTTCTCGAAGTGCTCGCCGTTAGTTGGTCCGCCCATATTCTGCAGAATGCGTCGAAATATGAGCAATATTTTCAAAGTTGAGAGTGAATATTCGATTATTTTCTATAACGAAAAATCACTTTTGAGTAACTTGATACTCATACAATTTGAACATGATAGAGCCTTGGAGAGGAAAACTCTTAGTGTCAAATAGATTAACAATAAGAATTGTAATCTTGACACTTGACGCCTTTGCCCTCGGGATAGCTGCAACAATAGCTTACGCTTTTCGATTTAAGTCTTCACTCTTTGAATCTACTTTGCAACCGTCGATAGCAACTATCGACTATCAAGTAATATTATTTTTTATAACTTTAGGTTGGCTTTTTACTTTTGCAATTAGCGGAATTTACCGTTTAGAACACGATAATTTATTCACTTTAAATTTACAAAGCTTACTTAAGCGCTCATTTTCATACTTTTTTGCGCTAGGCTTCATATCTTTTCTTACACGCGCATCATTTTCGAGAACTGTTTTCATTACACAGATTGTCGTAGGAATACTTAGCCTTATAGCGACTCGCTCTATTGTGTACTTTACTCTCCTACGTCCGATGATTAAAAGCAAAAAAATATCTACGAGACTCATGATTATTGGTAAAAGTATGCAGGAGGCGCAACAATATAGTGATTGGATTATAAAGAATCGATTGTTGGGATATGCAGTTGTTTCGAGAGTTGAATGTGCGTCCATTAGCAGTGCCTGGTTAGATGAATTTGAAAGGATCCTGAAATTCACTCCGATTGATGAGATCTTGTTGCTACCAGGTATGGAGAGTGACAAAAACTTCTCTAGATTTGTGCACTATTGCGAAGATTTGGGAATTAAGACGAATTGGATTCCCTTAGATTCCGGAAATCTAGGTTATTGGTTAATTCCTCAGCCGCAAGTGGGAATTCCATTCCTTGCATTCTCTCAATCTAAGATTTCAATTGCGGAGAGAATACTTAAGAGGTCATTCGACCTATTCTTTTCTTTTGCGGCTCTAGTTCTTCTCAGTCCTGTGTACCTAGTAATCTCATTAATTATTCTGATTACGAGTGGAAGACCTGTTTTTTACTCGCAGAAAAGGGTGGGACTTAACGGCAAGGTATTCAATTTCTACAAGTTTCGCTCGATGGTTAAGAATGCCGAACAAATGATTTCGGCAGCGGATAATATTCATGCTAAAGATCATGTGATTTTCAAGGATAAAAAGGATCCTCGGGTTACACCGATCGGACGAATTTTGCGAAAATATTCGCTTGATGAACTACCTCAGTTTTTTAATGTGTTAATAAATGACATGTCTGTGGTGGGGCCGAGACCGGCGCTTGTCCATGAAGTGAAGAAGTATGATTCCATGTACGAGCGTAGGTTGAACGCGAAGCCAGGGGTTACCGGTCCATGGCAAATCAGTGGTAGATCAGATCTTGATTTACAAACGAGCGTTGCTCTTGATTTGAATTACATGGTGAATTGGAGTTTCACTCGAGATTTGTGGATCATCATCGCAACTATTGGGGCTGTATTTAAAGGGCGCGGTGCTTACTAATTAAGACTTTTGGTAAAAGGGCGTTTGCGGTTAGTCTCGTCGTTTATTTGCTGGGTTTACTTGTGTTTACTCTATTTCCTCGTCCGTTATTGGAATCTGGAAATCCAAGTGAGATTGAAGAGTTTCTACGGACTCATGCGAATATTTTCTACAAGATTCTGTATGCGGACACTTCATTGGTATATATCGGGAATTATTTGCTTCTGTTCCCCTTTGCATTACTTATCTCGTGGGTTTTTTCAAAGTGGTCTTTTATCACTAGATTGTTATGCTCTGTCTTGATATCTGGCTTTATAGAGATATCTCAGATTTGGATTCCAGGAAGAGTTTCGGATCCTGTGGACTTTCTTTCTAATGTACTTGGCGCCGCCATTGGACTTGTGCTTTATGAAACCTGGTTGCGTCGAAAGAGTTAGCAGTTATCCTTAATTTTGACTATCTCAGGTCGGACAAGTGGCTGAGTTGTAACAGTAATCTGGCCTGTGCCGCCTTTGAACTGAGCAACGATTACTTCACTTCCATCCGGCGCTAGATCTATGTCTTCGATGAAAATGGGCCTTTCGCGTTCAGCACCAATGCGGGCATTGCCGTCTTTGCCTGATCCAAGGGATCCGCCAATTAGTTGTGATTTATAGGGGCCATAAATAAATACTTTAAATCTGTGTTGCCCCGTAACCAACTCCTTGGGTTGTCCTTTATCTGCTCTTGTTAGAACGTAGGCAGGTAAGTCTTGGGCATTTACGACACGATTCTTGACATAGATAGTTACTTGAGTGGTCGGATTTGGTGAACAAGTCAGCGTTTCTATATCAACTTCTCTATCAAGGTAGTAGTCGAGCTTGCTTGCATCAGTATTTTGGATAACAACCCGATAATCGTTGTCATTCTTCTTGTTTAACGAGCCTCCCAGGCGCGTTATTTCATTCTCTTTTTGGGTGGATTTATTAGAGGTGTAAAGCAAGAGTCGGTTCTCTTGAATGGATTCCGAGAGTGCATGGGGCATTTTTCTGATACTGAAGTTTTTTGAGAGTAATTGGCTAAAGGTTGATTTCATGATGGTGACAAGGAATTCTTTGCGTGCCATATTGTCATCTTCGTAGCGTTTATAAGCAGTTTTTAGAGTCTCCTCGACTACATTCTCGGAAGTTATTTGGAATCCATCGGGTAAAGTCACCGTTCCGATTGCTTTAAGAAAATAACTGAGGGCAATGGGATCGGTCGCAATGAATCCATCGAGGCGTTCTCCTGTTTGAAGGCGCCAAAGTTCCAAATAGTTCATAGCTCCATATGGAAAATGTGGTGAGAGATTTGCGTTTTGCCATATGCCGGGATTATTTCCATAGAGTTCGAAATACTCATCGGAATGTTTGATCGGAAGTGTTGTGCGGTGCTGAAGCCCAACATTTGACGAAGCTTTAATCACTTCGAGCTTTCCACGGTTTACTTCGATGATTGCATATGCTCCAAGAATCCCTCCGGTACCCCGTGCTTCGGCGGAATTCTGGAAAGAGATCATGTATCGCTTCGGTCGATCAAAACCTGCTAATTCCGGGTAATGCTTCGCTGCGAAAAAGATCTCGGGTTTGATTTCAAAAACATCTAGACCAAGAAGTTCGGAGGCTTGCTTGAAAACCGGCAGGGAGAAATAGCGGAGTACATCTTCGGTATCGCGGTGAAGGGCATTTCCAATAGAAATAACTTGATCAGGTTTCAATTGTTCGGCTGGGATATTCCGATACGTATTTATTAGTTGGAAAGAGTTCCAAGCGATGGCGATCAGAGGAACGGCAAAAAGGATTGAGACGGAAATAACTACTGTTTTAATCTTCATAATTAACTTGATATGACGCTAATGGAATCGGCGAAGTAGGAAGACAAGAAAGAATCCGGAAGAATTCGAGATTTACTGCGACGTGGTGACGTAATGATGACAACCGGGCTAGATTTCGAGTAGGTATCAATAAGCTGCTTCCAACTTTGACTCAAGAAATACTTCTCAGGTTTATCTAATTCACGGCAATGACGTAGAACGTGATTCTCTTTGAGTTTCGGAGGGGTTTCTTGCATGGCAAGGGTGTAATCAAAATCTATGGGCTTTAGGTTTTGCTCCAAGAGGTCCAAATCATGTGGTGCTCTACAGTCGCCGTCAATGATGGTGGCACCAATCGCTTTTGCTTCGAAAATTGCATGAGCTACTGTTTGCGAAATATCAGTTGTGCCGCGTGGAATGAAAGCTAGGACTTGGTTCTTGTTTTTGATTCCGCTCCATTCATAGATTGTTCGGATTACTGTGCTTGAAACTTTTGCCAGTTCGCGTTCAAAGTGTGACTCTTCCATTCCGTCAGGATCACTAGGGCGAAGTTCTGGGTGAATAAGTTCATCAGTAAGTGATCGTTGATCTGATGCAATAGATAGATTTGCGAGCGCATCAAGTACTAACTGATCTGCAGCGATTAAGAGCTCGGGCGAAAAGTTTCCCTTGATAAATTTTTCTGTGGAAGTTGTTCGTTGCTTCATAGGAGCAAGGCCCCAACGTTGAGCTACCAATGCCGCAAAATCGGAAGTTTCTTCTCCGTCCGTTACTTCGGTGCCGAAAGAGGAAACCAGCGCCTTGGGGAAATGGTGGCGGATTACGAGTTCGGCGAACGGTGAGCGAGCCTTGTTCTGGCGACAGGCGACCGCGATCCTCACGGCGCCCACTTTAATGTGCGTCTGAAGGGCCCGTTAGGCGAAAAATGCCCGTTTATGACCTCAGCGAAGCCAATTTTTTGGAAGCAAGACTTTTCACTACTCGCGATATGCGGGAGTAGATTTGGGCCCTTCCCCTAGCAAGGTAGGTCCGATGGAGCTTGTCGCCTACTGGCGATTGCTTGTTCAGTCGCGGCGGCTAATTGTCGCCACGACGCTCATTGGCGCGCTTCTATCCTTTTTTGTGACGCTCTCGATGACTCCCATTTACAAGGCGTCTGCACAACTCTTCGTCTCAACTCCGGCCTCTGCGGTAGACATTTCTGCGCTGCTTACTGGTTCGAGTTTTTCCCAACAGCGAGTCAAGTCTTACGCTCAAATTATCAACAGCCCTGTTAATCTCGAGCCAGTCGTCAAAGATTTAAAGTTGAAAATGAGCGCGGAAGATCTTTCTAAGAATATAACCGCATCCGCACCACTAGACACCGTGCTTATCTCCCTGACTGTCACTGACACCAATCCGAAGAGAGCTGCGCGAATCGCAAATGCAGTAGCTCAGCAATTTGGTATCACAGTGAAGAGTCTTGAACTTCAGGAAATCGACACTGAATCTCCAATCAAGGTTTCGATCGCAAAATTTGCCGTGCCTCCGACTGCGCCTGCGTCTCCTAAGAAATCAATCAACTACGCACTTGGACTCATGCTTGGTTTTGGTTTGGGATTCGGTATTGCAAGTCTTCGTAAACTCCTTGATAACACAGTGAAGAATGAAGATGATCTTGGTGACATTCCACTTCTCGCTGCGATTGGTTTTGATCTCAATGCAGATGAAAAGCCACTCATCACGCAAATCGGACGATACGCGGCTCGAACAGAAGCGTTTAGAACGTTACGTACTAATTTGAAACACGCGAATCCGGGAGTGAATCCCCAATCGATTGTTATTACATCTGCTCTTCCTAACGAAGGTAAATCAACTTCTGCAATCAACATCGCGATTTCCCTCACTCAGTCTGGTGAAAGAGTTCTCTTGGTCGAAGCGGACCTCAGAAGACCAAAAATCCCGATCTATCTTGAATTCGCCTCAAAAGTGATTGGTCTGAGTGAATTATTGAGCTCCCCCACAAAACTTACCTGGCCAATAGTTAAGAAACATATGCGTAAGCATCCAGAAATTGAATTACAGGTGCTCACGTCGGGCCGAATTCCGCCCAATCCTGCTGAGCTCTTGGAGTCTGGTCGATTCAGAGAATTGATGACAATTCTGAAAGCTAAATTCGACTACATCATTATTGATTGCCCACCACTTTTGCCTATCACTGATGCAGCAATTGTGGCCGCTCAAACAGATGGCGCGATTTTGGTTTCCCATGCCGGCACAACAAAAATTCCACACTACCAAGGTGCGCGAGACGCTATCCGCGGCGTTGGTGCTCTAGTTCTCGGAGTAATCCTCAACAAGATTCCAGAAGAAGCAATGGAGTATGAGTACGGCTACAAGTATGGATATCCCAAGTATTACGGTTATAGCGGTAAACCTTACGATCCATTGAATGCGAGTGATCGTGATACTCGCTATGCGCCGCCTAAATCCGAAGTGGATCGCATGAATGAAGAAGAATTCGTCTTTATCAAGGGTAAGCGTTTCAAAGAAGAATTGATGCGCGATAGAAACAAAATTTAGGAATAAATGCGCAACAAATGGGCATCAGCTCTCTTAGTTGGGGCATTCTTTTTCTCGTTCCAACAAACCGCTCCCTACTTGGTTTTTCTTGCAGAAGTGTGTCGAGGACCGGCGGCTTATCCCCCAGATTTACCTGATTGTCTTGACCCTGCTGTTCTCGCAGCACAAGAAGCAGCGAAGAAAGTAGCTGAAGAGAAAGCGGCGGCGGAAGCTGCGAAAGCAGCAGCGGAAGCAAAGGCGGCTGAAGAGAAAGCAAAAGCAAATGCTGCCCGAATTCTTGCGGAGCAAGAGAAAGCAAAAGCAGATGCAATTGCTGCCGAAATTGCGGCGGGAAATATCAAAGCAGCCGCAGAAAAGGCAGCTGCAGAGGCAAAGGCGGCTGCGGAAGCATCTGCGAAAGTTGAAGCTGCAAAATTAGCGGCAGCTGCCGAGAAGGCGAAAAAAGAAGCAGAGTTCGCAGCGGCCCAAAAGGCAGCTCAAGATGCTGCTGCCAAGTTGGCAGATGAACAGGCAAAGTTGGCAGCTGAAATTGTTGCTAAAGAAGCGGCAGCGAAGGAACAGGAAGTAAAGGCAGCAGCTGCTAAGAAGGCCGCAGAAGATGCCCAAAAAGCATTTGAAGCACAACGTGTGCAATTAGAGGCGCAGATTGCTGCGGCGAAAGCGGAAGCTGATCGACTTGCAGCAGCACAAGCAGCGGCGGCTGCCGAACAAGCGGCAAAACAACAAGCGGCTCAAGCCCTCGCGCAACAAGCTCAAGCAGCAACCAATGAAGCCGACAGTGCGCGCCGCGCTTACGTCGCAGCTGGTGGAAATGCATTAAGGGCTGGCCCCATTGTTGAGGAAAAAGTTCGACCATCCACCGATGGCTTTGAGTATTTGAAAGCACAACCTCCATCTGAAAATGCAACTCTCGAAGAATTGCGTACCGCATGGCAAGCGGCGGAAGCAAAGGCGGCTGCAGTAACTGGCCAAGCAAAAGCTGCAAATGATGCGGCTACTGCTGCTAAAGCGGCTGCAGATAAAGCTACTGCAGATGCAAATGCTGCTGCAGATGCCCAGAAAAAACGTGAAGCTGATAAAGCTGCCGCTGAATCAAAAGTAAAAGAGGCCGAAGCTAAGGCCAAGGCAGAGTCTGATGCACAAGCAAAACTTCTTGCTGAAGCATCGGCAGCATCGGCAGAGAAAACCCGAATTGAAAATGAAGCAAAGCAATTAGCAGCCGAAGTAGTTAAGAAAGAAGCTGAATTAAAGGAAGCGCAAGCAAAAGATCTACAAGCCCAGGCGGCTGCAGAAGCTGCTGCCGCTAAGGAAGCAGCGCTGAAAGCAGCTTCGGAAGCGCTCACAAAAGCAGCAGAATCCGGTGGAGATTCAGCTGAAGCAGCAAAAGCAGCGCTTGCTTCACTAAACAGCGTTGTCGCCATGGCACAGAGCGCAGCAAATAAAGCAGCGGATGCGGCGAGTGCAGCCAACTCAGCAGTTGATGCTGCCTCAAAAGCACTCTCGGATAAAGCAGCAGCAGAAGAAGCAGCAAAAAATGCAATTGCGAATGCGGAGAAACAAGCTCAAGCTGTGAAGGAAGCAGCAGCAAAAGCTGCTATCCAAAAAGCGGCAGCAGAAAAAGCGGCGGCGGAAGCAAAAAAGAAATTAGAGGCCGAGCAAGCCAAGGCAAAGAAGGCTGCTGCAGCAGCGAAGGCGGCGGCTGCTAAGAAAATTGCCGCAATCAATGCCAAAGCAAAAACACAAGCTGCTGGCGCAAAAGCTGGTGCGGAGACCGCTCAAAATAATGCCAACACAGCCAATTCGCAGTCGAATTCTGGAAGTGTGAAGCTTGAAGAGGCGAAGAAGAAATTGCAGGATGCCGAGAAGAAAGTTCAAGATGCCGAAGCTGAACTCTCTCGCCAAGAGAAAATCGTCAAATCTCTGAAGAGCGCTCTCCAATCAGCACAAAATGTATTGAGCTCAATTATCAAGACAATATTCAAGAATGAGAAGAAAGACTCAAAAGAAGGTGCATCAAAGAAATTTGAAGAGGCAAAACGTAAAGTTGAAAACTTATCCCGTGACTTCGCACAAGCTTCCAGTAAATTGGATCAAGCGCGATGGAAGCTTGATAATGCTCAATCAGAACTATCTATTGCCAAGATTCAACTTTCTACTGCAAAAGACAGCGTTTTATACGTTGGAAATTACGTCAGCGCAGCTAATGACGCTGCGGCTAGCTACAAGAGAGCGGTAAATGTTTCTGAAGCGGTTGCTCGCGGAATAGATGGGTCTGCCAAAGAGGTAGCGGGAATTGAATTTCAGCAATTTGATTCCAAGGGCGGTCTAAAAGTTTCTACGGGATGGTTGCTTCTCAGTTTCTTTGCCGGGATTATCTTTACTCTTTTTGCAACACGTAATCGTAGAAAGAAAAAGGATGTTCCGGAAATTTCTCTGCCAATTATTAAGAGTGAAGAATTCGTGCCCACTTTTAGAAATCTCGAGCTAGACCCTCCTGCCAAAAAGGTGAGGAAGAGCGCACCGAAGAAAAGCAAGAAAAAAGCAGCGCCGAAGAAATCTAAAAAGAAATAACTATTCGCTCTCTTGTTGAGACATAAGTGTAAAAGCGGCGGTTCGCGCTAGGAATGTAACTCTCTCTACGAGATTACGACGCATCATTGATGCAGCAACTAAGCGCGGACCGTCATGTATTTCACAAAGAAATGTGAGCACTCCTTCTTCAAATGAAACGCACGTAGCAGCACCCTGGATTTCTGATCCGATTCCAACTGATTCATGGACTTCTAATTCGATATCAGCAAGATATGTTGATTCACCATTATCAAGGAATTCAGCTAGCGCCGAATTGCAAGCGCTTTCCATTAACGTAACCAAGAAGCTAGTAGAGAGAATCGGCATATCACCGCTTCCATGGGCCAAAGCAGTATCGCCTGGACGCACCACCATTTGTGAAATCCCGACGGCGCCTACGACTGATTCGGCCTGCATGGGCAATTAACCTAGCAGGATGATTGCTAGTTAGAAGGGAAAGTCCCTTCGTATTTCGCGAGAAGTCTCGATTTCAATTTGGGTTTCACCATCAATAGTGATTTCAGTCCGGCGGTATTGCGTGATTATTTCGGTTTGGGCGTATCCCGCAAGTTCTTGAATTTGGAGTTCATGTAATTGGTGCGCGATGCGTTCCTGCAAAGTAGATGGGGCAGTCTCACAGCAAGATCTAGTGAGAAGTGTTCTGATGAGATTGAGTGCACGGCGTTCAGTCTCCATCTGTGAACGACAGCCTTCGCATTCTTGTAAGTGGAAGGCAATATCATTAAAAGTAGCCGAATCCTCAATTTCGTTATCAATGAACAGAACGAGCGATTCGCGACAGTTTTCGCAAGAACTCATTGCGAGCCACCTTTCACGTATCCACGTTCGCGGGCATAGTCAGTTAATTTCTCACGTAATTGTTTACGACCACGGTGCAGACGCGACATCACAGTTCCAGATGGAACACCGACAATTTCTGCGATTTCCTTATATGAAAACCCTTCTACGTCCGCTAAATAAACTGCCATTCTGAATTCTTCAGGAATTTCAGCAAGCGCTCGTTTAATATCGCTGTCAGGGAGATTCTCCAGCACTACATCTTCTGTGGATTTACCTTGATCACTCGTATGGGACGCCGCTTCTGCGATCTGCCAATCTTCCATTTCGGAATCTGAGGTTTGTGGACGGCGCTGATCTTTGCGATAAGTATTTATAAATGTTGTTGTTAATACTCGATAAAGCCAGGCTTTGAGATTTGTTCCCGGTTCAAATTGATGGAATGAGGTGTAGGCCTTTGCGTACGTATCTTGTACGAGATCTTGAGCATCTTCCGGATTCCTGGTGTATCGAAGAGCAGCAGCGTAAAGCTGATTCATATACTGCAGGGCATCTCTTTCAAATCTTTTCTTTCGCTCTGCGGCACTCTCTTTTTCGCGATCGACGCGAACCAACTCTCCAGCGCTGCTGGAGTCCGGAGTTGAGATTTCGGTTGGCATTGAATCCAAGGTTATCGCCACAGCCCTCTAACCCGCATTTCGCACGCATTATTCCCAGCGTGACAAAGGTCTGATTAAAAGAGCGTCTCTGGCTCCCCCAGCTCTATGGGAGCTATAAGTTCCGCCCCGTTGTTGCGGATTGAATTCACAAGTGTGGAGACTGGCCAATAACGCAGATGTGCATCAGGATCTGGGACCTGCATCAAGGTTCGAATTTCCTCAACATCAGTAACGTTGGAATCCATCCAAGCGCCCCAGCGTTCACGTGGTAAGAAAAGTGGCATTCGATTATGAACTTTCGCAAGATCCCCAACAGCATCTCTAGTGATGATTGCGACGCTATCGCGTATTTCTCCTTCCGGCGAGATCCAGCGATCAAAAATTCCTGCAAAAGCTAAAAGTTTCTCATCATCTCGTGAGATAAATACCGGTTGTTTTGTTTTGTATCTACCTAACTCTGTTGCCCATTCATAGTAACCCGTCGCTGGAACGAGACATCGACGTTGACGAAAAGCATTTCGGAACGTTGGTTTCTCATGAACAGATTCTGATCGCGCATTGATTGCTTGGGATTGACTTCGAAGTGCATCGTTTGAATTTTTACTCCATGGCGCGATGAGGCCCCACGATGCAATCGTGATTTCTTGGTTCTTCACGATGTAAATATCTTGCGTGGGTTTGATATTCCAATCAACAGGAAGTGTGCGATCGGGTTCAGCAGAAGTCGAGAATTCTTCTGCGATATCGGTGAGCATCGCTGAGAGGGCAAATCGGCCGCACATACTCCTAATCTAATCTCTCACCACATCATCTAGACTCGCCCATATGTGGCGCGCACCGTTTCGAGGCTCAAAGCCAGTGCATGCCACCATCACAATCCCCGGCTCAAAATCAGTGACCAATCGCGCTTTGATTCTTAGCGCTCTTGCATCGTCACCATCGATTTTACGAAGACCGCTCCGCTCTCGTGATACTGAATTGATGGCACAAGGGTTGCGTTCTTTAGGAGTCGGAATCGCCGAAGGCCACGCCGACAATGGCGATGAATTGTGGACAATTACACCTGGACCACTTCTTGGCCCTACTTCTATAGATGTCGGTAACGCTGGAACTGTAATGCGATTTCTTCCGCCTCTTGCCGCTCTTGCTCAAGGGTTGGTTAATTTTGACGGAGATCCTCGTTCACACGAGCGGCCATTAGGACCTGTTATTTCTGCTCTTGAAGATCTTGGAGTAACAATCGATCATAAGAATCGTTTTGCACTTCCTTTAACCATAAACGGTTCTGGTTCACTTAAAGGTGGTGTAATTGAAATTGATGCCAGCGCTTCGAGTCAATTTGTGTCGGCTCTACTTCTCGTTGGGCCAGCCATGAAAGAAGGAATAACAGTCAAACACATAGGTGCATCATTACCATCTCAACCTCATATAGACATGACGGTCGCAATGCTCCGCCAATTCGGTGCATTGGTGGATGACTCGGTTCCTACTCAATGGCGCGTATCGCCAGGAAAATTAACTGGTCAAGATTTAGTGATTGAACCAGATCTTTCAAATGCAGCGCCATTTATGTCAATGGCATTAGTTTGTGGTGGATCGATAACAATCCGAGATTGGCCTCACAGCACCACTCAACCTGGAGATGCGCTTCGGAAAATATTCACAAACATGGGTGGCTCAATTGAATTTACTTCTGATGGATTGAAGATTTCGGGAAATGGGAAGATTCACGGAATTGACATTGATCTTCATGATGAAGGTGAATTAACTCCTTCTATCGCTGCACTCGCAGCTCTTGCCGATTCACCTTCTTCACTGCGCGGAATTGGGCATCTTCGACTACATGAAACGGATCGGTTGGCTGCTTTAACCCGAGAGATTAATGGGCTCGGAGGAAAAGTCAGCGAAGAGCAAGATGCGCTCCACTTTCAACCAGCATCACTTCATTCTGGAACTTTTCATACTTATGAAGATCATCGTCTAGCAACAGCTGGCGCGGTAATCGGACTAGTCATCGATGGAATTGATGTAGAAAACATTGAAACCACTCGTAAAACTATCCCTGATTTTCCTGGACTTTGGAGCGAAACCCTTAATGGCTAGACGCCGCCCAGATGAAAGCGATGTTCGCATCCGTCCCTCGCGTTCAACTCGACCACGAAGCAAAGATCGCCCTGAGCATAAAAATGCGATAAGTGCTCAAGTAGTAACAGTAGATCGAGGGCGAACCCTATGTAAGACAGAATCTGGAGTTCTTGTGAATGCAATGAAAGCTCGTGAATTGGGCAAGAACTCCGTTGTCGTAGGTGATCATGTCAATCTAGTTGGAGATACAACTGGTGCCGAAGGATCATTAGCACGAATTGTTGCAGTACAACCTCGACGAAACTTTCTGTCTCGGACAATAGATGATGCTGGCGCTTTTGAAAAAACTATTGCCGCCAATATTGATCAGATGGTCATCGTTGCAGCTTCAGCAAATCCAGAACCCCGTCATGGATTTATAGACCGCTGTCTTGCAGTTGCCTTTGACCAAAATATCGTTCCCATAATCATCATGACGAAATCAGATTTAGCCGATCCCACAGAATTTCTTGAAACTTATTCTTCACTTGATGTTATAACTTTTGCTACCCAGCGCGGCGCTGATCTATCAAACATAGTTACACAACTTGCCAATAAAACTTCAGTTCTGATCGGTCACTCAGGGGTAGGAAAATCAACGCTCGTGAACGCGCTTCTAGGCGAAGAACATCGCGCAACGGGAAATGTAAACGAAGCAACGGGCCGTGGTCGTCACACATCCTCCAGCGCTATCTCCTTCGACTTGCCTCACGGTGGAAATATCATCGATACGCCAGGTGTTAGATCTTTTGGACTTGAACATGTCGATGAAAATCGTGTCATTGGCTCATTCCCCGAACTACAGCCGGGCATCGCGCTCTGTCCAAAGAATTGTTCTCATGACGAAGAAATGTGTGGCCTAAATGACTTCATTAGCGGACGACCAGAATTGCAACGTCGCGTTGCGGGCCTACGGCGACTCCTCGCGGCGAGCTCTCAGCCATTAATGTAGGCACATCATGAAATACCCTGGAGATCTTCTATCAGATATCGAGCTTCTAAAAACCCTCGCTGAAGTCAGCGATGGTATTTCATTTGATCGCTTTCAATCTCAAGATCTTCAGATTGAGACTAAACCAGACTTAACACCCGTCACAGATGCTGATCGCGCTGTCGAAGAAAAGATCCGATCAGTACTTTCACAAGAAAGACCCAGTGACAAAATTGTTGGCGAAGAATTTGGTAGCCCTGATTCCATCAGTAATGGAGAGCGCTATTGGGTCATTGATCCGATTGATGGAACAAAGAATTTTCTACGCGGAGTTCCAATCTGGGCGACGCTTATTGGTCTGGTTCATCGCGATGAGTACGGAAACGACCGTGTCATCGCAGGAATGGTGAGTTCACCTGCGCTCTTTCGTCGTTGGTATGCCGCAGAAGGTTTTGGAGCTTTCACTGAAGTAAATGGTGGACCAGCTGTTCAAATCTCAGTTTCAGGAGTGACATCTCTATCTGATGCTTCAATATCTTTTTCGGATCTTGTCGGTTGGGGTGAGAAAAGAGATTTATACGTTGCGTTTATGGAACGTGCTTGGCGAGTTCGGGGAATCGGCGACTTCTGGTCGCACATGCTGGTTGCCGAAGGCGCCGTCGATATTGCCGCAGAACCGAGTTTGGCGTTATGGGATATGGCTGCCGTTGCAATTGTTGTGAAAGAAGCCGGCGGCAGATTCACAGATCTCGAGAATAATGAGGGACCATTTGGGCCGAGCGGCGTTTCCACAAATGGACATCTTCACGAGCTCTTTATTAAGGCGCTCTCATCATGAGCACAGAATCGCTACAAGAAAGATTAGAACAAGTCGATCTCGCAATTTCTGGCATGACATGTTCATCGTGCGTTGCGACGGTCGAGCGTTCGTTAAATAAAGTTCCGGGCGCCCACGCCACTGTAAATCTAGCGACTGAAACCGCGCATGTGCTTATTCCTGAAGGCACAAAGACCGACGATCTACTTGCTGCTGTAACTAAGGCTGGATATAGCGCATCTCTACGAACGGATGAATCCGAAAGCTTCTCTCACACGCGGGGAATGGGAATTCGGGTACTTCTCTCGATTCTTTTTACTTCCCCGGTCATTGTGTTATCGATGTGGCACGAGATTCATCACCAGATTGAAAACTTCTTACTGCAACAACTCGAATCTTTTAATCTTCCCTTACCGCTTTATTCCGCAACTGGATGGCTCATTATTGGATTGAGCGCTCCGGTCGTACTTCTTCTGGCTTGGCCAATTCACCGAGCCGCAGTGAGAAATCTCGCTCATCCCACAATGGACAACTTGATTTCCCTGGGTTCACTTACAGCTTTTGCTTGGTCCATTTATGCAAACGCCACTGGTGCTGGCGATATTTATGCCGAAGTTGCAGCGTCGGTCGTTACTTTCATCATTCTTGGTCGATTCTTGGAGTCACGCGCAAAACGCAAAGCCGGTTCTACCTTGGCGCATTTATTGGCGCTCAATCCAAAAGAGGTTCTCATTCTCCGCGGAAACGAAGAAGTTCAAGCTCCCATCAGCCATCTTCGCATTGGTGATCGCTGCATTGTGAAGCCAGGTGATCGAATACCTACAGATGGCATAGTCGTGGATGGAGCATCGAGTGTCGATAATTCCTTGCTCACGGGCGAATCACTCCCAGTAGATGTAAAAGTGGGATCAGAAGTAATTGCAGGATCCATCAATACCTCTGGTCGATTGATTATTGAAGCTCGCCGAGTTGGAAATGACACCGAGTTATCGCGCATAACCACAATGGTTTTAACCGCCCAAGGAGAAAAGGCACCAATCCAGAAGCTTGCAGATCGCATTAGCAATGTATTTGTTCCAATCGTAATGCTGCTATCTGTTGCTACGTTTTCAACCTGGTACTTCTTAGGCAATTCCATTCAAGACTCAATGCGAGCCGCCGTAGCGCTTCTTGTTATTGCCTGTCCATGCGCACTCGGTTTAGCAACTCCAGTTGCACTCCTTGTGGCGACCGGCAAAGGAGCTTCCAACGGAATAGTTCTGCGAAAGACGTCATCTCTGGAAATTGCTCCTCGAATTTCCACAGTTGTCCTAGATAAGACAGGAACTCTCACTACTGGAGTTATGAAAGTTCAAAATGTCACGATTCCTGATCTTGGGAAAAATTCTTCGGGTATTTCTGCTCATCAGGTCCTGATGGCGGTGCTTTCACTTGAAAATGAAAGTAACCATCCCATTGCTCAAGCCATCTCAAAACATCTCAGAGAACAAGGTATTGCAAAACTTGCAACCAAAGAGCTCGTTGAGAGCGCTGGCCAAGGAATTGCGGCACGAGTGGATTTTGATGGCAGAGAAATGCCGGTTCTCATTGGAACTCCAGAATCGATTCGACGAGCAACTGTCTCGCTTCATCCTGAATTAGAGTCTGCAATTTCTGCAGCTCGGCTAAGAGGAAACTCCATCGCCGTCGTTGCAGTCGATGGAATAGCTTCTGCAGTATTTGAAGTCGGCGATACGTTACGTAGTGACGCAAGTTCTACTATCGCAGAATTCCACCGTAGATCAATAGAGACGTGGCTCCTCACCGGCGACAATGAAGCAAGCGCCCATCAAATTGCGATGGAAGTTGGAATTCCGACAAAGAATGTGATTGCCCTGGCTACTCCAGAACGAAAGATTTCGAAAATAAAAGAACTACGCGCTGCGGGCGAAAAGGTTCTGATGATTGGAGATGGCATCAATGATGCTGCCGCTATAGCTGAAGCAGATCTCAGTATGGCATTGGGAACCGGAACCGACACAGCTATCGCGAGCGCGGATATCACTTTGATGCGGGCTGAACTGGGAACGTCAGTGAGCGCTCTCAATCTTGCAAAGAACACTCTGAGAATTGTCCGAACAAATCTGGTGTGGGCTTTTATATATAACGTGATTGGAATGCCGATTGCAGCATTGGGATTACTTAATCCAATGTATGCCGGCGCTGCTATGGCTTGTTCTAGCCTCTTTGTTGTTCTCAACTCGCTGAGATTAAATCGCGCCAGTACGCTCTCGGCGTGAATCTAACAACATCTACATGGCTCATAACCGTTGCTTTAATTGTTGGTCTCTTACTTTTTGATCTTCTCACCTCAACTCGAAAAGCTCACGATGTTTCATTTAAGGAAGCATCTTTCTGGTCAGTTTTTTATATCGCAGTCGCTATCGCTTTTGGAGCCTGGGTTTGGAGTGACTTCGGTGCACAATTCGGAAAAGAATATTTCGCTGCATACATAGTTGAGAAGTCGCTCTCAGTAGACAATCTATTCGTCTTCCTCATCATCCTCACCAACTTTGCAGTTCCAACTATCTACCACCAACGCGTATTGATGGTGGGCATTGTCTTGGCCCTATTCATGCGTGCAATATTTATCGCGCTGGGAGCTGCTGCTCTCGAAGCTTTCTCCTTCACATTCGTCATTTTCGGGGGCATCCTGCTCTGGACTGGTATCAAATTATTTCAACATTGGGACGAAGATCCCGATCCGACCGAAAATCCGATTGTTAGATTCGTCCAACGAAAGATTCCATTCACAAACGACTACCATGGCGGCAAAGTCTTTATTCGCGAGAATGGAAAACGTTTAGCGACGCCGCTGCTCCTAGTAATGGTCGCAATTGGTGCAACCGATCTCCTCTTTGCTCTTGACTCCATCCCCGCGACATTCGGGGTTACCCAAGAGCCGTTCCTTGTCTTTGCGGCAAATGCTTTTGCGCTGCTGGGACTTCGTGCGCTTTATTTCTTAATCAAGAATCTGGTCAACAAATTGATATATCTCTCGATGGGATTGGCCTTTATTTTGATCTTCATCGGCATCAAGTTAATTGGTGTTTGGGCCCATAAAGAATGGGAATCTATTCCAAAGATTTCCACTAATGCTTCGTTGGCCGTTATCGGAATGATTCTTTTGGTTTCAACAATTGCCAGCTTGATAAAGTCACAGCGTGACCCATCTGCAAAAGGTCATGCCGGTCGTATGTCTGATCCGAAGAAGAAGTCCGAATAATGAAAAAGTGCGCCCTCTTGATTAGGCGCACTTTCAGTGAAGTAGCGGGGGCAGGATTTGAACCTACGACCTCTGGGTTATGAGCCCAGCGAGCTACCGAGCTGCTCCACCCCGCGTCGGTTGCCC
>Ga0214917_10001493_pt1 | contig 29867 bp, 31 predicted proteins | sample LL_1208_BB_MetaG_FD_177983 | JGI IMG/M metagenome (GOLD analysis project Ga0214917, IMG submission 177983) | Freshwater microbial communities from Lake Lanier, Atlanta, Georgia, United States - LL_1208_BB | ecosystem: Environmental > Aquatic > Freshwater > Lake | place: USA: Georgia | collected... | reverse complement strand
TTATTCCTTTGCCAGGGGTAAACTGCACAGCTACTGGCTTTAAAACCTCCCCTGTTACCGTAACAACATTTTTAATTTGCGGTATTACCACTTCATCTCCATCCTCTAATATAATATCATCTGCAGTGCCAGGGCCCTTTAGTAAGGCTTTTAAATTAACAGCAATTTCAGTCACTTCAGAATTTGACTTATCCAATTGTTTGTCAATTGAGTCCTTACGATTTTTTATTTGCCTTTGCGTTGCATCTTTTACTGAACTTGTATCCTGTAATAAATTTCTACGAATCACTTTTACACCATTTTGGTCGGCAATTTTTAATAAACCACCCGCACGCTGAAGTATCCCGCTAAGTCGGTCTTCTCTGCTTGCTAATACGTAAGTGCCAGGGTATAGTACCTTACCAGATAATAAAACTTTTGATTGAGGTATTTTTAGTGGGTCAGATTTGATAGTTACAATATCTCCAGGCTTTAATTGAAAATCGGCACCTGTTTTATTTAAATCTGAATTAACTGATACTTTAATTATTTCTACTTGCGCCTCTGCGCTACTACCATTTATTTCTTTCTTATTTCTTCCAATTTCAATGGAGGTTGGGATGGCTTTATCTGTAAAACCTCCGGCCAATAAAATTAATTGCTGCAGTGTAATAGAATCTGCATAGGGAAAATTACCCGGATTACGTACAGGGCCGTTAATGCTCAAGTTGAATCTGTCTTTTAAATCATAGGAAGAGAAGACAGTCACTACATCTTCGTTTAATAATGCAAACGATTGCTGTCCTTTTAAAATAGGTCGTAAATCGACAGCAATATTTTGTTTTTCTAAGTTTTCAAACGTTCGTAATACGTTGACTGAACCTAAAAAGGCTTCTTCTTTGAGCCCTTCCGCTTTTTGTATCAAGTCTGTGATTTGTTGTCCTCTTTCCCAGGCGTAGGCTCCCGGCTTGTATACGGCCCCAACTATAGTAACCCTATTTACAAACTTGTCAATCAATGAGTCTACATGTAAGCTATCTCCATGGCGGAGTGAAAAGTCAGAAAAATTATTAGCCGAAATATCAATTACTTCTTTTGTTAGATACCCATTGCGTGTTCCTGTTACTCTTCCTTGGTAGGCTAAAGGTTTAAATCCGCCTGCGAAATCAAATAAATCAGATAGGTTTTCTGTTGCCTTTACTTCAAAGATTCCTGTTCTATTCAATAATCCCGTTAACTGAACTTGCTGTTTTGCAAATGGAACTCTAATTAAGTCATTATCCTGTAAAAATATATTTGCAGACTGATCCCCTTTCAAAAGAAAATTGTATAAATCAGCCTCTAAAACCTTTTTATTTCCTCTGATTACTTCTATACTTCGCAGTGAACCGTTTTCCAGGGGCCCGCCTGTAGCATATAAAACATTAAATAAAGTTGCCAAAGAGGGAACGGTTATGGTACCAGGCTTTTTAACAGCTCCGACTACATTAACACTAATGCTTCTTATTGAACCTAAACTGAGGTTTAATTTTGAACCGCCACCAGCTAAGGAGGGGATGAAACGAGCTAATTTATTTTTTATGATAATGGAAAGTTCTTGTATGGTACTGCCGTTGACATTAACTAATCCAGCATATTTAATATTTACGAACCCCTCTCTTGAAACAAGCAATTTTTGCGTAAAAACGTTGTTCCCGTATAGTTCAAGTAATAATTCATCGCCGGGTCCTACCTTATAGTTATCAGGGGTAGCAATATTTAAATTGGGCATAAACATTGGTGAAACACCGCTAAAGAGCTCCGCACCAAAAACTTTTGAGGTTACAGTTTGGGGAGCTATTTGCTTTTCACTAATTGAAGGGGTGGTTCGATTGCGGCTTGATGCTGCATTACTTGATGGAACATCTGTATTATTGTTGCTAACCAGTAAACTCGCTACCCGTTCAGATAAAGCTGTCAATTCTGAATCTGGGAGGCCTCTTTGTTTGAATTCAGCAAGAATAGCCTCCTGAGACTGGCCACTGGATTGGGCTTTTTGGACAAATTGAAATAATTGATCGTCAGTAATTTGAGCAGACTTGACTTTAGAGAGGTCTGATGGTAATTGCGCATGAGCGGCTACCGCGATCAAACTGATGAGGACAATAAAAAAAAGCCGATTGATTTTCATTCCGTTAGATTTCAACTCTGCTAAATTAAAGCTTAGTAACCGCATGGAAAAATTGAAATCAATCGGCGAAAATACCCTTATTACTAACCCCTAAAAGTCAATAATCATAGAATCTGAAGCTATGTGCACATATTTAGCTTCACCTGAGACTGTTACTTTTACCCCGTTTATTATAAAATGATATTGCTCCATTTTAACTGAGGTAGTCACTTTTTGAATTGGCGATTCTACTTTTTTATTTTCTAATTCTAATTTTTGTGCTTTTTGTTTACGACCTCTTTTAGCAGGAGGTACTAAAGTACCCGTGCGTTTTAAACGTGTACGGAAATTGTAAATCGTCGCAACAGAAACATTATAAGTACTAGCCAATTCTTTTGCATCTTTGCCCTCACCTAATTGCTTTACAATTTGATTTACATCCTCATTTGACAATCTTTTTTTACGCATATTTAGATTTTAATTGAAAACACTTATTTATATGGCACGAAATTAGAGAATTTAAATTAGAAAAAGGGAGTATATTCTAAAAATTGGACTAATTAGTGTGGACCACACTAATCTATAGAGTTAATTTATATGATAATCAATTATTTAAGTTGTAACTGCGCACCAAATTGCGCACCATACACTCATTTTTATATAATAAAATATCAATAATTAGAGAATTAATTCTACTATTCTAATTATTAGATTCTAAATGTACAATATCCTGGCGCTGGGCCCAAATCTGTTCTAATTTATTGGCAAATTGCTCCCCTGATACTTTTATATACCGCATAAACGATTTATGGCTTTTATGACCACTAATGGCCATTATCACCATGGGATCTGTGCCCCGTAGATACTCATTAGAGCAAAAAGAACGGCGAGCAGTATGAGTTTGCAAAAACTCGTACTTCATTTGCCTTATTTCCTTTCTTTCCCTGTTGTAGGTTATCTGCTTGATAAAGGGGATATGGAGTGCAGGTAGTTTAGCTCCAACCAATTTGATTATTCTGTTAAACTCATTATTCGGCGGCACCGCCGGAAGTTGATACTGGTATTTCTCTAAAATTTGTCGGACTACCGGATGGATGGGTATGGTCACTTTTGTCCCTGTTTTCTTTTGAACAAACTCAAGGCGATTATTCCTGATTGCAGAGGGATCTAACGTGGAATAATCAGAAAATCGCATAGCTGTAAAACACCCCAGCACAAATACATCCCTCACTTGCTCCTCGACGATGTCCTCAAAATCATTTATTGCCATCAGTTCCAAAATTTCTGCCTCCGTGAGATAGATGCTATCAGTTTCCTCACGGCGGGTATCAAACTTTAATTCAACCTGGCGAGAAGGAGGAATTTTCTTTAATTGAATCGCGTACTTAATAATCTGCAGCAAATCCATCATGATCTTAGCATGAGAATTCATAGCCAACTCATGTTCAATAATCAAGAAATCGCTGATCTGGTCAATATCCCCCTGGTTAAATTCCGTCAAGTAGAGAACCCGGTTGACATGTTCTTGAAATTTAAGCAGGTAGCTAAACGTTGTATGATACGTTTGCATACTCTTGGGCTTGATGCGTTGCCGCTTTGGGCTGAGCCGAACCCCTGTTTCACAATCTTTAATAAATTTTTTTACAAAATCAAGAAGCAAATCGTTTAATGTAACTAAAGCTTTTTGTGATTTATTAAATTTAGTTCTAGAGTTGTCGAGCAATTTTTGTAATCTCTCCTGAAGTTCTAAAAAACTTAATCGCGGGTTGCCATTTTTATACTCATCTAATAGCTCCAAAATCTCCATTTCCAATTTTTTCAAATACTGGATGAGGCGACTTGTTATACCCTGACCGGGGTATGATTTGACGAAGCACTTCTTTTTATCCCAATGGCGGGTTTCAATGCTCCTCCCCGTATAAAGGAATAAATAAGCCCCGTCCACCGCTACTTTAATGCGAATACTGCTGGTTTTTGCGTGAGGCCTAGCCAAAGAAAAAGATATAGCCATGGGTATACTATTGGTTTTTTCTTCTTAAGAAATTCAGGATGTTACTTTTCAGAAAATGGTACTTTCTACCACTCCGCTGGGCTATAATTTTACCTTCCAGTACGAGTTTAACAAGCGTCTGCTCACTTATCCCAAGAAATGAAGCAGCTTGCTTACGATCCCACAGCTCCTCCTGGATTCCAGCTCCTGTTATCGGAGTTTGTAAAGCAGCTTCAATTTCCTGGCGAATAGTACACTGCATGAGCTGCTGAAGTTCCTCTACGGATATAGCAACGAGTTTAGTTTCCATATTCCTTGTTGTTTTTAGAATTATTAATACTGTTTTGAATTACGTATATGGCTACTGCCACTACTGCAATTCCCCCAACAATAAATAGTATTTCACCCATAGAAATAGAATTACTCGATGTATCTGTTGAATTATTGGGTGTAGTCAAAACTGGCTCCAGCAAGGGGGCATTGTTGTACATCGCTGCAAATGCAGGATTGCTAAGCTGATACTGCAAATTCATAATTTATATATTTTTAGGTAGTTTGGTTTGAAAAAAATATAACCAACGCTGCCTACGGCGGTAACGGTATTGCCTTCGCGTTGGAAAGTACCTGTACGTATTGCCCAATCAATTTGGTAAGACCCGGCAATTGATAAATCTATGGCTGTTTCATATCCAAATTTTTCAGCCAGCGCCTTAAGATGATTTTGAAGTTCTAATACCGGATCAGCGATATTTTTTTTCCGTTTATAATTTTCCTGCTCTCTGGATTTTTTACGTAATTGCTTGCACAGTTTTGAACAAGTGCCAGAATTACCATGGAGTCCAAATGGTATGGGCTTAGAACAGTAAAGACAGTTTTTCATTCATATAATTTTTGGCTTAAAAGTATTGAATCACTTATCTTCGAGTATGAAACATACATAAACTAAATTTTGATTATTAATCGAAATTAATTAATATTTTGACAAAAAAAATAATTTTTCATTACTTTTTTATAAATTATCGCAAATAAATGAATACCAAAGTTTTAGGAAAATACTTTAGCCGTTTTAGGGCTGAGGTTTATAAGAACCAGCTGAAACTCACTGATCTATCGGCTAGGCATCCCATCATGCTAACCGATGCCGAAATGCTAGAAACAGATGAGGTTTGCCCCAATAAATTTCCAACGGAAACCCTCCGCTTTTGGCGCTTAAAAGGTCTATTACCTTTTTTTGAAGGCGGTAAGCATGCCAGAATCAGCATTGCCCAATTTATGTGGCTAAAGTACCTGGAGGAGTTAAGAAAAGTAAGCCCATCTGCAGCCATCCTTCAAGGCGCTCATGACTATTATATTAAAAAAGCCTATAATGACCGACTAGGATACAATTCCTTGATCGACCTGGAAAAACAGCTAAAGACCAAGAAAGTCCTAAATACAGAGGAACAAGCAACCCTTGGTGCCCTAAAAGGGATTCTTGATGATGAACTATTAATGCACTCGTTAAACAGGGATATCAACTACTTTAGCCTAGGCATAACAGAGCATGTAATTTATGGCACTAATGTACAATATGCCTATTTCTACGAAAGTCAGCACCAGGATTTAGGTAAGCATTTCTTAGAAAATCCGGTATTTATAGTGATAAAGAATGGACAAGTAGAATCCTTCGAAAACGGGAAAGATCCAAAAGCCGATTTTGATTATGCTCAAAGGACCTGTGTACTAATTCCTGCAAGCAAATTAGTGCACGAGACCTTTTATGACTGCAATATCTCTCAAAATGCATTCAACATACAGATCATGGAAAAATCTGAGCGAGAGCTTTTCAAACTCATAAAAGAAAAAAGGGTCCAGGAAATAGTCCTGAACCCTTTACCAGAAAGAGGTGAGGAAAGCCTAAGCTTTATGATGCTAGAAAATCATGATAAATTGAATATTGATAATATAAAAAAAGTGAAGTACCAACTTGGGACGAAACAGTATTTAGAGGGGAGTGCAATTTTAAAAGGTGGTAAAAATTTCAATTTCAATTCTAATCCAAACTCTGAAATAAATAGTTAATTGACAGCAATTTTATAACTAACAATCTTTATTAATTACGATATATTATGATTAAAATAAGTGATTTCTCAAGATAATCGGAGTTAGTTGTGATTACTTAAGATTAATTTTCTCGGAGGAACCCATAAATTCTTCCATCGTTACATGACCATTGGCATTTATACCTCTGCGTTTAATCACGCTTAGAAAAGTCATCCACAGAATTCGAATATCCAAAATGAAGGATTGTTTATCAACATATTCTACATCCAATCGAAATTTTTCTTCCCATGAGATAGCATTACGTCCGTTAACCTGAGCCCATCCAGTGATTCCTGGCTTTACTTCATGACGGCGTGCCTGTTCTGTGTTGTAACGTTCCAAATATTGCATCAATAAAGGTCTCGGACCCACTAAACTCATATTGCCTTTTAAAACATTAATTAACTGAAGCAACTCATCTAATGATGCAGACCTAACGAACTGGCCTATTTTGGTTAATCGGTTCTCATCAGGAAGCGGATTGCCTTTTTCATCAAAAGCATCACGCATGGTTTTGAATTTGATGATCTTGAATGGCTTTGTTTTATAACCTGGTCGTTCTTGCAAGAAAAAGACTTTTCCCTTATTAACCAAGGCTAAAGTAAATATGGTTAATACTATTACAGGCGATAACAGCATTAATAAGAATAACGCAGCTGTTTTGTCTAAAAGAGGCTTTAAAAAGCTTTTAAACAAGGTAATCTTACTTTTTAAAGATTTTTGTCAGTACTGAAAAAATTCGATCAAAGTCCTGCTCTGTTAGGTTAGAACCACTTGGCAAACACAAGCCTTGTTCAAAGAGTCTTTCACATACGCCTGTTCCATAAAATTTCGTTCCCTGGTAGACCGGCTGCATATGCATAGGTTTCCATAGCGGTCGAGATTCAATATTTTCAGCTTCTAGAGTTAACCGCACATCCTCTCTGGTTATTCCTCCTGTTTGTTCTGGATCAATTAAAATAGCCGTTAACCAGTAATTACTGAAATAATCACTTGAGGGTTCAGTCTGGAAAATTACACTTTCAATACCTTTGAAAAATTCTCGATAGCGTTGATTATTTGCTCTACGTTGTTTGACGCGTTCCTCTAATACTTCCATCTGTCCACGGCCAATACCTGCTACAATATTACTCATCCGGTAGTTATAACCGATCTGGGAATGTTGATAATGCGGGGCTTCATCTCTAGCCTGTGTAGCTAAAAATCTAGCCTGATCTATATAATTCTTATGCTTAGAGACAAGAGCACCTCCACCACTGGTGGTGATAATTTTATTTCCATTAAAACTGAGCGCAGACATTAAACCAAAGGTTCCACAAACTTGTCCTTTAAAACTAGATCCTAATGCTTCTGCGGCATCTTCAATTACCGGAATATTGTATTTGTCTGCAATGGCCTGGATTTGGTCTATTTTGGCAGGCATACCGTACAAGTGAACCGGCATGATGGCTTTCACATTCCTATCTTTATTATCAATCAAAGCTTTTTCTAAAGCTTTTGGACACATGTTCCAGGTTTCTTCCTCTGAATCGATGAATACAATCTCTGCCCCTTGATAGGTTACCGGATTGGTAGTACCGCAGAATGTAAAACTTTGCACCATCACCACATCTCCGACTTTAATTTCTAACATTCGTAATGCCAAGTGTAAGGCGGCTGTACCGGAAGTCAAAGCAGCTGAGTGGAGTTCTGTGGAAAAAGAAAGAGAATCAGATATTGCCTTTTCAAAGAGATTTACGTTGGGGCCAAGAGGTGCCACCCAATTGGCATCAAAGGCTTCCTTGACGTACTTTTCCTCAGAGCCTCCCATATGTGGCGTAGAGAGAAATATTTTTTTTAGCCCCATAAAATTCAAGTTGACTATTTTACATTTCTGGAATAAAATGACCCTCAAATTTAGAATGTCTCATTAATCTACTTTAGTTAACCTGCTTGTAATATCAGCCATCGCCTCACTAATATCAAAATGATCACCCTTGAAACTTATTTTATTATCCGGAACGTCAGTATAAGTAAAATAACGGTCTTCGTCAGGTACGTATAGTACACTATTATGTTGAAAATAAATTTTACTTTCACTTATTAACTGATCAACTAATAATAAACTGGTAATGATTTCCTTTTCGCCCTGATAAATACGTGACCTGATGTCACTCACAAAGCCAACTGTATCAAATCTCTTACTATAGCCCACAGGGCAAATTTCGAACCGGTAATTAACTAATTCGGCATCTATAAAATTGGATACAACTGTACCTAGGGAATGACTAATAAGTGCACAAAATCTATTACCAGAATTCACATTTCTCAATAGTGAATTTGCAGCAACAATCATATTATCTGAGCTAAGCAAATCATTATAGTTGATATTTAATAAAACAATTCTATAATCTTTAAAACTTGTTAAGTAAGGCAACCAATACCCAGCATTAGCATAAAACCCATGTATAAAAACAATCGTTTTGGCTTTTGATTTATTTAAAAAAATCTGATCCATTTCGAAGTTTTACACTGAATAAATCAACTAACATTTCAGATTTAATTTTAAACCATCATGTCCAAAATATCCTGAATTGTCTTAAAATTTTTTATTGTACTACCGTCAATATCCAGTCTGTTAAAATGTTCTTCAAAGACTGAAATCAGTGCTAATGTTGCCATAGAATCCCAAGAGTCGATAGTATCAAGTGGCGTATTAGGCGATAGTTCTAAGCTATCATCTTGAAACACTTCATTTGCTAGAATTTGTATTTTTTTTTCTGTATTCATTTTGCAATATTTAGTTTATTATTTTACCTGGATTACCCAATACTTTCGATTTAACAATAATATCTTTAAAGACAACAGTTCCCGCACAAAGGTAACATTCACTGGCAATAACTAAACCTGGGATTAATTTAACACCTGTCCCAAAAAAACAAAGTTCTCCAACACTATTATTGCCAGTTATATCACAATAACTTTGAATAGAAGTATAATCACCTACGCTTGCATCATGGCCAATACCGGATCTTGCGTTAACGGCTACACAGTTTCCTAAAACTGAATTTGCTGCTACAATACAAAATGCTTGTATCAGTGAACCGGCCCCAATTAAAGCAAAATCAGAAATGATTGCAGTTGGATGAACAATAACAGGGAAATCAAACCTATCCTTATAATGTTCAAAATATCGTTTTCTTGCATGCGGATCAGCAATACCGATAACCAGAGAAGCATCTGAATAGTATTCAAGTTCATTCTCATTACCTAGAACAGCTAATCCATTTACTAAACTTCCTTTTGAAATTTTATTATCGATAAAACCAACTACCTCATATTTTTTAATAGTTTGATTGATGTAACAAATAGTGTCAAGTATTTCTCGCCCAAACCCCCCTGCTCCTATTATAATAATTTTTTTCATTGTGTTTAATTATTAACCATTTTTGAAGTTTCGTTGTGCAGATTATCAATACTATCTTCATAATAGCTGCTGCAGATTGCAATCGGAAATATCTGTGTATGGTCAAACTCAATTATGGCAACTCCAAGCGATAAGCCAATTCCAAACCCACAAATAGTTACTTTTTCAGAAATGGAATTCACACTTTCTTTGGCATAATAATCACAAATTGTCAGAGGTATTGTTGCGGCTCCAGTATTTCCATAACGATCAATGCTAATTGGTACTTTTTGAATATCAACCCCAATTCGTTTTGAAATATTTTGAATAATAAAAATGTTAGCCTGATGCAAAAAATGTCTATCAATATCATCAAATGAAATTTTATGACTTGTTTTAAATTCTTTGATCATTTTGGGTACTTCACCAATTGAAAACTTAAATACTTCTGGACCATTCATATATCCATCATAATCATTTCGAACAATTCCTGGTTCTCTTTCATAACGATTCCCATTCCCAACTCTGTGACGATATCCACCATATGGAACAATTAGATGCCTATACCCGCTTCCTATAGTCTTTAAAGTAAAAAAAGCCTTGCATTCAGAAGTTAAATCCTTATCAATCAACACTGCAGAACCAGCATCATAAGAAAGCAGAGCAAGTTGCCGATCTAGCGGAGAGCAATGCTTACTTACAGTATCCCCACATAGTAATAATACTCTTTTGATATTTGGTTGTTGCAAATAAGATAGTACTGCAGACATACCGTATATAAAAGCAGAACATGCAAGATTGATATCGTATGCCAGGCAATTGTTTGACAGCCCGAGTCGATGTTGTAATAAACAAGCTGTTGAAGGTGCAATATAATCAGGTGTTTGGCTTACAAATAATAATACATCAATTGAACTCCTGTCAATCGACAATTTTTTAATAATTGTATTTGCAGCATGTTCACAAAGATCGGAGGTGGTTGTTTTAGAGTCAGCAATATGTCCTTGAAGTACCCCTACATTCTTCTTGATTTTTTCGACAAGGTCAGATCCAAAAGTCTCTGCAAGAGAATCCGTTGTACGTATATCCCTTGGTACGCTTGTGGCGACTGCTCTAATCTTATAGTTATGATATTCTAAATTAGCCATACTTATTTCAAAAATACTTATTTATAGGACCTCCGCCATCTATTTTAATTTCCGTACCACATATATGTTTGGATTCATCCGACAACAGAAACTGAATAAGTGATACAATGTCATTGGTTTCGGCAATTCCATTTAACTGTAATTTATTAAGATCATCCGGATTCATTATCCCTAACTTACGCCTCCATCGCTCTGTCATTTCAGTATTCACGATACCAGGAAGAATAGTATTTAATCTGATTTTTTTATTAGCAAGTTCTTTAGCCAATATTTGGACAGCAGATTCTAAAGCAGACTTTGAAGCCGCATACATTGTTTGTCCAACACCTCCGCTATGACTGGCAATGGAAGAAATGGCAACAACACTAGTTAAAAAATCATCATTATTTGATTTATTCCTTTCGATATGTTTTACAATCTCCACAAATGAATAAAGATGGAGTCTCATTAAATAATCAAATTTAACATATGAAAGCTTACGTAAAGGGACGACTGACTCCATCCCTGCACAATGGACAAACCCCTTTATTTTATCCTTTCGATCCTTTAGTATATGGGATAATTCATCAATATTTGTCAAGTCAACAGCAAGATATTCATGATTGCCTTTTAAGGTATCGGAAAGCTCATTTAACTTTTCACTTGACCTTGCAATCAACAATAACTTACATCCGCTTTCATCCAATAATTTTGCCAGGGCTTTTCCAATACCGGAAGTAACTCCTGTAATCAGGTAAGTAAATGAAGAAGAAGTATTTATTAAATGCATTTCGCCGAAAATTAGTATTAATTTTAATAAGAGTAACTCAGGTAATTAATTTCAGAAAAATTGTATCATATGAAATTAAATGATCAGAATCTGACGTGACAAGCTACTTACCAAATCATAGCCATCCCAAAACAATGAAAAATCCATAGTCCTTCCAATCGGAACTATTCTGTCTATACCTAAAGGCTTACACCTGATAACCCATTTTTTAAATTCATCCTCACCTATTCCAAAGTATCCAATAGTCTGGTATCTGCGACTTATGATAGTTTTAAGTTCGTCAAGTGATGAAATGTTAATTTCATTAAAATACCCGCTACTACATTTGTGCAAATCGATATCAGCGTGAATAGTTATATTATTAACACGCCAAATTTCATTGGTAACCTGTGGTTCTTTTTTTATATCCCCATATGAAATCGCCTGAGCATAAAATGTAGTGAGCTTATCAATAGACAATATAGGCTGCAGGTCGAACTGTTTATCTTCAAGGATATTCTGCATCATCTCCCAAAAAATCGTTTTCGCTTTCTCTACTTCTGCCTTCAATCCTAACCAATAGATTGTTTGTGGTGAAGTACAAGCGTTCTGATCGAACAAATATGTATCATTATAAAAACCCTGTGCTATTTTAACTTTATCCTCAGCTTTTAAATAACCCGAAGCATCAATAACAGATATTGAATACCTGTCAGAAAATGTTACTTCTGTAGACTTCGGTGAAATTGAACATTTTCGTATCTCGTTAATAGTATGGTCTCCGCCCCAAATGATTCTTACATCACTGATACCAGAAAATAAAGCAGTTGCATTACTTTCCCGCTCATACCTTACAATATATAACCGTTTTGAAAAAATCTTACAATATTTCTCTTCTTGCAGTATCTCCTTGATGGAACTAATTATCAGGTTTACCTGTTCAAACTGTTTTGAGGGCACCTTAACAATATTAATATTTCCCATCAGTAATCCAGCTAAAAGACTGTAGGCGAAGTTAACAGGAACGTTACCTGGCGTAATATGAAATACAATCCCTCTGCCCAATCTTAAAGATTGATCAGTTAAATGGTGGGTTTTCTTTAAGATACTGAGATTAGCACTTCGGCAGTAAAAAGCGAAAGTGGCTACGTCAGGAAATTTTCTGGATTTGGGATTCTTAAGTAATCTATTAGATAGTTCAGACAAAAAACTAATGGTATCATCTGAAAATACTTCAAATGAATGTAGGCTCAATAGTTCTTCAATGTTAATCGACTTTTCTCCTACAAGAAAATCAACTTCTTCTATAATTTTCTCCATATGTATCACTACAGCCTCTAATTTCAGCATTTTTTAACCGTCCGGAAACTTTAAAATATTTGCCCTTACGTCCACAGGTGCAATCATCCTCGCCTAAAACATATCCAACATCTTCTGTAAGAATAGATTGCCCGGGATAACTTACTGGAAGCAGGGAAAGCAATTGGATGATTCCCTCCTGCCCTGGCTTACATACTGAAAAATCAACAGAGTTTCTGACAATAATATCAGAATATTCAGATGTATGGAGATAGCCAGCCTCACATTCCATGTGAATAGTGCCAGTTTGTTCTACCATACCATAATAATCATGAATACGGCTTAACCCACTTACAGTATAAAGCTGATTTCTGAAAGTTGCGCTATCCACTGCCTCATTGATCAATTTTTTCCAACCGCCACCATGAATCAGAACTGCATTTGATAAGTCGATCTGGTTTCTAAAATTTAATAACTGACGATAAAAATGTTGATATATAATAAAAGTAAAACCAAACATTAAAATGGTTTTAGATTTACTCTCATCAATAAATTTTTGTATGCCCTCTATATCCAGGCTCATGTCATCTTTAAGGGCAAAAATTCTTTTTGATGCAAAAAGTGAAAATCCTGTTATACCGGCAGCTCTGGCAGAAAATTGATTCCTGTTACTAACAGTTGATTCGCAGTCTACCACGATCATTGGCACCCTACTGCTACCCAACAAACTGGAAACAATTCTGCTTAGTGTTTTAGTCTGCAACGAAGATGTTTGCTTGTCTAAAAATATCTTTGATACAGCTTGTCCTGTAGTTCCAGAAGAAGTCATAGTTTTCACGATCTGCTCTCGCGAAACACTGTACAACTCAAACATTTTAAACAATCTCACAGGAATAAAAGGGAAATCCTCAATATCGTGAACCTGACTTTCCTCATAACCCATTGCATCCATCATTTTTTTGAATTCAGCATTATGTTGGCAATGGTGAGTGAATAAAACAGCCATTCTTTCTTTAAAAAATATCCTTTTAGTAACACGATCAAATGTGTATAATGTAATTTCTGGTAATTCAAACATAGAAATTTCAGTTACAAATCAATCTACCAATTTTGAATAAAGGATTTTCCCTGAAGTGTTTCTAGGAAAACTATCAATAACCCTGATATCAAAAACACTAAAATGTATACCCAGTTTTTTTGTAAGAAATTCTTTAGCTGCATCTTTTTCATTTTCGGTCAGGATATATACCAACAAAAGATTGTCTTTTCCACAACAAGCGGATTGAATGTTTATCTCAGAAAACAACAGCTCAAGTTCATCCAAATTAACCCGATTGCCAAATAACTTAATAAATCTTTTTTTTCTGCCGATTATATAAAAAAAACCATCTTCGTCGAATTGGGCTATATCGCCTGTTTCCAAAAGACCCAGATTTACATCTCCAAGTGCCAGGTCTTCTTTACATTCAGCATAGCCTAGCATTACGTTAGCTCCAGAATATAAGAGCTCACCGCTATTGCTAGGTTGATCGATTTTCATACCCTGTTCATCAATTAAATAAAACTCACCTCCAGGAATTGGCCTGCCAATACTTCCCAACTTCTCAAGAACAAAATTTGGAGGCAAATAGCTTAGCCTTGCAGTACCTTCTGTCTGGCCATACATAACAAAAAAATCTATTCCCCTATTAATTGAAAAATCAGCAAAATGTGCTATCAAATCATTCGACAACTTGCCACCTGCCTGTGTGATTGTCTTTAATGAAGGTAATTCTGCATTAAGTAATCTGAACTTCTTAAAAATCTCAAAAGTGTAGGGCACACCAGATAATGATGTAATGTTATATTGCTTAAACAGATCCCAAAAACGACGCTGTGTAATACTTTCGGTTGTCATTAACACAGATGCGCCAACATGAAGATGACTATTAATTATCGAGAGTCCAAATGAGTAATTCATCGGCAAGCTACTGATTGCTCTTTCAGATGAGTCTAACTTAAGATACTCAACTATTGATGATGCATTTGATACCAGGTTATTATATGACAGCCTTACCAATTTTGGGCTTCCTGTTGTACCTGATGTAGATAAAAGGAGGGACAATTCGGGGTGTAAGAGAATTGGATTTTGCTGTGTGCTTTTAAAAGCAATATATGTAGTAAAACCGGATTTTGCAACATAGGAATTCAACCCAATTGTTTTATTGCCCGGAGCAAAAATATATGTTGGGTAGTATATATTTACTAATGTTTCTATTAGTGAAATATCAGAATCAGCGTCAATTAAAATAGGAACAATACCTCTTTCTATACAATTTATATAAAGCGATACAGATTCAAATGAATTCTGACACAATAATAAAACCAAAGATCTCGAAGGTATACCTAGAAAGAATGCATCAGCATCTTTCACAATAGATTCTACAAAATGGACATTCCCACTATCCTCAATAAGTATTCCATTTGCCTGAAATAACTTTTTCTGAGTACTTAACGACGCCATGATTAGTCTAAATCATTTGACGACAACAACGAATCCTTATTGATCTTTTTATTTATTTTTTTTCCGATAAAAGAATCCCATTCACTCACACTAATACCTGTACCTGGTCGTTTTGCTCCGAGATTTACCTCGCTTAGAATATCTCCCGGTTCTAAATCAGTATTGGCGATGAGACTCCTCCTCATTTTCTTTCTTTGAGCGATTTCATCATTGCTTACTATTCTTTGGGTATCTCCTAATGATTTATATACATTCTTAATGCTTGTTACCATTTGACTAAGTTCATTTTTTTCAATAGCCATTTGATTATCCATTCCGATTATCGTTTTATCGAGTGTTACATGTTTTTCTATTATACAGGCTCCCATTGCTACAGATGCAACACCTACATCTATACCGAGGGTATGGTCTGAATATCCTATTGGTTGTTTTTTGAATGCATCTTTAAGTGTTTTGATATTATTAAGATTAACCAATTCAGGATCAACAGGATAAATGGAAACACAATGAAGTATACAAACATTCTTTGCGCCGGCAGCTTCTAATACCTGAACTGCCTTATCTATTTCGCCCATGTCAGCCATACCAGTTGAGAGTATGATTGCACTTTGAGATTTAGCCAAATAACGCAAATATGGATAATTGTTAATATCCATTGATGCTACTTTTATAAAAGGAGCCTTGCATTCATTAAGCAAAAAATCGACCTCTGGAATTGAATAAGGTGTTGATGCAAAATCTATACCTATACTTCCTGCATATTCAGAAAGTTCTTTTAACTGCTGTTCATTCAGCGAAAGTTTTTTAACAAAACGCTTCGCAATTGGATTTTCCTTATAATAATCATTAGAATAGAGAGTGTCCTCCGACCATGATTGAAACTTTACACAATCGCCACCACACTCTTTCACCATATCTATCATCAGTTTTGCTTTTCCGACATCTCCAAAATGGCTTGTATTTAATTCAGCTATAAAGTAAGGAAATTGGTTTTCGCCAATTATTTTTCCATTATTCAGTTCAATTTGCATACTATTTTCTGTTATTGTTTGATAGGTTCAATAATCATTTCTGATAAAAACAATTCTCTGCTCAGAAAAGGAATCTGATCTTCAAGAGGTCTTCTTACCATTTTTTTATTTAAATCACGAACAATGCCTACTTCAATATATGACTGATCGTCCCGACAAATTACTTCACAAATAACCGCCCCCTCTGTATTAACCAGCATATTTAATCCTTTTTCTAGTTCTTCTTTACTATTTATTAATTGATACTTAAGTTCAAATGCATTAGCTACTTTTTCAAAATCCGGGCAACTTACCCCATTATCAGGATTTGTTCCAATCGTTCTTCCCCTGAATAATTCAACTTGTCTCCTACGAATTATCCCATAGACATTGTTATTGATTATAATAATCTTTACAGGAATTTTATTGTGGTTTATTGTTTGCAATTCCTGCAGGTTCATCATGACTGACCCATCTCCAACTATAACAAATACCGGATTATTTGAAGCATAATGTGTACCAATTGCGCCAGGAAGTGCAAAGCCCATAGCTCCCTGAGAAACCGGGTGAATAGATCGTTGATGATTGCCAAAATAAAAATTAGTGGGTAATATTACCTCTATAAAGCCCGAATCTGTTACAAGAGAGCATTTCTCTGGTAAAGTTTTTGACAGCGCATCTGTAAATTCATACAAATCAATTTTTTCGCTGTCTTTAAATTGAGGTTCTATAGTTTTGAAAATTTCTTTCCAGTGCAAGCATTTGTTTACCCAATCGGTATAACTTCCTTGAATTTTACTCGCATTTAATTGCTGAATAAAATCTTTTACGTCTGCATGTATAAACTGATCGATTCTGACAGATTTCTTTTTGTGTTCTTCAGGATCAATATCAACTACTAAAATCTGTGCATCACGTGCAAAATCACAATAATCAACACCAGTTATATATGAAGAGAGCCTGTTGCCTAATACCAGAACAAGGTCTGCATTCTGAAGGCAAAAATTTCCGGCCCGAGTTGCTCCCATTGAACCTATAGAACCAATTGAAAGTTCATTTTTTGTTCCATAAATATCGGGAGCTGAATTACCAAAGACCAATGGTATTCTGTTATTCTCAACAAGTTGTTGAAGATCGATTTCTGCTTGAGCTGACCGTACTCCGGATCCAACCAGAACCACAGGCCTCTTTGCATTTTTCAGCTTGTTGATAACAGTGGTAAGATCGTCTTTATTTACCTGTGCAGGTATATAAGCAGGTAAAGTTATATGGTTAAGAAGTGCATTGTCTATGCTGGCGCTCTGAAGGTCTAACGGAATATCCAACCATACAGGCCCCTGTCTTCCTTCAAGCGCGTAATAATATGCTTTTTCAAGTTCTTCGACAATATCACTTCCCTTGTGCAACATAACGGCATACTTAGTAATAGACTTAACAATGGGAATGATATCAGCTTCTTGTTGACCGTAAGTCCGAATCTTTAACCCTGAATGATTAGTCGTCTCGTGTAGCGTATTTTGTCCGGAAATAAATATACAGGGGATATTATCCTGCCACGCAGATAATAAACCGGTTAAAGTATTCGTACTTGCACAACCTGTTGATACCAAACAAGCACCTATCTTTCCTGAATACTGCGCATATGCTACCGCGGCAAATGCTGCTGATTGTTCATGATGTACAGCAATATTTTTTATCTGACCATGTTTGGCTACAGCATCAGTTAAAAATAAAGCTCCTCGACCAGAGACTGAAAATATGGTATCAGTACCTCTATTGTAAATAGTATCTATAATGTAATCAGCTACTCGCATTATTTTGTTGGTTTGAAAGAACTAAGTATATCAGGAAGTGATACTACGAAATCAGCCCTACATGCAGGTTGGTTATCAACAAAACTTTCAGCGTATCCTTTCGCAATCCCTCTACGGAAGAAATTAAGTTTTGCTTCAATGATGAGCTGCTCTCCAGGAATTATCTTTCTTCTGAATTTGACATTATCAATGCTTACAAAATTAGTCTTTTTCCCTTTATGTTCTTCCAAGGTTAAGAAAGTCATTATGAAAGTCTGCACAAGCGTTTCGACTTGAATAAATCCGGGAACGCTTGGCTCATCCTCAAAATGGGCAGGAAAAAACCATTCATTATATGAAAATGATTTAATTCCTTTTGCAGAAACGCCAGGAAAAACTTCATAAATTTTATCTACAAAAAGCAAAGGATACCTGTTCTGCTGGCATTGCTTAATTGCAGGGATATCAAATGATAGGGCTGATTGCAGATTTTCATTATTCATTGAATAGTATATTGTATTTAGATAAAATTTCTTTCCCCTTTTTGTAACTGGAAAAATCAATGATATCGTCAATCTCCATTTCAATTTTGAAAGCTTCTTCAAGTGAGGACATTAACCCCATGTGACCAACACTGTCCCATTCAACTATATCCTGGTATTTAAGTTCACTTAACTGAGATTCATTAATACCAAATGATTGCATAAACGCAGAATTGTAAATGATTAAATTACCTTCCATTTTATTATTTGTTTTATTTGTTAAGATTTTTAAAGTATTTTAATTGTTATTTCCAGTCGCATTAAGAGTCAATACTATGAATTAATTTTTTATTCTTGGAAACATACTAATTAAAGCAAAAATAAAAAACTTTCTTCTATTCCTGATTAATTTAAAATTATACTTCAAAATTATCCAGGACCTAAAAAACCAATTAGCGGAATACATTTGATAAATCTTAAATTCAGTTGAGTCAGAAGGCAACAATTTTGAAAACTCAGAAATTTGCTTAAAATACCACCCATTTAGAACTAAAGAAAATCTTTTGACATACGATTTAAATGAAACTTTATTTAAGTGTCCATGAACATTTGTAGAATGTATTCTATACAGAATATAACTATAATCATCAATAAAAACGGGAATTTTAGATTTTCTTGCATAAAAATAAATCAGCCAGTCATGAGATATATAACGCCAATTATTCAAATTCAAAGTAGATAGATCTTTTACAAGATTTTGAACCAATGCAGCTGTCATCACGTAAGTGCACCCAGCACTAGCACCTTCAAAAAGATAATCATATTGGGTTTGTGCATGACATTTTACCAAAAGCCTTTTGCTATTATCTTCATTATTCCATAAAGTTAAATTTGAAGCATATAAACCGGCCCCTGATTGAATAATTGATTTGATCGCTTTTATGAGTTTGTTATCCAACCAAATATCATCTTGATCTGAGAGAGCAAAAAAATCGTAATTCTGGAAAACCGATGGATCAAGTGAAATGATTGCAGTTAAAAAGTTCAAGGCAGCACTTCCAGAAGGCTTGAAATTTATCTTGTGCCTTACTCTTTTATCTGTTATTTTTTCTATAATTGAACACGTTAAATCAGAACTTAAATCGTCAAAAATCCATATTTCTACATCTACTCCTTTCTGTGCAAGTATAGAATTAATCTGTTCATTTATGAACTTTTCTCCATTGTAAGAAGCAAGAATCACTAATACTTTATTCAAATTAGTTGCTTTAGATAACGTTTAAATAACATTATAACCAAATAAATTCGCCAAAATGATTTTTGGTAAATTGCTCCACCTTCATCTTTGGTTACATTTGAATCGTGTCTTCGATAGAATGTGAGTTTATTATCAACAAAAAGCACTTTTGAGAATAAGATTGCACAAAGACCTATCCACCAATCATGCATTGGTGTTTTATCAGGAAAAGGAAGCACTTTAGATAAAAGATCTTTTCTAAAAGCCATAGAACACCCAATAAAATTATTGATTAAGATGTTTTGGATAAGTCCTTTTCTAAACCCCTTTGTATAAAATTTTTTATCAACTGAAAATCCTTCTTTATCGATAATTTGAATATCACTAAGGATTAAAGACACACCGGGATTATTATGAAAATACTGAACGAATATGCGAACCTTATCAGTAGCCCAAACGTCATCTTGATCTGATAAAAATATAAAATCACCTTTAGCTTTACCTATCAAATATTCAAAATTACGAACCGGACAGTGAAAATTATTTCTATGCACTGTGATTCGAGGATCACTAAACTTTTCGATGATACTGAGTGTTTCATCTAATGATCCGTCATCTGATATGATCAATTCATCATGAGTATTTAATTGTTGTAGGATTGAATTGATCTGTTCATTGATAAACTTTTCACCATTATATGTTGCAAGACAAACGGAGATCATCTATTTAATAGGTATGATAGTTTGTATATTAAATATTGTAATAAGCTCAATTGACGTATCTCATTAGCCATTTTATATTTTTCATAATTATCAATGATAATTCTATTGAATGATGATATCTTTTTTATGTAATAAGAAACATTACCGACTTTATTAGCCCCAATAGCATTCTGCAAATGCTGACGGTATAGAATAGTTTGTTGCTTTACATAGCCTATTATACCCCCAGAATTAGCAACGCAGAGAGAAATCCATGCATCGTGCATTGTAGAAAATCTTCCAATTGGAAACGATACATTTTTTGCTTTTTGATTAAATAACATTGTACATCCTGTAATTCCATTAGATACAGCTAAATAATGGAATGACTTTAATAAAATAGGATTAACACGGCTGTAATCCCAAAAGGAATCATTGATACAGTTTAAACTCTGATCCACGACTTTTAAATCTGTATGAACAATTACAGGTTTTTCAGGATTCTCATTCTCCAATTTGAACATTTCCTTTAAGCTTAATTCAATTTTATTTTCAAGCCAAACATCATCATGGTCAGAAAACATATAGTAATCAGCATCCACATTCTCTAAAATCCAAAAAAAATTCTTCATTGCCCCTCTTCCTATCAAATTATCTCTCAAAATTATTATATTTTGATAATTAACTTCATACCTATCAAGTATTGATAAAGTTCCATCCTTTGAGCCATCATCTTTTATATATACTTTGAAATTTTTAATTGATTGATTAATAATAGAGTCTAGTTGCTGTTCAATATAATTTTCACTATTGTAGCAGGCTAACAATATTGCTATAACCATGATTTTAGATATAATATGACGGCTTCACTTTAATCAGAGAAGCCGGGTGTTGAGAAATTTCCTAACTTAAATAGTTTATCTATAAGAAGAAAGAACTTCTCAGATACTAATTTAAGTAACCCCATCCAATTACCTAGAACCCATACCCCTTGAAAACTAAACAAGCAAAAAGTCTAAATATAAGTGGCTCATAATTTAAGGGGACCTATAAACACTTTTTTACTTCTTTTGAAAATTAAAGAATAAGTAATACATACGATTAGAATACCCGTAGAGGATAAAAACAAAGGGTTTGATGGAATAATAAAAAAAACATAACAAAAATAAGCCATTAAATAATATATGTCAACACTGCCAAAATTTAACCTGTTCCTCCAAAGATAACAATGAAAAAGTGGATAGATTAAAATAAAAATCAACAAAAAGCCTCCAAAAAGCCCAAAGATCCGAAATAATTCAAAATAAGTAGTTTCTAAATTGTAAGTCAAGCCTCGCTCTGATGTATAGATCCCACTTCCGATACCATGACCTGTTAAAAATAAAAACGGTTTACTCTTCCATAATTCAAGATATTCATATACAAAACTCAACTTAATAGAATTTGAACCTTCGGATTTATCAAAAAATGCAGCTAGAACTGCTGGAGCTAAAGCAATAAGCAAACTTCCTAATATCAAAACAAATAAATATTTTTTTAAAACTGATGAGGAAAAAAACTTTTTATATGAATGAAAAGCAAGAATCAAAAAGAGAGATAAAAAGATTGCCCGAGTAGCCGATAAAAAAAGCGTAAAGCAGATTAAAAATATCAATACATTCAATTTAAAACTTCTTCGACGAGTTAGGCAAAAAGCCAAACCAAATAATAGAGTAGAAACAGTTTTATAGTATATCATCAAAAAAATGGTACTACCATATTCTCGATTTGAAATCATTACAGTATTATAATATTCCCCTAAAAATCGATCAACAATCTCGAAGTTATCTGTTAATAGAAAAAATAATATAGCTCCTGTAGCAGGTACTAAAATGATAGTTAATTTTGAAAAAATGGATGCATATTCGTACTTATTGTCTAATATAAAATTGATTAAAAAAACAAATAAAAACACTTTAACATAATCCAATGCTACATCTTGGGAAAAACTACTGTTTACTATTAAACCAGTAATTATAAACATCAAGGGAAAAAGAAAAGAAAGGAAAAAAGATGAAAGGAAAATAGAAGCATTAAAGAACTTAACAAAACTCCCAAGACTAAATAAGATAAACAAACCAAATGTCAATTCCTTTAATTTAAATACTGTATTAGAAGGATCTAAAATACAAATAGCCATAAAGATAATTAAGAAGATAATTTTCATTTAACCCTTAAGTGTTTATATATTACTAAAAATAAAGTTTAAATGAATTTAGAAAGCAATCTGAGTGGCTTAACATAATAAAAGATACTACAAACAAAATATAAAATTACTTTCTTAATAGAATCCCATTGAAGCCGCTTTGCAAATATCCAGGCTTTTGTAAATTCAGAGTACCTGAGAGAAAATACTGATGCCTGCTGAAGATAATACTGTTTGATTTTACTCGTTGGAAAGTTATTTACTTTATACTTCTTCAAGAAATAGTACTTTATTTGGCAATAGGAACTTAAAAAAAATAATTTGCTTCTAAAATCGCCAGTATGACTAGCAGAGTTAACCAATACACGATAAACTGCCATTGATTTATTTATGTAATGAAATTTAGAATGCTGAGAAAATTCTAACCACATTGCATAGTCACCCATCAAAAAATTATTTCTAATTCCTTGATTGATTGCGAAATAATGACCCAAAAGCTGCCTTCGGTACATTACAGTCGGGGTATAAATATTGTTATGCCGCAATAATTCCTCAAAAACACAACCAGTAGAAACAAGAATCTTATTTCTTTTGTGAAAATTCGGAACAAGCTTCTGTTTCGCTTGAAAAAAATAATCTGCTTCATGATGGACTAAACCGTAATCTAAATTTTTTTCCAAGAAATCAACTTGTATTTGTAGTTTTAATGGATCAGTCCAAAAATCATCTCCTTCGCAAATTGCTATATACTTACCAACAGCAGCTTGCATTACAAAGTCTGCGTTTCTATGCATGCCAATATTTTGATCATGTCGAATGTACTTGACGCAATAACCCATCGGATGATTACTGATAACAGATTTTAGCTTTGCTCGTGTATTGTCAGGAGAACAATCATCCGCTACAATGAGCTCAAACTTGAAATTACATAGCTGATTAAGTACCCCTCTAACAGCTTGTTCAATAAATTGCTCATGCTTATACGTAATCATTAAAACAGACACCAGAGGCTTCTTATCTAAATTCTCAAGAATCATATCTTATCCTATTAGATAGCTATGTATTAGAATTGCTATTTGTCTGCCAATATTATTGCTCTATACTGTTGAATTTATGATCAAGCAAATTTTATTTAACAAATCATCGGGCATTTCACAATAAAGAGGCAAACAAAGTATCCTAGATGCGATTGACTCAGAGACTGGCATTCTTATTCCCCCCAAATATCCTATTGTGTTTAGTGAGGGATAGAAATACCGTCTTGGGAAAATTTTTTCTTTATTTAGCGCGAATTGGACAGAAATAAGCTCTTCCTCAGATGAAAATATAATTGGAAAATAACTATAGTTCCAATCTGTCTGATCACGCAGTCTGATAGTTTTTATACAATTAAATATAAGGTTGTTGTTATAAAAAGCAACCGCACGCTTTCGTTCAGAAACTATATGCTCGATATGAGGAATTAATGATAATCCCATGGCGGCTTGTAGCTCGGACATTTTACCATTTATGCCAAGTCCATAGAAGTCAATAGGTCCATTATGGCCAAAATTGTGACTAAAGTATAGCCTATGATGTAGTTCTGAATCATTGCAGAATATAGCACCTCCTTCACCAGTATGAAAGAGTTTTGTAGCATGAAAGCTACACGTACTCACATCTCCGTATTCAAATAACGATTTACTTTTGTAGGTAACTCCAAACGAGTGTGCTGCATCATAAATTACTTTTAAATCATGTCTTTTGGCAATTTCGTAAATAATTTCTACATTGCACGGATTTCCGAAAACGTGCGTTGCTAATATCGCAGTCGTTTTTGAAGTAATTGCAGCTTCAATTTTAGTTTCATCAATTGTTAAATATTCGGGGTGAATATCAACAAATACTGGTGTGCAATTTTCCCAAACTATCGCGGCGCTAGTCGCGACATAACTGAATGGAGTAGTAATAATTTCACCCCCATTGCCTAAAATCTTTAGAGCAATCTGCAGAGGCACAGTTCCATTATTCATAATAATAATGTTTGGAACCTCTAAATATGATTTCAATTTATGCTCTAGTTCTAAAACTAGTTCTCCCCGATTGGTCAACCATTCATTCTCCCAAATCCGTTTAAGTTGTGTAAAGTATTCTTCTAATGGAGGGAAAAAGGTCTTTGTCACATTTATCATAACGTCGAATAATCTTTATCTAATTTTCCATTCTTCTTAATGAAAACAAACTCGCATAACCAAAGCACTTTATTACTAAACGGTCTGTTTAGATCAGTAATATCAAATAATCTAAAACCTAATTTTTCCATATACATTAAAACGGATAACGCACTATTCTTAACATGTTTATTCATTATGCCTACCTCAACTAGTACTATTTCAACATGTTGCTCTAACGTATTACGAGCACCCTCTAATACTTCAATATCTAACCCCTCTGCATCAATTTTAAGCATATGTGGGCTCTCTAAACTATTATCTTTTATAAAAGAATCTAAATTTACTATTGGCGTTTTAACTTGTCTATACCCACGTCTTTTAGCTTCGTCCTCGGTCATACTAAAAGTACAGCTATCATCTCTTTCATGATAAGTAAACAGTTGATCTCCAGTCTGATTTCCAACACCTACTGTAAACAATTTTACATTATCGAATTTCCCCAAGCGAGCTTCTATATTCTTCTTTAAAAATGGCTGAGGCTCAAATAAATAGTATTTCGCATTAGGAAAATAAGCAATACAATATTCGGTCCATGTACCCTTATTAGCTCCGATATCATAAATAACTATTGGAAAAAATTGTTGATTAATTAAAATACGATAGAAATTTGATAGCAGATTGCTTTTATTATCATTATTTGGATAAGGAATAATAAATCTTAATAAACTTGCAAGTCTGCTTAAATATCTCTTCAAAAAAGTCGTGGTTTTAATTGTCATGTTTTAGCTTAAAATTATTTAGTATTACATTCTTGAGTTCCAAAACAATACTTTTGAAAAAATAGTTGCAGAGTAAAAAGTATACTGAATAGGACACAAAACCAGAAATAAATATCCGTATTGTATCGTTATAATCTTGACTTTTGAGTTGATTATCAATAAAAAAAGCTATTATTCCCAACAATAAAGACAATATAAGTGGAAGAAAAATGTCTTTCAATTGCTTGGAGGTTCCATATTCTGTAATTTCATTCATATAATAGGTGTTTATAAAAAAAGAAATAATCGATTCAATAATGAGACCATAAAGCAAGCCTGTTATACCCCAATTGAGAGAGATAATTATAGTCAAAAGTAAAACTGAGGTTTTTATTAATTGTAAAGTGAAAAATTTGCCACTATACCCTTTAATATTCAAAATTGTCAAGTTTAATGAATGAATTGGATATAGCAGTCCACTAACACATAATAGCTGAAAGTATTTTACAGATTCAAGCCATTTCTCCGTAAATAAAAATCTAAAAATGGGCTCTGCCATTACCGCAGAAAAAATAAGAATTGGGAACGTAATAAAGGCTACTAATTGAAAAGTCTTTCTAAACACATTAAATAGTCTTTTAGAATCATCTTGGATGGGAGCCAAGAGAGGGTAGGCAATTTTATTTATGATTAAAGCAATATTAGAAAGGGGAAACTGCTTAATACTATCAGCCCTATAAAATAGTCCGGCTTGATATATACCAAACTTTTTTCCAATAATAGAAGAATTAAAATTTACAAAAAATGCATCAATCAACCCAGCATACATTAACTTCCTGCCAAATTTCCAGTGTGGCTTAATTACATTTAATTCAAGCTTGAAATTAGGCCTCCATTCAGAAGTATACCAGTATATAATCGAAGTTGTAATAGAATATACTATTGGCCCCCAAACTAAACTCCAAACACCGTACCCATTAAAAGCCAAGATTACACCTATAGATCCACTTAAAACTGTGCAAGGAATTGAAACTAATGCTTGTGTCCGGAAATCCATTACGGTTGATAACCTAACAATCTGTACAGCACTCAGAGAATTCAGGACAAATGTCATGCAATAAATTCTGATAATACTAACCAAAATTGGCAAATTATAAAAAGCTGCAAAAACTGGAGCCAAGAAAAAAATTAAAATATATACTACAAGACTTATAATTAGATTAAAATGAAATAAGGCAGAATAATCTTTCTCGTTTGACGAAGGAGTACGTAAAATTGACTGACTTATTCCACTATTAATAAGAATATTTCCAACACTTACTAAAATACCAATCATGGCAATTAGTCCTATTTCTTTGGGTGAGAGAATTCTCGTCAAAATTAATAATACAATAAAGTTTATTATTTGAACCCCAAATTGATTAACAAAAGTCCAAAGTACAGCCTTACTTGCTTTAGTTCTTAAACTCATTAACTATGACTCTTTCAATAAACGATTCAAGTACTTACCATATCCACTTTTGGAATATTTATCAACCAAAATAGCTAACTGTGTTTTGTTAATAAAACCCATACGATATGCCACTTCTTCAATACACCCAATCTTTTGTCCTTGGCGCCTCTCAATCACTTTAACAAATTCGCAAGCTTCTGCTAAGGAGTCAAAAGTACCTGTATCTAACCAAGCTACTCCCCTATTCATGATACCTACTTGTAATTGCCTACGCTCTAGGTACACTTTATTTACGTCAGTTATTTCATATTCACCTCTTGGTGAGGGTGGTATATTTTTAGCAATCTCTACTACTTGATTATCGTAAAAATACAAACCTGGCACAGCATAATTGGATTTAGGTTGTTGTGGTTTTTCCTCCAATGATAAGGCAATGTAATTGGCATCAAACTCTACTACACCATAACGCTCAGGATCACTTACTTCATAAGCAAATACCGCTGCGCCAATAATATCATTAAAAGATTGAACTAGTCTACTAAAACCAGCTCCATAAAAAATATTATCTCCCAACACCAAGGCTACTTTATCATTACCAATAAAATCCGCACCAATTACAAATGCTTGTGCTAATCCATTTGGTATCGCTTGTACTGCATAGCTAAATTGACAACCTATCTCAGAACCATCTCCCAATAACCTTTTGAACTGATCATTATCTTCAGGTGTTGTAATAATCAACACTTCTTTGATACCTGCTAGCATCAACACAGATAAAGGATAATAGATCATGGGCTTATCATAGATAGGCATTAATTGCTTACTGATTCCTTTAGTAATAGGATATAATCTTGTACCTGAACCACCTGCTAAAATAATTCCTTTCATAAACCTCTGGTTTACTTATTACAAAAAAGCCGCATATTCAGCGAAGCTTAGTAATGCTTTGTCTTTTTCTGATATAATAATTTCACTAGGTGCAATTTTCCAATCGATATTCAAATCTTTATCGTTGTACATAATGCCAACTTCATTACCCACCTCATAAAACTTATTTACTTTATAAAAGAAAGTAGCCGTCTCACTTAATACTACAAAGCCATGCGCAAAGCCTGCTGGCACGAAAAATTGTTTATGATTATCGGCCGTTAACTCAATGGAAAAATGTTTTCCAAAACTGGGGGATCCTTTTCTTAAGTCTACAGCAATGTCCAAAACAGCGCCCTCTAATACCCTCACCAATTTAGCTTGTGCTGCATTTCCTCTTTGCATATGTAATCCTCTTAAGACACCCCTAGATGATCTGGATTGATTGTCTTGTACAAACTCAATATCCAACCCTGTAGCTGCTTTAAAATCTCTACTATTATAAGTTTCAATAAAATAACCTCTTGCATCAACATGGACTTTTTCATGAACAATAAAACAATCTTGTAAAGGTGTATGCTCAATTCTCATAATCTTTTCGAATACATGTCTTGATAATACTGTTGATACATTCCGCTAGTTACATTCTCTAACCAAGCTGTATTTTGTAAATACCAATCAATGGTAGCTGCCAAACCTTCTTCAAAAGTCACCAATGGCCTCCAACCCAATTCTTGATTAATCTTGGTAGCATCAATTGCATAGCGCCTATCATGACCAGGTCGATCTTTCACATAGGTAATCAACTGCTCACTCTCTCTTTCTGCTCTACACAATTTTTTATCCATTTGAGCACATAATAATTTTATTAAATCAATATTTGTCCACTCATTAAAGCCTCCGATATTATAGGTGTCAGCACGCTTACCTTTATGAAATATCAAGTCAATCGCTCTAGCATGATCTATTACATATAACCAATCTCTGGTATATAAACCATCACCATAGACCGGTAATGCCTTTTTGTTGATGATATTATGAATAAATAATGGAATCAATTTCTCCGGAAAATGATTTGGTCCATAATTGTTTGAGCAATTGGAAACCACTGTGGGTAAATGATAGGTCTCGCCATATGCTCTCACAAAATGATCACTAGCTGCTTTACTTGCAGAATAGGGAGAGTTTGGATCATAAGGTGTTGTCTCATTAAACAGGCCTTCTTTTCCTAAACTTCCATATACTTCGTCTGTTGAAACATGATAAAATAAATGATCCCTATTTTTATCCCATGAACCATCATGTGCTTTTTCATAACTTAAATCATTCTTCCAATATTCTTTGGCAGTGTTCAACAAATTCACTGTTCCAATCACATTTGTGTACACAAAATCTAAAGGCGAGATAATACTTCTGTCTACATGAGATTCTGCAGCTAAATGAATTACATCAGTAATTGCGTGTTTTTCAAAAATGGCTTTAATACTAGCAGCTTCCAATATATTAGCTTTGATAAAATGATAGTTTGGGGACTGCTCAATATCTTTTAAGTTCTCTAAGTTGCCTGCATATGTTAAAGCATCTAGATTGATAATTTGATACTCTGGATATTTTTTGACAAAAAGTCGAACTACATGAGAACCTATAAAACCAGCCCCACCAGTGATTAAAACCTTTTTTTGCATACTATTTATTTAAAACAAATTTCGCACCAAACTGCGCACTAACACCCTTTATTTTGATGGTTTTCTGAAGATTTTCAAGAAACTCAACAACCTAAAAATTAATGAAAACCAATACTTTAAATATTTACATCAATTAACAAATATCTCAGGTTGCTCTGGACCACACTAAGCACTTTTAGAATTTACCCCCCCATTAAAAATAGAAACATGTTGGATATTTTCTAAAAGTAAAGGAGTAAATTCATTTTTAGAATAAATAG
>Ga0214917_10001492_pt1 | contig 29877 bp, 27 predicted proteins | sample LL_1208_BB_MetaG_FD_177983 | JGI IMG/M metagenome (GOLD analysis project Ga0214917, IMG submission 177983) | Freshwater microbial communities from Lake Lanier, Atlanta, Georgia, United States - LL_1208_BB | ecosystem: Environmental > Aquatic > Freshwater > Lake | place: USA: Georgia | collected... | reverse complement strand
AATGCCGGAAAGCAGATTCATCAGATTATGCACTCCGAACAAACTGGTCTGGAACAATCCAAGACTTCTTCCTTTGTAAGTGACTTCGAACTCAAACCCTTCTGGTTTCTCTTGGATGTTGATGGCTCTCCACATTGCCCCCTCACCGGTTCCAAAAGTCTGGACCGGACAGAGCGCTTTCTGGGCAACCTCCATAGCATTCATGTCATGGTAATTGACTACTAAAACACCATCTCCCGGCAGAAGGCTCACCAGTTTTTCAAAGCTCTCTTTAACATGATCCAGATCCCGGTAGATGTCCGCATGATCAAATTCTACATTGGAAAGAATGCAAGCAGTTGGATTGTAGTGGAGAAACTTGGGGCCTTTATCAAAGAAAGCCGAATCGTATTCATCCCCTTCGCCCACAAAAAAATCACTTTCCGAAATATAACTCCCTGTGGGCAAATCCACAGGGACTCCCCCGATCAAATAGCTGGGGTCCTTGCCAAGCTCTCTGAAAAGAAAGCTGATCCACGAAGTCGTTGTGGTCTTGCCGTGCGTGCCTGAGCACACAATCGATAATTTGTCCTTGATCACGAATCTCCGAACCGCTTCTGGAAAAGAACAAAAAGGAATGCCTGATTGAATCCACGCTTGCGCTTCGGGGTTTTCCTTCCGAATCACGTTTCCGATGACCACCCAATCCGCTTTAATCTTTTCAACATGCTCAGCAGAATACCCTTCAAAGAGTTGAACTTTAGCCCGACTGAGAGCGGACTTCATCGGATCGTAGAGCTTCCCATCCGAACCTGTGACTTCAAAACCAGCTTCGGCCAAAGCTATTGCCAAACTTCCCATTCCGACTCCACCGACACCCACAAAATGAATCTTTTGATTATTTTTCATTTTCCAGCTCTTTCCAAAAGCGAAATACTTCATCGTGCAACAGGGGCCTGAATCGACGAATGCGTTCATCCAGCCGACTGGGGTGCACTCGATTGGTTAACAGAATACAAAATGCACTGGCCTCCGGATCAATCCAAATGGACGTCCCGGTAAAACCCAAATGCCCGAAGCTTTGATTCGAAAAAAGAGAACCCGCCGAGGAGCCTTCAAACGAACGGGTATCCCAGCCCAATGCCCAAGAACTCTGTGCAACCAATCCCGCCCGTTTTGTAAAGGTTTGAGCGGTTTTTTGCTCCAGCCAATGAGACTTTCCCTGAACCGCTTTCAACCACTCGCGACAGAATGGCTGGAGCCCTTCGGCTGATCCAAAGAGACCTGCATGAGGAGCCACTCCTCCCAAGCTGGCAGCATTTTCGTCAAAGACTTCTCCTTGAAGACACTGCTTCGTAGTTTGTCTCCACTCAGTGGCAACCGCGAGTTCCTTGGCTACTGGAGCGAAAGAAATCCCTTTTAAACCCAAAGGACCCGTTACTTCTTTTTCAAAACAGTTCTTCAGGGAATCCTGCACCAGATTCTCGATGGCAGTCCCGAGAAGCGAGAACCCCACATCGCTATACCGGGCTCCGCTCCCAGGAGGATTCTTTAGGAATGTTTCAGGTTGGGCGAGTAATGTTTTCTTCCACGAACCAGTCTCAAAAAAAGGAAACCAATCGAGGAGTCCTGCTGAATGGCTCAAGAGCTGATTGATCCGTAGGGAACCATATCCCGTTTTTTTCCATTCGGGAGCTACTTCACCCAACTCTTGATCCAAAGAAAAAAGCCCCCGCTCAAAGAGTCTCGCTAAAATACTGACCGTGCAGAGAGGCTTTGTGAGGCTCGCCAAATCAAACAGACTTGATTGAGTGACGGGCTTTTGATCTTCAAAATAAGTTGTGATGCCTCCAAAAAGACACAGACTTGCCTTGGGAGATTCAAGCACACATTGATAGGCCGAAAAAACAAACTCCCGCTGAGCCTGTTCAAGAATGGTTTTTATCGAGTTCTGGTTTGCCAAGGTCTCGTATCACGGCTGTAGGGCTCGAAACGGTTTCGGGCCCTTTTTTTGTCAAAAAATCAACGATTCGATAAGCGCTAAGATTATTATAATTTGAAAAACAATAAAACCAGCCATCGGAAGAGCCAGAAGCTGGAGTCAGAGTTCCAGCACCTAAAAATTCTTTTTCAATGGTTTTCCCGGTTTTCATATCCAAAACAAAAACGGGATCGGACGAAGTAGTGACCACCAAAAAATCTCCGGCTTGGGAAGGAGTCAAAGCCACCCCCTCAAACCTTTCCGACTTCCAAATGACGGCGCTGGTTTGCCGATCCAAAGCATAGACATACCCATCCAAACCACCCAAATAAATCCGGTTATCCACCACTAAAGGGCTCGAATAAGCGCCCGCTGGAAAAATCCATTGAACATTTCCAGTGACTTTGTCCAAACTGTAAGCTTTGCCATCAAACGAAGCAGCGATCACCCCTTCATCATCTACGACGGGCGTCGTGTCCACATCATAAAAACGCTCGCGAGTTCTCAACCGCTTCACCCAGTTTTCTTTCCCTTCCTTCAAAGTCAATGCAGCTAGGTTTCCGTCTGAGAATCCGACAAAAACTTGATCTCCATAGATAGTGGGTGCAGCAGTGCCTCGGACAGTCATTTTTTCATCCCCATGGTGGGAATAATGCCAAAGCTCAGTTCCTTTGGTTTCGCTCAGAGCATACACTTCATCATTGCTCGCCATCACTATGACTTTGTCGCGATAGACAGCAGGCGGTGCCAGCCATTCCGCTTGAATCTTAAAGCGCCAGCTTTCTGAACCATCTCTGGAATTCAAAGCGTATAAATTTCCTTTGAGATCCCCAACAAATATCTTGGAACGCCCATAAGCAAGAGCCCCATCCACTCCTCCTTCGATCTTTGTGGTCCAAAGCACGTAACCCATCGTTCGGTGGTAGGCAGTAACATTTCCAGCCATATCGGCAGTGAAAAGAAGATCCCCCACAATCACTGGCTGAGTTCGTTGTTGGGGAGTTTCAAAACTCACTTTCAAACCAGGGGTAATGGTCCACTCAGTGATTACTTTGTATTGCGCAAACCCAATCAGCGAAAAGGAAACCAACACTAAAGAAAGTAGCAATCTCATTTGGATGTTCCAGCACTCAAAAGAGGGCTCTTTAATTTTCGCCAATTGGCCTTGGCGACTTTTGCATATTCACTGGCAGCAAATTCCGTGAAAACTTTTTCATATGTCTGCGCAGCTTTCTCTTTTTCTCCTTGAGCTTCTTGAACCCTTCCCATGCTCAACAAAGCCAGGCCTTTGGCAGGCGCAGTCACCGAATAAGCTTTTTCATAATCTGAAAAGCTCTCGGCCCATTTTTCCAAGAGCTCTTCTGCGTTCCCTTTATTCAGGGAAATTAGCTGTTTTTCAACAGGGGCCAATTGTCGGTATTGAACCGCTTTGGAATACCACTCGGCAGCTAAACCCGCTTCTGCTTGCACTTTGTTCTTATCTTTGCCCCACTCTTTTTTGGCGTTTTCAAAGTGGTGATCGGCAATTTCCACAGCTGCTAGAAGCGAGGCCCGGCTTCCGGACCAAGCCGTTTGGAAAGCTTTCAATTTTTCCCACTTTGCGTCCCCTTCCACTTTATTGGCCAAGTAGTACTCAGCCCAAGCCTTCTCCTCTTGCCTTTGTTCCCAGAGGTCATACCCATAGAACCCCACTGCAATCAGAACACTCACGAGCAAAATCGGGATCAACCCTATTCGGCTCTGCGAAATTCGGTTTAAAAATTGGGTGCCTTTTGAAACAAAAGCATCCGGAGTTTTTAGTTCTTTTCGATCGATAGTAGGTGGCTTGCTCATAAACAGACGCTAACAAAAAACCTTGGAATGTCAAAGATTAACGATTGTTTTGACTCGACGTATCTAAACAAAAATCCCTGTCAAATCATTGGGAATCGACTCAGTTTTTTAAAAGCATTATAATGAAGAAGCCTCACTGCACTCAAACAAGGGTTACAAAATGAAAAATCTTTCAGCTCTTTTGTTTATTTTTCTAGTGCTTGTTGTTTCCGGAGAAGCTTTTGCGGAAAGTCAAGGCTCTGACTACAAAGGAATTTCGGACCCGTTTGGTGATCCGACCGCTTATGAGTTTTCTGAAGATGAGAAACTCGACAAAGAGTTCTTTCATTTGGGCCGATTTCTCATGTTGGGAATTGATTTCGGATTGGGAAGTTATACGGGTGGCTTGGGAGAAAATCTGGAGGCTGCTTTTTACTCGGGCGGTCATTTGGTTTACTTTTTTGATAAGTCACTCGCATTCGAAGGCAGGGGCGGCTATGTAAAACATAAAATTGCTGATGGTTCCTCGGCTCAAGAAACTATTTTAATTCCTCTGAATTTTGGGTTCCGTTTTTATCCGGATGTAAAAAATGCTCCGAAACCCATCGCAGTCGCAAATCCTTATTTGGCATTGGGGGGTGGGCTCTATATTCAAAAAGTATCTTCAGGAGCACTCGCAGAAGATGTCAGCACCAACAATATGGGAGGCTATTTTGGTGGAGGCCTTCAATTTCAAGTGTACAGACGGCACATTTATATGGGTGCTGATCTCCGATACCACTTGGTCTATTTTAATGCCGAAGGTACTGGAGTGAATCCAGATGCTACGAGTGGGAACTACTTCACTTCCGTTTTTTCATTCACTTATAATTTCTAGCTCCGATTAAAGAACAAGCTCATCATCACGATGCCTGCTGCTACCATGAGCCGGTACCAAGCAAACACCATCAAAGAAGACTGTTTTAAGAACTGAAGTAAAAAGTGGATACTCAATATTCCTACGATGAATGAGGACAGAAGGCCTCCCACCATGTAATCCAGTCCCACTTCTCCCCCCAAATGCCCCACCAACTTCCGCCCTTCCAAAGCAAGAGCTCCAAAAACAATTGGGACACTCAATAAAAAGGAAAATCGAGCAGCTGCGTGGCGATTAAATCCCAACCGCCTAGCCATCGCCAAAGTACTCCCAGAACGGGAAACACCGGGAATCAAAGCGCACGCCTGGGCGAGTCCAATTAAGAAAGCCTCCAGCCCGGTCATCTCTTCGATGGTTCGAGTCGAAGGGTACTGCCAATCCATCCAGAAAATAAGGAAACCCACCGAAGCCAAAAAGAAAGCCACCAACAAGGGGCTGCGAAAATGGGCCTCAATATAATCTCCAAAAAGAAAACCCGCTACCACTGCGGGCAGAGTGCCGATGAAAATCCACCAAAAAAGCAATCGATCGATTTCAAACCCCACGCGCCTTTCCCAAAGACTGGCAAGTCCTGCTGTGAAAATTCTCCAAAGATCTCCAAAAAAATACAGTATAAGAGCCAGAGCCGTGCCCAAATGCAAAAACACGTCGAAAGCCAGCCCTGGATCTTTCCATCCAAAAATCCAAGGAATTAAAATGAGGTGCCCGGAACTGCTAATCGGAAGAAACTCCGAAAGTCCTTGGACTGCTCCCAGCACCACCGCTTCCCACAAATTCATTTTTTCCCCTCACTAATCGCCTGTTTTAAGTTGGAATAGCTCTCCATCAGATCTCTTACGGCGCCCAATTTGAGTGCAGGGATTCGATTCCCGTTTACCCCTTCCATTTCAACAGCCATCGTAAGCGAATTCAGAATGGATTCCTCAGTAGCTTCAATCACAGCTTTGTAAGCCCCATCCAAAAAAGTATCCAAAACCATGTTCATTTGAATCAGTGACTTCTGGGAGTTCCGGGGAACCCAGTTGGCAGTCGAAAATCCGATGATGATTTCTCCACTGGAATGGGCCCCATAACTACCCACTCGGCCAATTCCCAAAGCAGCTCGCTTACACAGTCGATTGATCTGATTGGCTACCAAGGGCATATCCGTCGCAATCACTGTAATGATCGAACCGTAATTGTTGATTCTCCGCGAATAGCCCCCCAAGCTTTTTGCAAAGATTTCTCCCAATGGGTAGCCATCGATTCGCAAATGTTCCATGACCCCAAAGTTGCTTAAAACCAGCACCCCAACGGTGTACTCATGCTCTCCCACTTTTACCAGCCGGCTGGACGTGCCTATCCCCGCTTTGAGATCACAGCAAATCATCCCGGTACCGGCTCCGACGGCCCCCTCAAGTGGCAAACCGGAAGAGGCTGAATCAAGCGCACTAAAAACATGGTTGGGCTTTATATGAAGGCCAACCGCATCGTTTAGAAAACTATCATCGCATTCCCCAACCACCGGAATGATCACTTCCACATTGTTTTGAATGGAGGGGTGTTTGTCCGCCATCCATTTGACCACACAATCTGAAACGCGCCCCACCGACAAAGTGTTTGTTAACGCGATGGGAGTTTCAATCAGCCCCCACTCCATCACTTGGGTCATTCCCGACACTTCCCCTGCCCCGTTCAAGACAAAGCCACCCGCTACGACTTTCTGGTTATAAGGATCATCATTAGGCTGGATAATCGTGACTCCAGTTCTCACCGGGCCATTGCCGGGCTTCCTTCTTCCCGAACCCTCAATCAGAGTGGAGTGGCCTACCCGGACTCCCTTTACATCTGTGATGGCATTCAAGGTTCCCGTGGGGTACTCCCCAATTGAAATTCCCAAATCTCGAGCCCGCTTTCTCCGCTTTCCCTCTTCCGAATATTTTTCAAAAAGGTTCATCTGCTCACCAAGTCCTTCCGCTTCGCCACCGCTGAATGGCAGGAGTAAGAATTCGCTTGATCAAACTGTCGTAACTCATCCCGCAACGCTCAGCCATAACCACCAAATCGCTAAATCCAGGAGAAAGCCCAGGCAAAGGGTTAATCTCAATAAAATAAATGTTTCCCTTGCTATCAATTCTGAAATCGATGCGGGCCACATCCCGGCATCCCAAAAGCTTGAAAACTTTCTTGGCAAAAGTAGAAACTTTCCGGTCCATTTCGCGCCCCAACTGAACAGGGCACCGGAGCTCAAAAATCGGATTTTCAAAGGGATTGCTCTGTTTTGCTTCAAAAGTATAAACCGGGTATTTTCCCGCAGCTTCTTTGAACTTGAATTGCATGGGCCCAACTACTTTGAGAGCCCCAGTCCCCAAAACCCCGATGGTAAACTCTTCTCCTTCAATATATTCCTCGCAAAGCACGGGTGATTTGAACTTCTGCCAAAGCATCTGGTTCACTTGGTGAAGCTCCTCAGGAGTGTGTACTACTGAGTTCTCTCCGATCCCCTTGGACGTTCCCTCATGGTTCGGTTTCGCAATAACCGGAAAACGCAGTCCAGGCTCAACGGGTTTAGCTCCCCCTTGGTACAAACGGTAGAGAGGAGTGAGAATGCCGTCCTGGCTCAGAATTTTCTTGCTGAGAGCTTTATCCAAAGTAACAGCCAAACAAGTAGCATCACTGCCGGTATGTTCAATATCCAACAAATCACAAATGGCAGGGACTTGGGCCTCTCTTGCCCGCTTCTTCGAACCTTCCGCAATATTGAAAACCACATCCACTTTGTGTTCTCTCAAGTTTTCCGCCAACATCTTGGTGGCTTCAACAGGAACCACTTTCAAACCAAACCGTTGAATGGCGTTGCAAAGGCCATCGACTGTTGCTTGCGAGTCAAACTCCGCTTCTTCTTCGTAACCGGATTCCCCCGGCTTTTTTCGTTTCAAATTGTAAACCACACCGACTGTTGGAATTCGGGTTGTCCGCATCCGCTTGGGAGTTTTCGGAGCTTTTCCTCCGAGTTTCAGCCTCGAACTGGCCGCTTCCAAAATTTTCAAGATGGTTTGGTCATAGTTGAGCCCGAGGAGAGAGGTGGCTGCAAAAATTCCCGCTCCAGGCTGCAGACTGGGTAAAGCATTGATTTCAAGAAAGTACGCTTCACCATCGGGAGTGACCCGAAAATCCGCCCGTGCAAAATCAATCACCCCCAGAGCGGGAACGATCTTTTTCATCATGGAAACAATTTGATTTTTTACCGAGGGCTCCAGTTGAGCCGGGCAGCGTACAGAAACTTTGTCGTCGAGCTCATTTTTTAAAGAATAATCGTAAATCGTGCTGTCAGTGGCTTTTGGATCGTCAAAAACATACTCCAAAGGCTCCAAGACTCCCCCATCCCCCAACCCGGCCACATAGGGGACAGTAATGTCTTTGCCCGGAATAAAACGCTCTACCAAAATTCCTTGGGGAAAGGTTTTCAAAAGTTCTGAGCCGTAAGAGAGAAGGCTCTCCGAATCCTTGCAGAAAGAACGTTCTGTGATGCCTTTGCTGGAACCTTCATAATTTGGCTTCACAAAAGCGGGGTAAACGGTTTCTGAAACAATCAAATTCAGCTCTTCAAGAGATGTTACAAAGTACCCTTCAGCAACAGGGACTTTCCGGCTTGCAACCATTTGCTTGGTAAGAAATTTGTCCAGGGTCAGAAAGCAGCCGTATGGGCCTGAGCCAACATAGGGTAATTGAAGCTGTTCAAAAACGGTTGGCCCCAAACTTTCCCGGCCAATCCCAAAATAACCTTCGGCAGTATTAAAGATGATATCAGGTTTTTCACTAGCCAGTCTCCCCATCCAAGAAGATGCAGACTGGTGAAGATTCATTTCAACATCGATTACTTCGTGCCCGACACTGGCTAACGCTTTATGGATCGCACTGATCGTTTCCGGAGTGTCAAATTCGGCTTGTTCCAATGACTCGTCTGTTTTTCGATTGAAGACAAAAGCGATTTTCAAAACTAGAGTCCCTTTCTTATGGGGTTCGAATTAATTCGTTGAGGTATTGAGCCCCCAACTGACAAGTGGGCTCCGCTTTAAATTCCCGGATTCCCGAAAGCGGTGGCGCGACCTCCACAACATCCCCTCCAAACACTTGGAAATGTTTTTTAACTTCCGAAATCAAACTTTTTACGAACCCTGACTTTAAACCCCGGGGTTCCGGCGTTCCTGTTGCACTGGCTTCGGAACTGTCTGTTCCATCAATATCATTTGAAATATAAAGGTGTTTCACTCCCCTGTCAGAAAAATGTTGGCAGATTTGTGCGATGACTTCTGATTCTTTTCCCAAGACTTCGTGAGCCCAGAATTGCAAAACCGGGTGGAGCTCTGCCCATTGGGCTTTAGTCTTAGACGAGGAACGGATGCCTACTTGAACCAAGTGGTAAGGTTTTAAAAACCGTAAGCTTTGGTAAGCCCAAGTTGCAAAGCAGTAATCCACTCCCAAGCGCCGTGTCATCAGATCTGTGTGGGCATCGAAATGGAGAACCCCGAATTCTTTTTGGAACCGGTGGTGGCAGTAAACCATTGCTGGCCACGAAACACTATGGTCCCCTCCCAGCAAATAAATACGGGCTTGGGGATTCAATTCAAAAATGGCTTTCAAAGCAGCTTCCGCAATGGACAAGGGACTGACGGGGAGTGGCTCGCTTTGCCCGGGATAAAGCTCTTTTTGAGTAGCTTGTTTTTGCTGATCGCTCAGCATTTCATCGTGAAGAAAGTGGGGAACACAAATAATATCGCCCAAATCCAAAAGGCTTTTTGGAAAAGGCCCAAACTGCTCCAAGTAAGCTTCTCGAATTCCAATGGGCCCAAAGTTGGCCCCTTTCATCACTCCTGCCCCCGTATCAGAGGGGACCCCCAAGAGGACGGCCTCGACGCGACGAATCCTTTGGAATTGTTCTTCCCATGCTTGCTGGATTTGCTTTGGGTCCGAAGTCCCATAAAGAACTTGCTGCAAGCGGTTTGCATAACCGCCTCCCGTGGAGGGTGTATAGATCCCTTGTCCCGGCACCCGCAAAAAGAGTCTTAGTTTGTCCAAAGCTGTGAGGGCCATGAGTCAAAATTATAGGCTGCCCCTTTTGTTTTTGCGATCATTATGTATTGAAAACTACAAAACTATGTTAGTTTTCCGCGCATGAAATGGATTCATTTTTTGGTGAGTTTCAGTCTTTTTTCATTAACAAGTTCTGCGATTCCGACACCTCTTTCGGAGCTGGAAAAACAACTCAAAGAAACGGGATTGAAGGGATGGGTCCACGGAGCCACAGAGCCTTTGGGCCTTTATGTTTTTACTTATCGCGAACCGGGAAATTTTTTTGCCCATCAGGAATTTCCATTGGTACCGGGAAATGAGGCCGTGGAGAGAACCCTCCAGAAGCTTAAGCGGCACGACGAAGTTTCTTTGAAAGGCAGCTTTCTCGCAAACCAAGCCCCCATCAACCATATTTGGGTCTCTCATATTGATTTGATCAACTCTTATGAATCCCCCACGCCCGCTCCGGAGCCCTACCCTTATAAAGCAGAACTTCCCGAAGAGTTATTCACCCAGAAAGAAATCCGGGCAAAAGTCCATGCAGTGGTCAACGAGGGAAAAGTTTTGGTGATTGAATATAAAGATGCGATTGTCCCGGTAGTGGTGGGCAAACCAGAGTTGGCCAAAGGGCTCTTCCGAAATGACAAAGTTAAATTGCAAATTGAAGTCCGCGAGTACCCGGCCAAACCCACCCATGTTTCCTTGGATTTGAAAACCAAGGACCCCTTGGTCGTCACGGATCGGATGGTGGATTGGCATGGCAAAAAAGGCAGTGTCGAAGGCGCCTTGGTGCTTTTCCCCAAAAGCCCTCAAGTCAATTTCAATGTTTTTGCTGTTCAAGTGGCCGATGAACGCGGAATTTTACGTGAATTTACTTTGGTCAACTTTGAAGACACGAAAGTCTTTGAGCAAATCCGTGAAAAACTACAGCAGGTGTGGGATTCGGATTCCAAGGGCATTGAGAACGGACGGAATAAATTGGTGAATCGAAACCTCCGGATCAAGGCTTCCGGAGTGTTTAATGTCGTGGATCCAGGCCAAGCAAATCCGCAAGTGTTATTGACTGGACCGGAATCTATTGAGTGGATCAAAAATTGAGCAAATAAGCGCTTGAGTCTCACCCCCGCTTCCTTTATTTATTCGCTATGCTTCTACATCTGGAGGCCGTTACAAAATCGTTCGAAGGGTTTCAACTTCACCCTCTTACTTTGTCCGTGGAACGCGGGGAGTTTTTCTCGTTGCTTGGACCCAGTGGTTGCGGGAAGACCACCGTTCTGCGTTTGATTGGCGGCTTTGAAAGTCCTACATCGGGTCGAGTGATTTTAAATGATCAGGACATTACTCGTTTGCCCCCCCACAAACGGAATGTGCATACGGTATTTCAGCGCTATGCCCTATTCCCTCATCTTTCTGTTGCTGAAAATGTGGCTTTTCCTTTGAGGCTTAAGAAACTTCCCAGCGCAGAGATTGCTGAACGGGTAAGGGAAAGTTTGAAGCTTGTAGAAATTGAGGACCTAAAGGACCGTCGCACTCACCAAATTAGCGGGGGCCAAGCTCAGAGAACGGCACTGGCCCGGGCTTTGGTCGCAAAGCCTGAACTGGTCCTTTTGGACGAACCTCTATCCGCTCTGGATCCTGAACTTCGGATGAAAATGAGGGAAGAACTTAAAATGATTTGTAAAAAGGTTGGAATCACTTTTCTTTTGGTGACCCACGACCAAGAAGAAGCTCTTCAGCTATCCGACCGAATTGCTGTTTTCAAATCGGGACAATGCCTCCAAGTTGGAACTCCCAAAAGCATCTACGAGGACCCAACAGACACTTTTGTGGCCCGTTTTATTGGGGCGGTAAATGAAATCCCGGGAGAAATCCAAGGGGAAGCTTCTCCTGAAACAGGAGAAATCGCACTTTCCTCCCAAATGGGCCTCTTTAAATTGAAAAAGAACGGGCACGCCCTGCCAAAACAAGTTTCTGTCATCTTGCGGCCGGAGAAAATGCGCTTGCTCAGAAGTAAATCAACGACTCAGGAAAACCTGATGGAAGGAGAGATTCAGGACCTGATTTATTTAGGCTCCCGAACGGAGTACGCTGTGAAAATAGGGCAATCGACTTTCAAAGTGTTCGAGCAAGAGCTTGAAAGACTGAAAAAACGAAGACTCAATGTTGGGGACCGCGTCTTCTTGGCCTGGAGAGGCGACGACGCTATTGTTTTGCCTCAATCCACATGAAAAACACGCCTGTCATCCCCTCCAGCGCTTGGGTTTTTTTAATTTGGCTGATTCTAATGACCCTTCTGCCCTTTACCCTGATTTTGGGGATGAGCTTCTTGCAGCGGACGGACTTGGGAAACATCGTTTTTTCTTTTAGCCTCAAAAATTACCAGCAACTCTTGGATTGGGTTTATTTCAAGGTCCTCTTAAAGACTCTTTGGTTGGCTTTCGGAGCGACTCTCTCCTGTTTGGCAATTGGCTTTCCAGTGGCTTACTTTTTGGCACGAGTCCAAGGCCCTTTAAAGAGCATCGGTTTGATTTTGTTGTTCATTCCCTTTTGGACCAATTTTATTTTGAGAATTTATGGCATTGTTTCCTTGTTTGGTTCGAATGGGCTTTTTAACCAGCTCTTGATGGCTTTGGGAGCTCCGCAAGCTTCGATCCTCTATACTCGTTGGGGAGTCTACTTGGGCTTGGTTTACAATTACCTCCCCTTTTTGGTCGTTCCTATTTACTCGTCTTTGGAAAAGCTGGATCCCTTTCTGAGAGAGGCTGCTTCCGATTTGGGAGCCACTCGATTTCAGACTTTTAGAAAAATCATCCTTCCCAACATTAAAGAAGGGGTTTTTATTGGAAGCCTGTTTGTTTTCATTCCAATGTTGGGGGAATACGTCATTCCGGACCTCTTGGGAGGCGCAAAAGAAGCTTTCTTGGGAAAAGTGATGGTTGAGCACTTCTTTATTCTTCAGGATTGGCCACTCGGCTCGGCCATTGCGACTGTTTTGTCACTCCTTCTCTTGGGGGCTCTCTGGCTTCAAAATCGCTGGGGCGCAAAAACGCTGCAATCTCAGGAGCCTAGCCATGCGATTTAGAAATCCCTTGGTCTCTTTTATGTTTTGGGCAGCGATTCTGTTGCTCTATTTGCCGCTTTTTTACTTGGTGTTTCAAGCGTTTTTGGAAAATCCAAATGATTGGAGAAGCGGGTTCACGCTCAAGTGGCTGGTGAAGCTTTTTGACAGCCCGGCTCTTTGGGGACCGCTACTCAATAGTGTAGAGATCGGAGTGCTCTCAGCGACTTTAGCTGTTTCCTTGGGAACTTTGGGAGCTGTTGGCTTGAGCCGGATCGCAGGGCTTTTGCCGCCGGTGATCCAGACATTGATCCTTTTGCCCATTTTAGTTCCCGAAGTCATCACGGGTTTGTCCCTGCTCCTCTTCTTTTTGCTCTGCCGCTTTGATTTAGGCTTTTTGACCGTGGTCGTGGCCCACGCCAGTTTTAGCGCGAGCTTTGTTTATTTCATCATGGTGGAGCAATTGCGAAAACTCGACCCCCAGCTGAGTGAAGCCGCTCAAGACTTGGGGGCCAAGCCGACCGAAGTTTTCTGGAAAGTCACTCTTCCCAACATCATCCCGGGTGTGATGGGAGCTTGGCTTTTGGCTTTCACACTCTCTTTTGATGATTTTCTGATTTCTTTTTTCACCAGTGGAGCCGGCCTGACCACTTTGCCTTTGAAAATTTATTCTCTGATGCGTATCGGCGTATCCCCGGAACTCAATGGACTTTCCTTTATTATGATTTGTATCTCGACCTGTTTAGTGCTTATGTTGGTATCCAAGGAACAAAGTAGAAAATGGGTACTCAGAGGTTAGTCGGTCTCTTTTTAGCTCTCGCTTGTGTCATCGGCGGGATTGTTTTTCTTCGAAGCAAAGTCGCCCAAACAAATACGTTACGCGTTTGCACTTGGAGCAATTATTTTCCGGAAAAATCTCTCCAGGAATTTACTGCCAAAACGGGAATCCGGGTCGAATTGACCTACATTTCAAGCAATGAAGAACTTTTTGCCAAATTAAAAGCTGGCGCTACCGGTTTTGATATCATTCAACCTTCGGATTACATCACGCGACGCTTGATCGCTTTATCGATGCTGGCCCCCTTGGAAGCCCGTCTTCTTCCAAACCTCCACCATATTTCCCCTTATTATTTCAAGCTCTCCTATGATCCAGGTTTGAAATATTCAGTTCCCTTCACTTTTGGTACAACGGGCATCGCAGTCAACACTTCCAAAGTAAAAGTACCCGAAGATGAAATCTCTTGGTCTTTTCTTTTCAATTCTTCCGATCCCAGCCATACGAGCTTTTTGGATGACATGCGCGAAGTCTTTGCTGCGGTTCTTTTTCTGAAAGGGCTTCCTCCCAACACCCGGGACTTGGCTTCTTTGGAAGAATCCAAGGGGATTATTTCTCAAGCCAAAAATCGGGTCCTCATGTTTACTTCCGAACCAAAAGCTTTATTGCTCAAAGGAGAACTGTCTGTAGCGCACATGTTTTCTGTGGATGCCATTCAAGCGACCCGGGAAAACCCTCACATTAAGTTTTTTATCCCGAAAGAGGGCGGGATTATTTGGACCGATAATTTTGCCATCCCTACAACCAGCACTCATATTGAAGAAGCGCACCAGTTCATCAATTTTTTCTTGGATCCCGAGGAGAACTTGAAAATTGTAGAGGAAAACTGGCTGGCAACTCCCAATCAAACAGCCAAAGCGATGTTGCCGGAAACTGTACAGAAGAACGAACAGCTCTACCCTTCGGATGAAACCCTCAAAAAGCTTTTTTTCTTGGAAGAACTGGGAGATACCCTGCCGAAACTAAGCCGGATGTGGACCGAACTGAAGAGTTAACAACGCTTTTTACAGCTTCATTTTTTTGAACACTTTTTCTGGAATCGATTTGATAATGCACATAATGCCCCACCAAAACCACGGCAAATAAACCACGTCTTTTTCTCTCTCGATAGCTTTCAAAATCCCTTTTGCGATTTGCCCAGGCTGTGCAAATAAAAAGTTCTTGCCCACGCCTGAGGTCATTGGAGTGTCCACAAAGCCCGGTTTGATGGTCAAAACCCGGACGCCCGACGGATACAAGCGGTTTCGCAGTCCTTGTAGAAAGAGATTCAGAGCCCCTTTGGCAGATCCGTAAATATAATTGCTCTGGCGGCCCCGATCCCCCGCTACGGAGCTGATCACCGCAATTACTCCCGCTCTCTGCTTTTCCATTTCGTTGGCCAAGTAAGTTAAAAGAGACACACAGCTCAGGAAGTTTGTTTGAATCTCTTTTTCAGCCAGCTTGAAATCGCGTTCACAGGCTTTTTGATCCCCAAGACTTCCATGAGCCACTAAAACAGTATCTACCCCATCCAAAGCATTTATTGCTTTGCTGATCAACAGTTCATGTTGGGACACGTCTGTGAGATCCAGAGAAAAAGTACCACAGATTTTTCCTCCGCGGACCTCGAGGTCTTTCCGGACAGCTTCCATTTTTTCCAGACTTCGAGCAGCCAAAAAGAGGCGATCTCCCCTCTTTGCAAACAACTTTGCCGTCTCCGCGGCGATTGCTGAAGTGGCACCAATAATGAGTGTTTTATTCATGGCCGGCCTTTTCGTCTGTCACACGCCTCCAAAAACTGGAGGAAAACAGGGGATCAACCCATTTTTGAAAATCTTTCCACTTTGGATAAAACTTTTTGAAATCGTCCGCCCACATCTGGGCGTCCTTTGCCGGGTAAAGAGCCCCCCCACTTTGCCGAACGATCTCATCCAGACTCTGAAAAAGGCGGATGGTTTTCGCCCCTTGATTCGGAAAGTCCAATGCTAAAGTAACGCCTTCTCTCGGGAAAGAAAGCATTCCAGGAGAAGAAATATTTCCAAAGGTTTTTAGAACTGCCAGAAATGATGCCATCCCGGATTTTGCCACCAACCCCAGAATCTCTTTGATGGGACCGCGATCGTTTTTAAACGGGACCACGAGCTGGTACTGAAAAAAACCACGTTTTCCGTAGAGACGATTCCACGCCAAAATGGAATCCAACGGGTAGAAAAAAGGGCGGTAGTGGACTTCTTGATGTTTTTCCCGGCTCCACTGCTTTCGGTAATACAAACAATTGAATGAACGAACAGTGATCGGATTTAAAAGCCAATCTGGAGCATCCACAGGAATGGTCATATAAGTCTGTTGACCCATCGGAGCGTCTCTTCGAGCTGAATGGTTGCCCCTCATAAAATGGCCACGCCCCAAATGTTTCCCTTGAGCCAAAGTATCTATCCAAGAAACGGAATATTCATAACCCGTCTCAGAGTCTTCGGAGATTTTAAAAAAATCGTCGACGTGGTTGAATCGAACCGTTTCTTGATTAATCCAAGGGCCAGATACGGGTTTCATCTGAATCTCGGCCCACAGAATCAACCCAGTCAGCCCCAAACCCGCAATGGTCGCTTCAAAAAGCTCTGGATTTTCCATACTCGAGCAAACCCAACGTTTTCCATCCGAACGCAGAAGTTCCATTTTTCTGACGTACCTTCCGAAGGTTCCTGCGACATGGTGGTTTTTCCCATGGACATCGTTTGCGATCGCTCCTCCCAGAGTCACAAACTGAGTGCCGGGGGTCACCGGAATGAACCAGCCTTTTGGAAGCGTTAATTCCAGAATTTCATCCAAACGCACTCCAGCTTCACAACGTAAAATTCCCTGAGATTCATCAAACTCAATAAATCGGCTCATTCCCCGGGTTTTTAGCAGCACTCCCCCTGCATTCAGGCAGGAATCGCCGTAACTTCTCCCCTCTCCAAACGGCAAAAACGATTCGTTCAGATTCAAAGAAGGCAATTCATTTGGCTGCCAAAACAGAGGAATGCTTCTTTGGGAAACCTGGATCGTACGCCCCCAGGACTCTACTTTTTGTTTGTGATCAAGCATCAAGTGGCCATTGCAATGACTGTAACTGTGAGCAGAAGCACCAAGTAGCTCACTTTATCTTTGATTGCGAAAACAATGGGATCATCATGCAGTTGCCCGCGATTGCTGATAATCCATATTCGGCTGATCCAATAAAGAATCAAAGGGCAGATAAACCAAAGCACTTCGGGCTCTTTGTAAAAATCCGTCACTTCAGGGCTGGTGATATAGAAAGTAAATACTAAAACAGAAAGATAGCCACTGGCTGCCCCGAGGTTACTGAGAGATTCCTCATCAATCGATTGATAGCCCCTCCCAGGAATGACTTGGCCTTCCTTTTTTTGATGCACTTTAAGTTCGGAAACTCGCTTGGCCAAAGCAAGACTCAAAAAAATGAACAGAGAAAAAACCAGCAACCACTTGGACACAGGAATTCCAGACGCGGCAGATCCAGCAAAAATGCGGATGGTATAGAGAGATGCTAAAAAAATCACATCCCACAGAAGAAGACGTTTCACATAAAGACTGTAAAGAAAAGTAATGAAGAAATAAATTCCAAGAACGAAAAGAAACTCTGTTCCCACCCCGAGGGCCAAACCAACTCCCATTAGCAAAAGCACGGGGATCAATCCCACTCCCACCACAGGAGGAACCGAGTTCGAAGCAAAGGGGCGATTTTTTTTTCTCGGATGCAATCGATCCGATTTGATGTCGATCAGATCATTGATGATATAAACTGTCGATGCAATCAAACTGAAAGACAAAAATGCCAAACCGCTCTTTTGCCAAACCAGAAGATCAGCCAACCGGTGGGCGGTCAGCGCAGGGACAAAAAGAAGTGCGTTCTTCACCCATTGGTGAATCCGCAATACTTTGGGAAGCTGAAAAAGCCATAGATGGGGTTTCATTCAAGTTTGCCTTAGCCTTTCATTTTACTTCCTCAACTCCTTAAAAAAAAGGCGTGGCGTTGTAATCTTTCTGGTCACGTGTTGAGAAAGTAGTGGGGCTTTTTACCTGTCATTCCCATATCTTAATTGAGATTGGCCTCAAACACCCGTCGAGTGAGCCTCTATTTTTCTTTCATTATTTCAATTACTTACACCAGCCCCCTTGGCATTTGACTTGCTCTCCTTAAGGGTAAATTCCCTTTGGGAGGCCTTATGAAATTAGGAAAAACGGCTCCGCTTGTGATCGGTTTTTTGATGGTTTCATCGTTGAGTTTAGGCTGCAGTTTCTGCTCGAGTAAACCCAAGGGCCTAACCTCGGAAGGCCCCGCTCAAGATCCAGGAAGCAACACAGTCTCTACATCAGCAGGCGGCGGAGTTCTTCCTCCCGGACAATCCATGGGTACACGTGGTTCAACCAATGGCGCATTCAGTTACGACCTCAAAAACTACAAGGCCGACGGCCAACGCTCGACTAACGAAAAGTGGAGCAGCGGGGATTTCTTCGATAACCGCTGAGTTCTAACATTTGTTAACCTTTTTAGTTCTTCGTTTCATTCTGCGGGCCGCTTCTGGTGGAGACTAATATTATATTCTCTAAAAACTGGAGGCCCCCATGAAATCCCTTTCAAAACCCATTTTAACTCTCGTCCTTCTTTTCAGTTCGTTTGGTTTCTCAGTCCAGCATTTTCAACTTCCTTGGATGAATGCTCAAAATGAAACTGCCGTTTCCTATAACAGCCAAGACTATTTGGACGCTGTTTGGGTGATTGAAACCTATTTCCTGGATTGCCCTTACTGTAACGACAATGCGCCACGAGTGGATGCTCTCAAAAATCACTTCCAAAATGATGAAAGGGTTCAAATTTTGGATGTAGGAATTGATAAAGACGATGCTTCTTACACTGAGTGGATCCGAAGACACAGGCCGAACCACCCTGTACTTAAAGACGGCACCCGCAAATTGGTCAAACAACTGGGAACGTCTGTTTATCCCTCCACGTATGTGCTGGATAAGAAATTAAACGTGGTTTACAAAAGTGCTGGCACTTGGAGTTCGAAAGTCGAAGCACAGATCAAAGAGGCTGTCGAAAAAGCGATTGCTCAATAACTTTACTTGAGCTTGATAAACTTTTTCCAACTACGGACTCGCTCAATAGCTTCGGCTTGAGTTAATTCCCCTTTTACCACTTGAGTGTGGATTCGCCCTTCCAGTTCACATTTCGCACGTGCAACTGGCACTGGCAAAGGCCAAAGGTTTGCGGGTTCATTACTGCCGCCGATGGAAAGGGGGATGTAATGATCAATTTCAAAATCTTGGTAATTGTCGAAAATTCCAAAGTCGTGGGCCACTTGGCGTTTGGTTTCAATGCTCACATTGCGCCTGCAGTGGGGGATTTTTTCTTCGTAACGAAATCCATCAAAGTCCCGGTCGGCAGTATCGCAGAGATCGCCGGAGATTCTGGACTCGGCTGAAAGCCAGTCAAATTCGGCCCCGACCATTGCCCAGCCGGGTGTTTGCAACAACCATCCCGCAGTTAATAAGGTTAAACCTGTCTTACGAACGTTTAGCCTGCCCTTCAAAGAGCCCCCTTTGTGGATTTTTGTGCCCCCGTCCTACCCCATTCTGCGAGAAAATTGCAACCAAAGATTTAATTCAAACTATTTTAAAGTGGCCCCAGGTCAGTTAACCTAAGGCAATTGCATGAAAATCCCATTCCAAAATACTGAAGTCGCTTTCCGCTCCAAAAGCACGTTTGAACTCACTCAAGCCTATTTATTGTTCAAATTCATTGGTTCAGCATCGCTGGTTTCCTTGGGCTCAGGCCTTCTCAACCAGTTACTCAAGACCCCCTTGCCTTTTGAGCCTCTCCTTCGCGGCACTCTTTTCAACCACTTTTGCGGGGGAGAAACGGCAAAGGATTGTGCGTTTTTGGTCAAGCGCTTGGCCCAATACCATGTGGGGACCATTTTGGATTACTCTATAGAAGCAGCTCAAAAAGAATCGACTTTCGATTCAACGGAAAAAGAACTTTTGAGCACTCTCACTCTGGCAACGCAGACTCCCTCAATCCCTTTTTCTGTTTTCAAAATTACCGGCCTTGCCCGGTTTGAGTTGCTTGAAAAACTTCATGCAAAAAAAACCCTGACTGAAAGCGAGCTCCAAGAATGGCAGCGAGCTCAAAAACGGGTAAAACGCATTCTTCAGAAAGCTGCGGATCTTGGAGTCCGAATTTTGGTGGATGCCGAAGAATCTTGGATTCAAGACCCACTCGATGCTTTGGTTGAAAGCTTCATGAAAGAGTTCAATCAGAAACAAGTCATCGTATACCACACCCTTCAAATGTACCGAACCGATCGGCTGGACTATTTGAAGAGACTTCTAAACGACGCAAAAACCAAGAACTACCGTCTTGGGATCAAGCTCGTTCGCGGCGCTTACATGGAAAAGGAAAGAAAACGAGCTTTGGATCTTGGCTATGCCTCTCCCATTCAACCCGACAAAAAAGCAACAGACAGCGCTTACGATACTGCTTTGAAGCTCCTGATGGAGCACAAGGACCATGTAGCTATTTTTGCAGGCACTCACAATGAAGAATCGACACAGTTTTTAGTGGACTGCCTTTTGGAGTCGGGCCTCTCGCCAACAGATGATCGAATTTATTTCTCCCAGCTCTTGGGGATGAGCGACAACTTAACTTTCAATTTAGCGGAGAAAGGATTCAATGCAGCCAAGTATGTCCCTTATGGTCCGGTCAGGGAACTCACTCCTTATTTGATCCGAAGAGCCCAAGAAAACAGTGCAATTTCCGGCCAAACACTCAGAGAATTGGATTTGATCAGCCGGGAATTAAAGCGACGGCGTTCTTCAAAATAGGCTGCAGGATACTCCCCAATACAATCACCACCCAAGCAGGAAGAACGAACAACACTTGAATCACAAGCAGGAGGCCAAAACTCCACATGAGAGTGGCACTGGAAAGCGCAGAAGAGAGCAATCCAAAAGCGGCAGTGGATAAACAACCAATCACGGTCGGCACTGCACCCATTTGAAAATCAGCAAGCCACGTTTTCTTTTCAATTTTTTTTCTAATCAAAGGTAACAATGCCAAAATAGTTACTGCCCCGGGAAGGTAAATTCCGAAAGCGGCAACAAAGCTCCCCAACCCACCCGCTACTTTATAACCAATAAAAGCGGCAAGAGTCGTCACGGGCCCCGGAGTGACTTGAGCAAAAGCAAGTCCATCCAAAAACTCGGGCTTTGAAAGCCAATGAAAAGCACCCACCACTTCCCTTTCAATAACTGGAACGATGGCAAGCCCCGTTCCAAACACGAAAGCACCTGCTTTGAAGTGTGTCCAAAACAATGCCAAGAGAACCGATGGGGCCGGAAGTCTCACACGAAACAGAGGCCACCGCCTCACCAAGATTAGACTTAAACAACCGCCACACAAAATAATCACAGGTTCCCATCGAGGAAATAAAAGCATGAGGCAAGCTCCAAGAACAGCATAGACCCATGCTGTAACTTTTCTCCGGTAGGGCGAAAAAAGAGAACCCACACTTTGGAGAATAATGACCAGAGCTCCGATCCGCATTCCATCCAGAATCCATGCAGAGGACTGGATACTGTGGAGAACTTCGTAGAACTTGGCGAAAAGATAGAGCAGAGTGGCCGCGGGAAGCACAAACGAGACTCCGGCCAAGATTCCCCCGGCAATCCCCCGAAGCTCATACCCCACCCAAAGAGCCATTTGATAAGCAAGGGGCCCCGGAAGCATTTTACAGATGACAAAACTTTGTTCGAATCGCTTTCTTGAAATCCACTTTTTAGCAACGACACACTCTTGCTCCATCAGAGAGACCAAAGCCATGGGGCCACCAAAACCCAACCCTCCCAATCGCAAAAAGAGCAAACAAATCTCGGTCAAGGACACCATGAGAATACTCTAACACGGAACCCACCAAATCCAAGAAGGCACTGCTCTTGCAAAAGACTTCCAAGTCGTGGCATCTGCCTCGGAGGTTTCCCGATTGTCGCTCTTAAGATTCTTTTTAGTTTTCGCTTTACTGATTACAAGCACCCAACTGGCATTTGCAGGTGGCGAAAGACACGGGATTGCCTCCCCTGCGCGCAAAAGACCGACAGTGGATTCCCAAGAGCAATCAAGAACCTGGTGGGACCCGTGGGGCTTGCGAGAAAAGATTGTAGAATCCTATCAAGATACAATTACTTGGGATGTGGATTTGGTCTTCGGAAAAAAAGCCACGGATAATTTGGGCCATGCTCTCTTAAAGTTCTTCTTCAGTCCGGAGGGAAGTAAATTTATCCAAAAAAACAAACGGTCTTTTTTACAGAATAAACTTGAAGACACGGAAGGGTTTGAAAAGGCTTTTTGGCAGGACTTTAATGCGTGGTTGAAGAGCGAACAATACCGCGAAGGGTTTGATGAACGCATGATCAGTGCGATCAATTTATTGCCGCTCCAACCCAAACTCCATGTCACTGCTTATTATCCTCAGACTCCAGTTCGAACTTTGATCCGAAAAGGCGTGGACCACATCTACTACCTTTTAGCGGATGACATTGCTCAAACCATGCCGGGCTCAGGGCTTGCTCCTAATGTGATTGCTAATGCGCTGAGAAGAGCTTCGCGGGGGGGGGCGATTCTCCCCTCGGTTCAAAAGAGTTATTACCAGTACCGAAACTCTCTGACTGAGAGAATGGTAAACCTCATTGGAGTCTTGGCAAAGAGACTGGTCCAGCAAGGAGTGGAACAACGGCAGCTTGATATGAAAGTTTCGCTGGAAGTGGTCCCGTGGGAGAAAACACCGGGCTTTAAAGCGAATCCCACTTTCCCTATTCGTTCTTACTTTTATGCGGCCAATGCGAAAAAAGCGATTGTGCCCTATCAAGTCACAGAGTTTTTAGAATCTTTGGATCAGTACGACTTCAATGAGGAAATTCGAAAAGCGTTAAAATGAAACCCCGATTTCAGCTCTGAAAAAGGGAAGAACGCTTGAGAAGTCCAAGAGACTTGCTTTGGTTTGATTGGAAACGTACTGGGCTCCGGCATTGACACGGTAGTGAAACTGCTCTGAGAAATAGCCTTTCCACCCAATGAGGGCAGCTCCCATGATGGATTCCACTTCTTCTTTGATGACTCCAAAAGAAGCTTCCGACTTGTAAACACCTGCCAGCAATTCAAAGTTCAAACCCAAAGCAGGCTGAGGGGTATAAATGGTCAGCCCCAAAAGCCCGCCATAAGTCTTGTTTCGAGTGTTATTGGCTTGAGAATCTCCATACACTCCGGTGATCCCCAAACTCACAGCGTGGCTGACAGCAAACTCCACGTGCACACTGGGGAAAAAGTAATTGAGGCCAAACGTCATCCCGCCAGCGACTCCCGAACGAGCAGGGAGTTGTCCCGTCATACTGTCGTAGTAAGAAGCGATCATCCGGTCGGCACCAACGGATTTGTTTTCCGTGATCACAGTAACCAACTCACCTAATGAAAACGTCAAACCACCTTTTGTGATTTCCATCAGAACTTTTTGCTTGTCGATGTTCAGGATCTTTCCACACTTCAAATCCAATGTCTGTTTCACATTTGTTTTCCCTTGCAAACAGACTCGAGTTTCAGCGGCCATCCCTTTATATGCAGGAATATTGAGTTCCACTCTTTTCGAATTGAAATCAACCACCATCACTCTTCCCGTTACGTTAAGAAGCTCGGCTCCCCAGCTCAAACTCGACAGGCACAGAAAAAGAAATAAACGTTTCATGGATTTTTCCTCAAAATACTTATCGGTCCAAACGGTTCCCACCCTTATCGGCGTGCGTCAGATGCAAAAGTGATCAAATCTTGTAATTCCCAGGGGACTTTGACGGGTTAATTCCCAAGCGACTTTGTCGGTATCGGTGCGTTAGAAGATTTTCTCAAGCAGCTGCCTTTCGTTCGATAGTTTCTAAAAGTTCTAGTTCGATGGTTTGACCAGCATAGAAAGCTCTCCATTTCAGATTTTGGTACACCCTAAATTCGATTTGTTGGCCGTATATGGAGTGTTTGAGGGGAGACTTGATAGCGTAGAGCTTTGCTTCAAAAGTCACGGTGTGGTCGCGTTTAACAGAGCGGTAGTACTTCATGCAGAAGATTTCGTTGAGGTCGATATTGGGGGGAAGTTTTTTGTAAGAGGAGAGAGATTTCTTAGGCTTTACCGTAAACTTCTTTCTCCATTCTTTAGGCAGGTATTCTGTTTCGAGGTATTTATTGGCTAACGGATAAGTGGTGATATTTTTCATTCTCATTTCCGGAATCATTCGGTCTTGGAGAGTTTGAAACATCCTTTCTACTCTGCCTTTAGCTTCAGGCGATTGTGCGTAGATGATATGAATGCCTAATTCTTCGAGGGCTCTTTTTACTTGGGAAAACTCCATGCGTTTATGTCCACCAAAGATGCCAGCTCTATCGACATAGAGAATTTCAAATAAGCCCTTTCTTTCAACGATTCTTTGTAAGACTGTCATACAGGAAATCGTATCTTCTGCAGGAAAAAATTCCCCGTAAACGATATCGCTATTTGCATCGTCAATAGCGGCAATGAGAGTAGACTCTTTGTTCCCAAACCATCTGTGAGGACTACCGTCCATTTGAAGAAGAAGCCCTGTAGATTGCATTCTTTGACGATAATGCCTGATACAGGCTCTTCTTCGCTTTTTTCTCTTCACATGATGAATTTCATGACACCACTTTCGAAAAGTTTCAGCTCGAATCAGTAGCTTCTCCTCGTCTCGAAGCTTCTCAAGACAATGGGTCATGTTGAAATCAAAATATTTGTTTCTGACCAGAGCCTGTACTTTTTGTTTGAGGTCCTCGTCGATTCTATTTCGAGGCTTTTTCCCCTGGTTCCCATGCCGTACAAAAACGACTCCCTCTTTTCTAAAGCTGGCGATGTAGCGTTCCAGTGTTCTTTCCGACTTTCCTAGGATCTGTCTTGCCTGTTTTCTTGGGATTTTTCCTTGTTCTACTTTGGTAACCACATCCAATTTAAGCTGTGCTTTTGCTCCCACGAGAAACTCCATGATGCCGTACCCCCTCTTTTCTAACTGATTGAAAAGAAGAGAGTTTAACGCACCCTTGCCGTCATTTTCCCTTGGGAATTAAGTGCCGTCAGAATCGCTTGGGGATTACAAAAAGTGATCAAATCTCAACAATAGCTCCATTTTTCTCCCACGATGCTGCGCTACGCTGATTGTGTAAGGATTGTATTGTTGGGGGGTATCCACATGAACATTCTCACTCTGTCCTTGGTTGCGGCTACTGCCGTCGTTCTCAATGGCTGCGGGATTTCGTCCACTCCAGTAAAAGCTTTAACAGGCACGGGCAGCGATGCGATGGCGTCGGCGCAAAGAAGCGCTCTCGGGTTGGGGGACATGGCGGTGCAGAATTCGGGTGATCTACCGGACCTTTCAGTGAGCGGAGTGCTGGGGGTAATGGGGATCGCAACTTTTGCACAAACGATTAATGGAACGATCAGCTACGCAGATAATCTCGCAGGCGGGGCAGCAGGAAAAATTCCTTATCAAAGTGGAGCGGGTACCACTTTGTTCTCAAATGCGGGCGCAAATGGACAGGTTCTTTCATTCTCAGCCGGAGTCCCTACTTTCGTAAATCAGTCCACACTGTCTGTGGGCTCAGCTACAAGCGCTACAACCGCTGGAACTGCCACACATCTCGCAGGCGGGTTAGCTAACCAAATTCCTATGCAAACAGGACCTGGTGCAACTTCTTTCGTAAATCAGTCGGCACTTAGTGTGGGTTCAGCTACAAGCGCTACAACCGCTGGAACTGCCACACATCTCGCAGGCGGGTTAGCTAACCAAATTCCTATGCAAACAGGACCTGGTGCAACTTCTTTCGTAAATCAGTCGGCACTTAGTGTGGGTTCAGCTACAACCGCTGGAACTGCTACACATCTCGCATTAGGAACGATGGGTGATCTCCCGGTTCAATCAGCTGCAGGGACCACCACCTTTATCGCTCCAGGCACTGCAAACTATCTTCTCAAATCAAATGGTTCAGGGGCTATTCCATCCTATGTGGATCCCTCTACTCTCGCCGTGCAATCATCAACTAATGCCACGAATGCCAGTCATATTTCTGGTGGAAGCTCTTGGGAACTGCTTTACCAATCCAATACGAGTAGCACTGCCTTCCTGCCGAATGGAGCTGCGGGGAACGTACTTCAAGCGACCGCTACGGCTCCAACGTGGGTTGCCCTTTCTGGATTGACAGTAGGTACCGCAACAACTGCCAGCACTGCCAGCACAATAACATTCGTGACTGCCCCCACAGCTAAAACAGACGCCTGCACAACAGGGCAAATGGCAAAGGATGCAACCTACCTCTATGTCTGTCGAGGTACCGGAGATTGGAAAAGGATCGTATGGGATGGAAGTTGGTGACCGCCTCTCAAGCCTTTGCCGCTAGTTGCCGATAATCATTGTGATGAACTCTTCACAATGGAAAGCTACGTTCACTGCTGACGACTGGGGCATGAGCCCTGGGATCAATGCGGCTATTCTAGAAATGGCGCAGAAAGGCGTCATCAAGCGCGTTTCCATTCTCGCGGGGAGCCCTTTTGTAAAACACGGATTGGACGAGCTCCTTAAAACTCCGGGGCTTCAATTCGGGTTGCACTTCAATCTGACTCTTTTCCCCCCGCTCTTTGAAGAACAACAAGACGCTTTTTCTCCGTTCATGGACCAAGTCAGTTTCCACTACAAGCCTCTTTGGAAACTCAATTGGATTTGGCTCTCGCCCTTTAAGCGACAGGCTACACGAGCAGCTGCTTTTGATGCGTTCAAAGGGCAGCTTGAAAAACTCCGAACGCTGAAAGTGCCCGTTACTTATTTTGATGGCCACCAGAACGTCCACCTTCTGCCGGGACTTCTCACCCTCATCCATTCCGAATTGTCTAAATGGGGGATCAACGAAACCACCATCCCCTCCCCTTCGAAGCTTTTTTGGCAACGCAAATTCAGGCTGGCTTTCCGGGCTCTTCGCGCCCGAAAAACTGCAAAAGCCCTCGGGCTCTACACCCGGCCCTTTTGGCGGCCTACGCTTCGAGCGCTTTCCTCTCCCAGAAGGATTCAACGAAAAATTACCCGTTCTCGAAACCCAGTCGAAATTCTGGTTCACCCTTCCATTTCGAACGATTTGGAAAGCTACGGCATTCGAGATCGTTACCGAAAAGGGCGGGTTCGAGAGTATCAAGCTCTTGCCGCTTTCTTGAGGCTCCATGGCCAAACCTAAAAAGCCTCAAAAGCGAGGTTACTTTTTCCTCGCTTACCTTTCTTTCCTGATCCTTTCCGGTCTTGCTTTTTACTGGATCCAGCTGAAAGGCACAGCCCTCTCACTTTCTCTTCCCTCCTTTTCGAGTTCCATCGGAGCAGCAGCTCACGAACAAATTAACCACCTTCTTCAAGTCCTTCTGGCTCTAGCCGTCGTGATTATTGCAGCGCAAGTAACGGGCGCTCTCTTCCAACTTTTGGGCCAGCCGCTGGTCATTGGTGAAGTTGTGGGAGGGATTCTCCTCGGGCCTTCGTTCCTAGGATCGTATGCTCCCCAAATTCAAAAAACCCTTCTTCCGGATCAAACCCTCCCTTTTTTGGGAGTCATTGCCCAGCTCGGAGTGGTTTTTTACATGTTTGTCGTGGGCCTTGAACTCGACTTGAAAGTTCTTAAGAAGAGCGGCCACTCTGCTCTAGCTATTGCCCATGCTGGCATTCTTTTCCCTCTTGTCCTCGGGGCTTACTTTGCTCTTCTTACTTTTAAAGAACTTTCTCTACCCGGAGTTCCTTTTCTTCATTTTGCTCTCTTTATGGGTATTTCCCTGTCTGTGACTGCATTCCCAGTTCTCGCTCGGATTCTGAGCGATAAAAAAATTAGCAAAACAACCATCGGAGCCATTGCCCTGACCAGCGCCGCCATTGGAGACGTCACTGCTTGGTGCTTACTCGCGCTCATGGTGAGCTTGGCCCAAGATTCTTTTGTGAGTGTCATCCAAACGACTGGATTTACCATCTTGTACATCGGCGCCATGTTCGTCATTGGCGGCCCCCTCATGCGGCGCTTGATTCCGTGGCTTGAAAAGTTTGACCGAATCACTGAAGGCGGGATTGCTGCTTTTTTTGTCGCTCTCCTTTTGTCCGCTCTCGCGACAGAGCTCATTGGGATCCACGCCATTTTCGGTGCTTTTCTTCTGGGTGCCATCACTCCCCACGACAGCCGCATAGCTAAAGAACTCACTGAGCGAATAGAAGACCTCGTGCGGATTGTTTTCTTGCCGGCATTTTTTGCTTTTACGGGAATGAGAACCCACATTGGGCTCTTGGATTCTTCTGAAGACTGGAATTACTGCTTCATCATTATCGGCATTGCTACCCTAGGAAAGTTTGGAGCCACTTTTATTTCCGCAAAACTCAACGGGTTTTCATGGAAGGACTCTTCGGCATTGGGGGTTTTGATGAACACCCGGGGCTTGGTGGAACTGATTATTTTGAACTTGGGCTTAGATCTAAAATTGATTTCACCGCGTCTTTTCACTATGTTGGTGGTCATGGCCTTGGTAACCACCCTGCTGACTTCTCCTCTTCTCACGCTTCACAAAATAAAACCCAGTCAAAACTAGCGGGATGTTTACTTGAGGTGCCCCTTTACGCTCTCGTGCGTTCTCTTTTCACTCACTTTTACCCAATCCTAAGTGTCTGGTATTACCCACTTTTTAAGGGGCTCGATTTCCAGTCTGTTTTAATAGTCCACTCTCTGCACACTGCCCCCACTCTTTAAGTGCGTGGCTGGCTTTGGCATCCCCTCTGCAACTTGGGGGGCGCCCCCTGTGTGGTTCGTCCGTTTGTGGAGGGTTTTGTGAAACGATATCTGATTGGCTTGAGTGTGTTACTGGTATTGGGTTGTCAAAAAAATGATTCCCAAACCACTTCGGAACCCAGTCCCGAAGTTCTGAATGGAAATCCCATTGCTTCCTCCGAATACCCAAGCGTCGGACTGATCAAAGGGCCCAACTTCATCTGTAGCGGGACTCTCATTTCCTCAGACGTTGTGCTAACAGCAGGTCACTGCGTGGTCGATAGTTCGGGAAACCTGACTCAACTGAAATTCACTTTGGACTCGAATTACGCAACAGCTACCAATTGGACCAATGTATCCTCCATAAAACGAAATGCGGATAAGGATATAGCTGTCATTAAATTGGCCACCCCTCGCACCGGTATTGAGCCCAGTGAAATTTCTTTGAATCCCCTCACCCAATCTCAAATAAACCGTACAGTGGAAATTGTCGGCTATGGTGACAGTGCTTCCACCAATACGAGCGGCAGTTGGAAAGATTCCGGAGCAGGGACTAAGAGAAAAGGGGTTTCTCTTTTTTCCCGGTTGGACAAAAACAATTACACGATAGTTTCCAAACCTACCACTTCCAGACAAATCATTTGCCCGGGAGACAGTGGCGGGCCCCTCTTCTCCAATGTCTTTGGAAGGCGTCAATTATTCGGGGTCGCAAGCGAAGTCCTTTGGCGCGGTTACTGTGCCGGAGTTACCGAGAGTTATCACAGCCATGTTGCCTACAATGACACGAAGGCTTGGCTTTTGAACAATTTGGCTTCCTGGTACAAGAAAACCATCCTCTACCGGGGAGTCGATAACCGGGGAAATTACCTGTTTACTGCAACCCTCAACGAAGGTTCTCCTTCTTATACTTATTCATCCACAACCCCTGTCTTCAAACTTCTTGATGTCCCAGGAGCTTTCTCTAACGCGACTTGCACGACCCCTTTGGTTCGATGCAAAACCTCTCAAGGCATGAACTTCTTAAACACCAACACTTGCGGAACGGCGACTTTTGAAAAGTTTTTAGGTTACGCCTGTAACGGAAGTCGGACCAGCCAGTCTCCAACCAACTCATTTGATTTGTGGAGAGTGGATAATACGGTCACTGGAGCCAGTATCTCCACCAGCCGAGAAGCTGCTCAAAGCTTGGTCCAGCAAGACAGCCGCTGGCGCATCATCGGCTTCCACGGCGTCTTCGTCCTCTCCAACTAAAAAGGTATAAAAAGGTACGGCTTTACTTTTGTAGGGATCAGATTTTAAACAATAAATATATTAACTTATTCATTTTGTTATCTTTTTCGGCGCTGTGGGTCATTTTTTGTAGCATCCGAGCCTTGGACCCCCC